>Ga0068857_100001247_pt1 | contig 19893 bp, 17 predicted proteins | sample KBSCornC72_FD_66591 | JGI IMG/M metagenome (GOLD analysis project Ga0068857, IMG submission 66591) | Corn rhizosphere microbial communities from Kellogg Biological Station, Michigan, USA - KBS Corn C7-2 | ecosystem: Host-associated > Plants > Roots > Rhizosphere > Soil ...
TAATCAGCCGGCGGCGCCATTCAAGTTCGTCTCAGAGGATGCGAGTGGCACCAATCCGAAGTTCAACGTGCTCGACGCCCATGGAACGAAATGGCGTGTGAAACTCGGCGATGAGGCTCGGCCTGAGGTGACTGCATCGAGACTGCTGTGGGCCGTGGGCTACTACGTCGATGAGGATTATCTGGTCGACTCGGCGAAGGTGGAGAGCATGAAGCTCACACGCGGAGAGGCGTTGTCATCCGATGGCAATGTCGTTGACGCGCGGTTCGAGAGGAAGCCCGATGGAGAAAGAAAGATAGGGATCTGGCGCTGGAAAGACAATCCATTTACCGGTACCAGGGAGTTCAATGGCCTGCGCGTGATGATGGCAGTGATAAACAACTGGGATTTGAAGGACGAGAACAACGCGGTATACGAAGACACAAAGGCTAAAAGAGATGTATTTCTGACAAGCGACATTGGCGCAACCTTCGGTACAAATGGGCTGAGCTGGAGCAAGGGGCGATCGAAGGGCGATGTTGCAACGTTCGAGAAGTCCAAGTTCGTTACGCGCAAAACTGCTGCTGAGGTGGATTTTGGGACACCTGCCGCGCCGTTCGTGATGGAAGCACCGAATGTGAAGGTGTACTCAATGCGGCGCGAGATGCAGTGGATTGGGAAGAAGATACCCATCGCTGACGCGCGATGGATCGGGTCGCTGCTGAAGCAGTTGAGCCGTCGGCAACTTATGGATGCGTTTCGCGCTGGGCAATTCCCGTCAGAGGAGATTGAGAAGTACGTCGGAATAGTCGAGAGCCGGATAAAGGAACTGTCCGAGCTGTAGATTTCAGGCTGTAGCTGGGGTGGGTGTTTCGTCGAGGTTCGCCTGAAGGTCGTGAAGCTTTCTGTAAATTCCATCCTCGTGCTGAAGCAATTCGTCGTGCGTGCCGGACTCAGCTACGACGCCGTTCTCGATCACGAATATCAGATTTGCCCGGCGGATCGTTGTTAGGCGGTGCGCAATGACGATGGAAGTCTTGCCTTCCATGAGCCGGTCGAGAGCTTCGCAGACCAGTTGTTCAGAGGCCGCATCCAGTCCCGACGTAGGCTCGTCAAGGATCAGAATCGGCGTGTTGCGCACCAGTGCGCGCGCAATTGCGATGCGCTGTCGCTGCCCCCCCGAAAGCGTTACGCCGCGTTCGCCGACGCTGGTCGAGAACTTCTCTGGGAGCTTTTCGATGAACTCCATTGCATTGGCGGCCTCTGCCGCCTTGACGATCTGGGAGTGCGATGCGTCGGGGCAGCCGTAGGCAATGTTGTCCCAGATGGTCCCGCTGAAGAGCACCGTATCTTGCAGCACGAAGCTGATCTGGCTGCGTAGAGACTTCTGCGTGAACTGGCGGATGTCGGTCCCATCGATCTTGATTACGCCAGAGGTAGGATCATAGAACCGCGCGATGAGATTGATGATTGTAGTTTTGCCTGCGCCTGTCGGACCGACGAGGGCCACCATCGTTCCGGGCTCAACGTGAAGATCGACATCACGGAGAACGGGCTCGTCCTCCTTGTACGCGAAGGCAACATGTTCAAATTCCACCTCGCCCTTGAAGCGCGGCGCCTTCTTTGCTCCGGGCTTATCGTGAACCTCGTCATCGCTACGGAGGATTTCCTGAATGCGATCGAATCCAGTAGCTGCTTTTGAGTAGGCGTCGATAGTTTTTGAAACGTCCTGCATCGGTTTGTACATCTTGCCCAAATAGAAGACGAAGACGACCAGTGAACCAGGGGCAAGATGTCCGGACATCGCCATCTGAGCGCCGAACCAAAGCACCGCGCAGGTTCCAATTGCAGTGACGATGTTGACGATCGGGACAAGGCGGGCTTTGAGAGACCGTGCGGCAAGTGCGGCTTCAACTGCCTCGAGACTTTCACCCTCGAACCGCCGGATCTCAAAGTCTTCGCGCGAAAAGGCTTTGACGACTCGGATGGACGAGACGACCTCAGAGACCACTGACACCATCCGACCTTCCTTCTTGCGTACTTCGCGGGAAGCTTTCTTTACGCGCCGTGTGTAGGTGTTGACGATGAAGAAGAGAGGAGGAACGACTGCGAGCGCGATCAGCGTGAACTGCCAATTGACGCAGAACATCACCACGATCATGCCGATGAGAGTCATCGTGTCTACCAGGATGCTGAGGAGTCCGGAAACGATGAATGACTGGATGGAATCGATGTCCACGGTGACGCGGCTGATCAAATCTCCCGTAGGCTGCTGATCGTGATAGGCAAGCGAGAGGCGCTGCACGTGCGTGTAGATCGTGCGCCGCAAGTCATGCGCAACCCATTGACCCACATTTGTGGTGAGGTACTTTTCTGCATAGGTGCAGAGGGCATCGGTCACTGCAATTACCAGAACCGCGATGCATGCGAATATGAGCACATTCCGTGGGGCTGAACCTGCGGTTGCAAGAATGAACCGGTGTAACCACCCATGCTGACCTTTACCCTGAAGTAGATCGTCTAATACGATCTTCAACGGCCAGGGTTCAAGGAGGCCCGCGACGCTCTCGCCAATGATAGCGAGCAGGCCGAGCCACAACTGCCGGCTGTGAGGCCGCAGCAATCGAAGGATGTTCAAACCACCCTGGGGATCCATTGCTTTCGAATCCATACAGGATTGGATGCGGATCTAAGTACCTGTGAGCATCTTGACGACCTTCTACTTACCCCTTAATGTGGAGCTACACGGGAAAGGAGGTTGATCCAGCTAATGACAGATTGTTGCAGTAGTACCCTACGTGAGGTGACTGAGGCCTAGGGCATCGCGCCCCTCGCCCCAACCGTAAGTCCCGGCGGTAGTATTCAGCCGCAGGGCCTCGGGCAGTCGCGGTAGCGATCGCCTTAGTCCAATCCCAACAGATCACCGACAAAGGCCTGGAGTCAATTCCAGGCCTTTGTTGCGTTATGGGACTTTGGCTTGTTGATTACGGATTCGCGATTACCCGGATATGGGCCATCATGCCGCCATCCTGGTGTTCGCCGATATGACAGTGATAGACGAAGTCGCCGATCTCTGAGAACGGAATCGAGACGTATTCTGGCGACACTTTGCATGTTCCGTCTCGCCATCTCAGAACGGAGCCGTCACAACCCGCGCTACCGCTGGGGAGAGTGACGTTATCCATCATTGCTCCAGCGTTTCCAACTGGAGCGCCTTCAGGAAGCACGAGAAACTTGGTCTGGTGAATGTGGAAGTTGTGCGCCTCAGGCGCGGTATTCACAAGCTCCCAAATCTCAGTTGCAGTCTGGTTTCCAGGCGCGAGCGGCAGGCAGATGTTTATCTTGCTCGGGTCGAATACCGCTACGTCCTGGAAGGTGCCGGGAACCGGGTAACCGTGCGCGTCGACTTCTTCGTAACCAAGACCGAAGCCGTCTTCGGTGCCCGCGGGCACGCCGAAGAAGATGCGCCGATGATGCCCGGGTGCCAATGCAGAGCAGTTGGGAGAGGCAATCGAGGGAACCGGCTTTGTTTGAGCGGCAAGACGCGATCCAAACTGCTGCACTTGCTTTTGATCCAGAGACAACACTTGCTGTGCCGCAGCAGCATCAAGCGCAACAGCTAGTGATGAGCGCTTTCCTGCCGCAATCTGCTTAGCGTCTGCGATTGGGATCGCTCGGGTCATGCCGGGGTACATCGCCTTTACTGGACCGCCCAGAGCGCCCTTGGCGGATAAAGCGAGTTGTGCAGTGGGCTTGACGTAGAGTGCGGAGTTTGCGTTCGTGCCCGGACTTGAGAAGTCGAGGTGAGCAAGTTTCGCAGAGGGCCAGTCGTCGCCATCAGGTCCTGTGCTCATATCTGTGGTGATAAGAGTAGCGGAAGTGAGACGTCCCGGCTGGAACGATCCGAGGAACACGTCTGCGCGAGAACTCGGGAACATGATCATGTGCGTCGCACAGACAGGCTCCGAGGTGCGGTGCGGGTTTTTGGGTCCTGGACAGGGGACCGGCTTGAACCTATTTCCAACGTCCATTTTGGAAACATCTGTTCCTGCAGTTGGGGCGAGGGCTACACCATCAAGAGAAATCACCTGGAAGAGTACTGACGACCGATTCTTGTCGTTCCTAATCGTCAGATCGTAAGCACGTGTTGCGGAGCCATTCAGGAGCCGCCACACCTCACCATTTTTCTGATCGACATTCAGCGTCGGATAGACAAGACCGTTCACAGTGAAGAACCACTTGCCGCCGGTATAGTCCTTTCCAGCACCGGGCTCGTTCTCTGCCAGATTCGTTCCGTTGCAGTAGCCCTCGCGAATGTCATCTGCCTCCGGCTGGGGAACGCAGAACTCCGGGTCTTCCTGATCCTGGGCATCGCCATTCGCGAGAACCTGCATGTCGCGCAGATGGATATAGCGGGTGGAGAAGGCTGGAGGGAGAGTGAAATTGGCTGTCTTTGAGGCGACATCTTGAACCGAACCGATGACAAGGATTCCTTCGAGCCCCTCAGAGATTTGGTTCACTCCGAGACCATGCACGTGCGGATGGAAGAAATACATGCCCGCAGGATGATTCGGTGGGATATAGATGTCGTATTGAATCGGCTGGTCAGTTGCGGTGAGATCGGGATGGATCATTGAGGGGAGTTTCCCGGCCGGATAGCCGACCACGTACACGTAATCGCCGTATGTGGGATCGGATGCGTCAGCTTTGCGCGGTTCCACGATTAATCCGTGGGTGTGAATGTTGGTGGGGTTGGCCATCAACATCTCATTCATCATCGCGTCAGGGCCGTGAGCATTCTCGGCATCGGCAGGCGCGGGCGGCAAATGGTTGATGAGTTTCATGCGGAGATGATCGCCAGGCTGAAGCTGCAGGACGACTCCCTTGTACGTGGCCGCGGTCCGCGAATCCGCGGGGCACTGATCATTCGCCGCTACCGAGGTCTTGCACACTTCGTAGATCCAGCCGGTGGGACTGAACTTGCCGAGGTGGATAGTCTCGGGACGGGCAATCAAAAGGAGATCCAGGACGCCACCGGAACTGGAAAAGCTGGGAGGGTTGAAAGATGTTTGGGCAGAAGTGGTGAAAGTGAAGCAGAGAACCAAGGCGGAACTCGCAAGGGCGAGTGCCAGCAGCCTTCTTCTAATCATTAGGGCCCCCAGAGGCAACTGCAAATACTTAGGATGCTGTAACTGAATGGGTTGGTTTGTAGATGCAGGAAATTAACAACCAACAATTTCTTGATGGCCGGCATCTGACGGGATGTCTGTGTAGCCACTGCGACGATGTGTCAATTTCTTGAACAATGGAGTCATATGCCGGACCAGAACAATGGAAAAACTGAGAAAGCAGTCCAGGATTTGATCAACGCACTCAACGAGGACCTCTCTCGCGAGTACCAGGCGATTATCGCCTACACGGTATACAGCAACGTATTGAAAGGCGCTGAATGGATGAGCATCGCAGCTGAACTGAAGAAACACGCAGCCGAAGAGTTGCAACACGCGCTCATTATCGCCGATCAAGTCGACTATCTTGGAGGGATGCCGACGGCGACCCCCAAGCAAGTGAAACTTTCGGACAAGCCGGAAGATATGATTCGATTTGATCTGGATAATGAAACTGAGACTATCAAGAACTATCGGGAGCGTGTGCGGCAGGCTGAAGCATTAGGTCACTATGCACTAGCCGAGCAGCTGCGCAAGATTATTTCGCAGGAGCAGGAGCATCAGCACGATCTCGCGACAGCCCTCGGAATCGACGTCCCGAAAGTTCTGCCACAGGGTGCGTAAGATCGGATAGCCATCGATCCCCCGGCCGGTGGTCGGGGGGTTTCTGTTTGCCTGATTCGAATTGAGTCAAAACATCAGAGCGATCGAGTTAGTAGACGCTGAGTGCGGAGCCTTCGCAGCGGAACTGTTTTTTCAGGCGCGCTTCCGTGCAGCGTCCTCATAAGCCGCGACGTACTCTCTTGCAGGCTTTTCCCAGCTGAAGTTCTGGGCCATGCCGTTTTCCATCAGCGTTCTCCATTGCGTCTTGTCGTAGAAGGCGGCAAGTGCCCTGTCGATAGAGTCCAACAGAGCCTGTGGCTCGTATGCTTCGAACTTGAAACCTGTCCCCGTTTTCTTCTCTGGATCCCATTCCTGCACGGTATCGTCGAGGCCGCCGGTGGCCCTGACAACGGGAATTGTTCCATATTTCAGCGAGTAGATCTGGTTCAGTCCGCATGGTTCGAAGCGGCTGGGCATGACGAAAATATCAGCGCCCGCTTCAATCTTGTGCGCCATGGCATCGTCATAGCGGATCTGGACCGAGAATCTGGCGGCGTTTGCGAATGCGAAATCGCGGAAGAACTTCTCGTAATAGGGCTCCCCAGTTCCCAGAGCAACGACTGCAAGGTCGCGCTCGGCGAGCCTCCCAGCAATTTGTTCGAGAAGGTCGAAGCCCTTCTGCGAGGCAAAGCGCGAGCAGATGCCGATGAGCGGGGTCTGGTCGGGAACCTCGAGACCGAAGGCGTGCAACAGATCTTTCCGGCAATCGCGCTTACCGCTGAGATCGAGCGGTGAAAAGTGTCCCGCAAGGTTGCCGTCCGTGGCAGGGTCCCATTCTGTGTAGTCGACACCGTTGAGGATCCCGCGTAGATCTGCGCTGCGCTGGCGAAGGGCGCCGTCCAGACCGTTGCCGAATTCAGGCGTTTGAAACTCTTCGGCGTATTTGGGGCTCACGGTCGTGATCAGGTCAGAGTAAACAACTCCGCCCTTCAGGAAGTTGAAGGTGCCATAGTGCTCAAGCTTGTCGTAGGTGTAGAGGTCCCAGGGAAGCAGTAACAGATCTGTTGTAGATGGCGGGAACCAACCCTGATACCCGGCGTTGTGGATCGTGAGGACAGAGGCTGCATCCTTGAGCAGGGGGTCGGCACTGTAGACGGTGCGCAGAAGAACCGGGAGCAGCGCTGCCTGCCAATCGTGTACATGAAAGACGTCAGGAACACCCAGAGTCTTCGCCGCTTCGAGGACTGCGCGGCAGTAGAGGGCGAAGCGCTCGGCGTTATCGCTGTAGCTATCGCCATTGTTGCCGTATAAGCCCTGGCGGTCAAAGAATTCCGGGCAGTCTACAAAGTAGTACCGCACACTATCGCGCAATCCTCCATCGACGATTCCCGCGAATCGATTGCCGTGAGAAAAGGGAATTGTGATTGAGCGTACGGCATACTTGAGCTCTTTCTCCAGATGCGGACGGACGGATGCATAGAGAGGTAAGAAAATGGAGACTTCGTGGCCGAGCTTAGCGACTTCTCGGGGCAGTGCGCCGACTACATCAGCCAGCCCACCTGTTTTTGCAAATGGAGAGGCTTCGGATGCGGCGAAAACAATCTGCATTTCTCTTCTCCCTGTAGGGTGGGGGCCGCTCAAGTGCCCTCCGCAATCAACCGCCAAGTGTACAACCTTCCCTTTGACGCATTCTTTGCGTCAGGGGATTCCGGAGTTGCATCTTTCATTTATGCTCTCTCACCAAAGCGCCAGCGAGACTGCAGTCAATTCTGAGTCAGGCAGCTCGGTTGCGGACGAGTCGCTTCTGGACAATCCGATCTGGAATTCGCTGAGAACCGTGCACGAGTCGCTTGCAATTGCCCAGGACAATGCCCGGCGTTATCTTCCTGCGATCGGACCTCTGGCGGGTATCCCAGACCAGTCGCTCGAGAACTATGATGCTTTGCGCCCACTTGCCGGTCAGGGAGGCATTCTCGTACTGTTTCTTCCGGATCCGCCGGCGCTTCCTGATGGATGGACGCTATTTCGGGGAGGCTTATTGACGCAGATGATCTGCCGCGAGCCGAATCCGAATGGCCATGGCTCGTTGCCGGGCCGCGTAGTTCTGCGCAGACTCGGACCTGCTGATGTTCCGGCGATGATCGAACTCGCCACCCTCACTGAGCCTGGACCCTTTCGCGAACGGACCATTGGGTTGGGGAACTTCTACGGCATTCTGGAGGGTGAACGCCTGTTGGGCATGGCTGGGCAACGGATGAGGGTTCCGGGATTTGTTGAGGTGAGTGCTGTGTGCACGCATCCAGATGCGCGCGGGCGCGGATATGCCGGTGCGCTGATGAGAAGAGTGATGGATGACATCATTTCGACAGGAGCCATTCCTTTTCTTCATGCGCGCGCTGACAATCCAGCTGTATCACTGTACAGCAGGCTTGGATTTACGCAGAGGCGAACCTTCCAACTGGCTGTCATCAAGCGCGAGGACGAGGGATAGCTGGCGCGCGGGCAGAGGCCATCAGCTAACATCGAGTCGTGCCCGCGAAATCGAAACTGGGTCAGAACTTTCTTCGGGACCATCAGGCAATTCGCCGAATCGTCGCGGCAATTGGCGATTGTTCCGGGCAAACGGTCATCGAAATCGGGCCAGGGCGTGGTGCGATAACACGTGAGCTCGCCATGAAGGCCGGACAAGTCATCGCTCTCGAAGTAGATCAATCGCTTGCTGCGCAGTTGTCGGCCGATTTTTCCCAGGCGGGATCCGCCAGTGAAGGGCGAGTCCTCATCGAAACCATGGACGTGCTTGCATACGACTTCGAAGCAGCAGCGCGCGATGCAAATGGGAAACTCATCATCGTCGGGAATCTGCCCTATTACATTACGTCACCGATCCTGACGAAGCTGGCCAACAGTGCGAATGTGCTGGATCGAGGAGTGCTAATGGTCCAGCGAGAAGTGGCAGCTCGCGTGACTGCAAAACCGGGATCGAGGGAGTATGGATTGCTGTCGGCCACGGTACAAATGCACGGCATGGTTGAGCCACTGTTTACACTACCGCCAAACGCATTCTCGCCTCCGCCCGAAGTGCACTCAACGGTCTTCCGCTGGCGATTCGCCGCGCGATTCGATGAACTTGGCGTCGATCGAGACGGTTTCCTCGAATTCCTCCGCCGAGTATTCGCCCTGAAGCGTAAGACGCTGGCGAACAACCTTCGCGCGGCCGGCATGCAAACCAGCACGATTGGGAAAGTGCTTGCAGCCGCCGGAATTGACGCCAAAGCCCGTGCTGAGGAGCTATCGGTGGAAAGCCTTGCCGGATTGTGGCGAATTTTGCAAAGCGGAGAGGGCATTTCGGTTGGCGAAATGCCCTCTTCAGATCGATCCAGATCGTAGGGTTATTTGTGCGGTGCAGCGCTCACATGGCTGGCCCCGCCGCCTCCCCCGCCCGAGCGCGGCGCAGCGCCGCCACCACCGGCGCGAGGAGCGGGAGCAGGCGCGGACGGTCGCGATCCGCCTCCCGAAGGGGCAGAACTCTGTGGCCGGAAGGTGCCACCAGCGCCCGCAGACGGGCTGGTGAGAGGGGGACGATAAGCGCCACCGGAGTAGGGAGTGGCTCTCGGCGCGCGATATGTCCCGCCAGGGGCAGGGTGACTACCGTTGCCGGTCGCCGGCATCGTCCACGTATTGGACCGCTGCGATCCAGGTGAGTTGGCCCATGGGTTATAGCCGGTTCGACCGCCAACATTAGATCCGGTTGCGCCTAATGCGGATCGGCCAGAAACGGTTTCGCCGGCGTGGTTATAGACCGAACGAGGCGTCAAGGGCTTGATCGGCTCTACCAGAGAGCCTGCGATCGTGGCGGCTTTCCCGACCGGGTGTGCAGGCGCCGCTACCGGAACACTGGGAATGCGATTGACGGCGATGACCGGATTGGGCTGATAGAAACCGCCGCGGCGGATTGGCTCCACTGGACGTGTCGGACCGTGTCCTGGGCGATGAGGCGGCTCATATCGGTGAGGGCGATTTCCCACGTTGCACCACCATCCGCCCGTATACCACCAGGGGTACCCGTAGCCAGGGGTCCATCCCCATCCGAAGCCGTCATAGAAGTTCCAATAGCCGGCCATGTAAGGCATGTAGCCCCACGATTCGCAAGAGACCCAGATATACCCGAATTGCGGTGTGTAGACCCAGTTGCCGCAACCATACGGATCCCAGCTTGCATCCGCGGCCTGATATGGAGACCATACGTAACCCTGTCCAGGCACGTTGTACCAGTTGCCATTGGCGTCGAGGTCTCCCCAGGCAGGATTGCTGCTGTTGGGCTGGTTGTTAGTTGCAGCGGTCTTGGATGCTTCTTGGGAATTGATATCCTCGTCCCGATCGGCATTCCAGGCGTCCCATGAATCCGGCTCGATCGTTTCCGCGAGGTTGTACTGGTTCGGATCGACACCGTTCAATGCGACGCTCTGGCCTGCGTGCAGGTCGAGCGAAAGATTGCCTCGATCAAGATGCGCGTTGCCGGTGAAGACGGCAACTTCGCCGGGAGGATTGTCTAAGTTAACCCGGAAGACGGTGAATCCGGTCGCCTTCACCACGCTGTCGCCAAATCGCGCAACTGTCTGGTTTGAACCTTTCCCCGTTATCTCGAAATAACCTAGTCCGCTTGTGAGCAGGAGTTCCGCCTTGCCTGAGCCGTTATCCTGCCTCAGAACCGCGATCCGGAGTGAACTATTCGGAGATATCCGGGCGATGCTCCCATCATCGAACTGGAGTTCCGCCTGGCCGTCGTCCCGCGTGGTCACTACGGTTCCTTCGAAAAGGGGAGTGTTCACCAGAGCCGGATCAGCAATGATCTGGTTACCCTGCGTGAGTTGCACGCCTCCCTGAACAAAGCTGAGGCGAGCCGCGCGCATGTCAGGACGTGGCAGTTGCGGGGGATCTGTCTCCTGATTCTGAGCCTGGAGCTCGAATGCCGAAACCAGCGATAAAACAACCCCAAGGATGCGGACAAACTGCCTGACTGGAATGCCTCGAAAGCGATTCATGGAGCCCCCACCCTTTCCCCTTCACCCCCGAACGGATGTTCCTCATCTCGGGGAGCCCACTACTTCATCAGACCGCTGCAACAGGGGAAAAGTCGCGTTCAAAGTTCTGGTCCGGCACGGGTTCAGCTTTCAGCTTCCTGAGCGTGCAAGCAGCATCCGTGCCTGTTTTCGCACGCGGTCCAGAACACGCGGGTCGTCTTCGAGGCGTTCAAGAATAGTGCGAATGGTGCAGATCTGCTGCATGCGTCCGTCTCCGCTGGCCTCGACGATGTACTGGATCGCCTTATCAAGCCCGAGTGGATCATGTTGATAGAGGATTTCGAGTCGGGCGCCTTCAATCAAAGTCTGTCCAACCGCGACCAAGGATTCGCCCAGATCCTGAATCTGCTTATTGGTGGAGTAATTAAACTCACACCCGCCCTCCGCATCGGGGCCGCTGTAGGCGATTTTTTTGGTTCCCTGGAAAGCGACCTTGAGGTGACTCTCGCACTTGTTGTGGAGGATCTTGTCTCCATGCACGGTCGCGAAGATGCGGGTGGTGAATTCGGAACTCAAGCGGACATCCCGATCGACTTTGCCCGGGAACATCGTCTCAGGGTAGTCGGAGGGTCGGGTGCCCCCATCGGCATGGAAGTGCCCACTGCCATCCGGATGAAGGACCAGCGACCACTGAGCAGGGTAGAGAGACGGATTGGAATACCCTACCGTGACAACCCCTTGCTGGGCGCAGGCGGGAAGGACGAGAAGAACGGCTAAAAACGCTAATATAACCGGTTTCATGCCCGCGCCTCCTGTAGTCCAAGTGTCTGGGCTGTATGAAGATGACATATTGCAATCGCCAGCGCGTCAGCGGCATCTGCCGGCTCGGGAATCTCTTGAAGATCGAGGAGCCTTGCCACCATGAACTGCACCTGCTCCTTCTTGGCAAGACCGTATCCCACAACACTCGACTTTATACTGAGGGGCGCGTACTCGGCCACGGGAAGTTGAAGCTCAGCAGCGGCCAGTAGAGCGACACCGCGCACCTGGCCGAGTTTGAGGGCCGATTTGGCATTGACCGAATAGAAAACCTCTTCGATTGCAACTACTTCCGGTTTCCAGCGATCGAGTTCGGCGATAAGTGTGCGATGCAATTCAGCGAGTCTAAGCGGCAAAGCCTTAGTCTTGGGGAGCCGAATGGCACCTGACGCGAGGCAAAGAATACGACTGAGGCGGGCGGACTCAAATGACTCCACGACTCCGAATCCGGTTATCTCGGTTCCACAATCAATACCGAAGACGCGCATTTACCTGCAAGTTTAAACCGAAAGTAGCTGGCCGAAGGCGCTGGAAACCAGGGAGATCTAGAAGGTGGATCAGGTAAGCCATCGCCGGCTCAACCTCAATCTCTGGAGAATTTGCTCCAGCGGTTCTCTGGATGTAATGCTCGAAGCATGACAAAGCGATTACTGGTTGCTGGAGCGGCGATGTGTCTGCTCTGGTCCGTTGCCGGATTTGCACAAGATAAGGGCTACTGGCGCGCGGAAAGCAACAATGCCATTCAGATCACTGGTGATATCGCGATCTCTGAAAACAAACTGACCATCAACTTCCTCAGCTACTCATTGGCTCCGATTCGGAAAGTAACCGCAATCGAAGCTGGCGCCGCATTCGACATCGAAGTGGACGCTCCAGGCGAGGGCAGTCTCTATCGCCTGAGCATACCCGGTGACAAGCGCTTTCTCCACCACAACTCCCTTTGCGGGTCCGAGGAGACTCAATGGATGGCGACTTACGTACAAGGCCGAATGCTGCATGTCGCGCTGTTTTCCGGCCCCAGCATGCCCGTGCTCACGGCGGAGGCTTTGTCGAGTTCCAATGACGTTTGCGGCGTGTTCGGGTACGTTCGCTGAAAGCCATCCTCAGCGTCCGTCCGGACGAGTTCAGACCGATCTCAGCCTTACTCGGTACAGGGCAACTGCCTCACGGATTCGTTCTGTCCACCCCAGCTCGGTGGATTCGTTTCCGGACACTACTTGATCAAAGCTCGTGAACTGGTCCGCATGTTGATGCAGGAAACGATCGAGCTTCGACTCGAGGTTCTGCGGGGCTGTATTGGTGTGCAGGCAGATCGTCCACATGCCTGCGTGCTTCTCGACAGGTTCCCACAACTGTTGCGGAAGCCAGACGACATCGCCGCGCGTGAAAGGCCGCGATGTGAATCCATCCGATAAAAACCGCAGGTCTTCTTGCACTAAAGCTCGGAGTGTCGCGGAATCGAATCCGTGACGGGGCGCAACGAAGAGGCGCGGAGAAAGGCCGTTCGCGCGCAAGATCTCCAGCCCCGTGTGAATCCATTCACGCTGGTTCTCCTCGGGAACGCCTGCGAATTCATTTCGAGAATGCAGTCCCAACAGAGACTGGCCGGAATTGTCACAGACGTGGCGGTATCCGTGCAGGGCGATGGTGGCGCCCGCAGTTTCAAGAGCACGCATCCGGCTCCAGAAGTTTGGATCAGGGCCATCAACGATCAGATCTTGATCCTGGTTTTCGGGGACAACCGCGAGTATCGGTCGAATGCGGTGCCGTTCAACGATGAGCATGAAGCGATCAAAGCGCTCCTTGGACATCGTTGGACAGAGATCATCAAAACGGAGGAGATACCTGGCAGCTGCAAAACGCATGTGAATGGATGCGGGCTCCCGGCCCGAAAGGCAAAGGCTAGCACGTTGCGGACGGGCGCCGCTGCTTTGCCGATCACAGCTGCTTTGCCGATCACACTTGATTGGCCTTTAGAGGCTAGGGATTGGACCGGAGAGCTTCCTCGACGGTGGGCGCCATCGGCAGGATTGTGTCGACCTTAGTGAATTTGAAGAGCTGTCTTACGTTGGGGCTGACACCAACAATAATGACGCGAATTCCTTTTGCACGACATGCGATGAAGTGGCTGACGAGCACTCCCAGACCCGATGAGTCCATTTGCGGCACGCTGGTCAGATCGAAGATGTGTAGCGTAGGCGTCTCGGCCCCCGGCTCTGGCTTGAACTCGAAGATATTGCCCAGTTGGACCTGCTTCATCGATCCATACATGTCACGGGCGTTGAACACCCCCGTGATCTGATAAATGATCGTGTGCGGTGCCTGTCCCTCAAGCCGTTCAATGGTGAACGTTTGGTTCTTCCACATTTCGGTGCGCGCGGTCGCCATCATCGCGATTGTATCGGTCACGATCCCACCGCCGGAAGGGGAATATAGATAGGGGAATCAATGCATGCATGCACAGATATTGTGTGATGCGTCTCAATCGAGTCGGGCGCGAGATGTGAAGTCCCAGGGCTGAGGAACAGATTTTCCATAACGTCGACGGACCAGATAGAGAATTGGGAGACCGAGCAAAATGAGAACCGTTCCAATCAGCGATCCTTTGAGATTGCCGGCGTAGCTCCAGATGAGGACGGCCGCGGCGCAGATCACGAAAATTGCGGGGAGCACAGGGTATCCCCACACGCGGTAGGGCCGCGAAAGGTCGGGCCGACGGCGGCGGTAGATGAAGACTGTGGTCGCGGTAAGCATGTAGAAAAGCCATTCGGCGAACACGGCCAGTTCAAAGTGCTGCTGAAACTGAGATAAGAACAGCAGCAAGACCGTTGAGAGCAGTGCCTGAATCACCAGCGAGGTGGACGGCGATTGAAATCTGGGGTGGATGTGCGCGAACTGATGGAAGAATAGGCGGTCACGAGCCGCTGCAAAGGGAATGCGCGCACCTGACATGATAGTGCCATTGAGCGTGACGAAGATGCTGAGAGCCATGGCTCCTGCGACAAATCCCGCGCCGCGCGGCCCAGCCACTACCGAAAGAGCTGCAACCGCGGGACGTTCGGTGGCGGCGATTTGCGCCGCCGGCAGGATGTACTGGATAGCTGCGTTGGTGGCCATAAACAGGATGCCGACAAGAAACAGGCCACCGATCAATGCGAAAGGAAGGGAACGCTCAGGCCGGCGGACCTCGCCAGCGACCATCGTAAGATCGTTCCACCCGTCGTAAGCCCACAACGTGGCAATCAAAGCCAGCATGAATCCGCCGAAGCCGCCACGCGCGCCGGGCAGTGAGGTGGCAAAGTTCGCGAACGAACCGGAGGCGGAAGCAAAACAGAGCGCGGCAACGATAAGGATGAGTACAGCTTTCAGAATCGTGAAAACGAGCTGGAAGTCACCAGCCTTCTTGATGCCGAGATAGTTCAGTCCGGTGATAAGCCATGTAACACAAATGGCAAAGATTTGGGACCAGAGCAGGGGCGTACCTGGGACGTGCTCAGTCAGGAAGTGGAATGTTGAAAAGACCCCGAGCGTTCGAGCAAGTCCGCTGGTGACGGCGGCAATCGATGCGGGCTTTGCCACAGCGAACCAAGTCCACATGTAAAGAAAGGCCGGAGTATCCCCGTAGGCGCCGCGCAAAAAGACGTATTCGCCGCCGGCATATGGCAGCATTGCGCCAAGCTCAGCGTAGGTCATTGCTCCGAAAAGCGACAGCAGTCCTCCGGTGACCCATGCCAGATACACAAGTGCGGAGGAGCCCGTGTCTCGCATCATCTCGGTTGGGACGAGAAATATGCCGCTGCCAATAATGGTCCCCACTACGATTGCGGTGGCTTGCGAGGCGCCCAATACGCGAGGCAGATCGGGAGGGGTTTTGTGGTATTTGGACGAGACCTGGGTCATGCGGTGATGTGAGGTTAGCACGTCGCTACGGACCGATTGGCCCTCCCGCACTGCTTTGAAAGAGCTTGAGATCGATGGGACGTGATGAGAGTCACGGGCAGAGACATGACAAACGGCGTAGCGTTTCGGGCTGCAGCGGACCGGTCGCGAACCCTTATTCCGGTAGGCTGCAAAACCGAAAAGGAGCGGTTCACGATGGACGCTCATTGTCAGAAGTGCGGATTGGTGCTGGCGGCGATGTGGAGCTTTTGTCCACAGTGCGGCGCGGCGGTGGAGCGCGAAACGCATTCGCCCAGGCAGCATCAGCCGGTGTCGTCTAAGGGAGCATTCAGCGGAATGTACATTGGGCTGATCGCCGCTCCAATCTTGATCATCTCCGGCGTCATGCTTTGCCTTACCGGATGGGGTATTTTCTTCGGCGTTCCCTTCATTCTGCTTGGAATTCTGGCTCCGCTCTATGGGCCTATCGTGGGCATGGGAGAGCACCGGGGCAAGTGCCCGTCATGCGGGACGCGAATGATCAGCATCGCGGACTCGAAAGAACACGAGTGCCCGGTTTGCACTAAGAAGTTTGCGATTGAACAGCAAGAGCACACTCCGGCTCATTCTTAATCCACGCCGGGTTCAGGCTACCGCTCTCCCCACCAACGGGGACCCGGGTAGAGAGTGGATTCGTTCGGAAGTTGAAATTGCCATGCGCCGGCATTGGCGTGCTTTTGCGCGAACTTCAGATTCTGAATGCCACAATCGAGATGAATGATTCCCCGCCCGAAATTCATTCCTGGAGCGATCCTGCCAATCAAACGTGATCGCTTAGCCAGGTAGCGCACAATCAGAACCTGGCCGATGTCATCGGCGATATTCCATGCAAGCACTCCAGCGACATTTCGGTTGCTGGTGAGCCGCAGGTTTGTCACCCAACCGGTTTCAGTGAACGCGCCGGTACGAGTGACGTCGTACGCATAGTTGGCCAGCTGACCCGATGGGCCCGGGCCACACAATTCGCGTTGGATTGTGCGCTGATCATAGCGCTCGCCGTCGTTCGAAATGTACGTGACGGCATTTCCGAAGGCGGAGCTGTAGCCGCAGATCCACTTGGGGTGGGTGAGATTGCGATAGGTGGTCCATGAATCCAGTGCTTCTCCGATGAAAAGGAAAGACACTGAAGCATTGTTCAGCGTCAGCCAGCGATGCTGCTTAACTGGCGTGGCGGCTGACCGTGTTGCGATACCTGACCGAACCACTGGAACGGGAGCGCTCGGCAAATCCGTAACCGCTAGATCCTGGGCTGCGAGGTGTAGTCCACAGGTTGTGAGAATCAGTGCTGAAAGCGAGATCAGAACCGATCCCCATCTCCGCGCAGTTCCGTTAGGTCTTTCCATGGTCGTGCCAACTAGATGCCGCTATACGAGGCGGCTCATCGCGCTGAATACTCTATCGGCAGGATCGGGACTCTCCTCTAATCAGGCGTGAAAGTCAGGAGTTAGCAGACGACTTGCCGCCCTGTACCCTCAAGCGGTTCACGACGTGCTGAACCTCGGGTACCTGCTTGGCCAGGTCCTCCGCCTGTCGGCGCTGCTCCTGGCTCTTGACCGTGCCCTTCAGCGTGAGAGTGCCGTGGAAAGCCATGCAGTCGATTTTTTCCGCCTTTAACGCCGGATCGTCGGCTATCTTTGCCTTGACCTTGTCTTCAATCGAGCTGTCCAGTTGGGCTTTCTGGCTGGCTGCCTGAATGTCGTCCTGAAGCCCGACGTCGTGAACCTGAATTCGGTCGGCGATCTGGTAGCCGGGCGCAGCCTGCTTGGCTATATTTTCTGCCTTTTGCCGGACGTCCATGCTGCCAACGACACCGGTGAGAGTGATAGTGCCCTCGCCGCGATCCTGCGCCACGTTTATGCTGTGCAGATCGCTTTTGTGGAGGGCGTCGTAAACAGCGATACGGTAGTCGGGATGTTGATTGCTATGGCAACCGGAGAGGGCCAGGGAGCCGATGAAAACTGCGCTGGAACAGAGAACCAAAACTGAACGCAGACCAGGGATGAACACGATGCATCACCTCCGCAAACAACGGAGTGGGATGCCTTTTCATGGAAGCCGGTTGGCCGATTCAGCTTCCTGACTGCGTTTCGGCGGTGCTCGGCTGATGGAAATGACTCCAGATGGACTCCGCTGTTTTTCGGGGCACGACTGCCGCAAGCGAATCGGCTGTCGCCTGTTGAATGTCTCTCAGGCTACCAAAATGAGTCAGCAGCCGCTGCCGCGTCAGTTGGCCGACGCCCGGAACGTTCAGTAACTCAGAATCCCGATCGCGGATGGCGCGGCGCTGGCGATGGTACCCGATTGCAAAGCGATGGCTCTCGTCCCGGATCATCTGCACAAGATGCAGGACCGGCGACCGGCGGTCGAGCACTACAGGTTCGTCCTCGTTGCCATAAAGGTAGATCACTTCCTCCTTTTTGGCGATGGAGGCGAGGGGCTGCGAAGTGAAGCCAAGAGCCTCAAGCGCTTCGGCAGCCGCGTGCAGTTGTCCCAGGCCGCCATCGATCAGGATTAACGACGGCATCGGACTGTCTTCATCTTTAAGCCGCCGATATCTGCGCGTGACGACCTCGCGCATCGAGGCAAAGTCATCCACGCCCACTACGGTCAACATCTTGAATTTCCGGTACTGCGACTTGTTCATCTTTCCGTCTTCCCAGACCACCATGGAAGCTACTGTTTCTGCGCCCTGGATGTGGGAAATGTCGAAGCACTCAATCCGGCTGGGAAGCTCGGGAAGCATCAGCGCGTCTGCAAGCGACTCCTGGATCGCCTTGCGCGAGGGCTCGAGCACGCGGAAGCGTTGGATGTAGGACTGCTTCGCGTTTTGCCCTGCGAGGTCGATGAGGGAGCGCTTTTCCCCGCGCTGCGGCACGGCTATCTCTACTCGGCGATCGATGCGCTGGCTCAGCAAGTCGGCGAGAGTTTGGCGGTCTGCAAAGTCCACCGGCACAAGAACGGCGCGGGGGACGTAACGCTGGTCGATGTAAAGCTGCTTGAGCAAAGCGGAGAAAACAGTTCCTGCATTGAATTCGAGTGCCTGAGTTTCGGTGGGAGAAGATGTGCTTTCATTCTCATCGCCGATCTGCTCAGCGCCGATCGCTTCCATAAGCTCCGGCAGATCCTCCCAGAAAAACTCCCGTCGATCGACTATCTTGCCGCCTCGCATATGAAAGAGGTTGATGGCGAGCGCACCATCTTCAAAGTGATACCCAAACACGTCAGCATCGTCGCTTTGCTCAGCCGTTGCAATGCGTTGCTTCTCCTGTAATTGGTGTACTGTCGAGAGCTGATCGCGCAGGCGTGCTGCTGCCTCGAACTGTTGTGCCTCAGCCGCTCTCATCATGCGCGTTGTCAGCGAGCGTTCCAGTTCCGCCTGTTTTCCTTCGAGAAAGAGCTGGGCGTCCTTCACTGCCTGGACATAGATCTCAGGCGTCGTGAGTTCCTGTACGCAGGGTCCCAGGCAACGATGAATGTAGTACTGCAGGCAGGCGCGCTGGTGATAGCGGGTCAGGTCGATCTTGCAACTTGGCAAAAGGAAACTTCGATGAATAAGCTCCACGACGCGATAGGCGAGATTACCGGGGAAGTAGGGCCCATAGTAGGCCGAACCATCCTTCCTGAGTCGTCTTGTGACGAAGACCTTCGGATACCGGTCTGCTAGCGTGAGCTTCACATAGGGGTAGGTCTTGTCGTCTCGCAGCAGGATGTTGAATCGCGGCTTGCGCTGCTTGATGAGGTTGTTTTCTAGCGCGAGAGCCTCGTGTTCGTTCGCCACGAGAATGTAGTCAACATCTACTGCTTCGCGCATCAAGGAGCCGGTTTTGGCGTTCGCCTGAGACGCCTCGAGCAGATACGAGCGCACGCGGGAGCGGAGATTCTTGGCCTTCCCCACATAGATGACTTCGCCTTCAGGGTTCTTGTAAAGGTAGACACCTGGCTGGGTAGGCAGAGAACGGATTTTTTCGATTAAGTCCATGAAACCACGGTGGCGAGCAGGCCCAACCCATAGGATAGCTGGCGGGCCAAAAGGGAGCGGAGAAGCACTAACCGGCATGCAATCTTACCGACCGCGTAAAAACTACATGGCTCCAATACTGTGCAAATCTTACCCAGGTTCTCTGTAAGGGATTGATTTTAAGGAGCCTACGGATATGGTAGTGTTTGGCTCGATGCATGCACTACTACAGGCGACACGAAAATCGCCGCCGGGCCTGAGGTGGTGCAAAAGGGTTCAGGCAAATCAGAGGCGGTCGAAAGAATGGGGAACAGATGAAAACCTCAAATGGATTGTTGATTGCAGCTGCCATAGCACTTGTGGGCGTCACCGGTTGCGCGAGCAAGAACTATGTCAAGTCCCAGAC
>Ga0068857_100001250_pt1 | contig 19891 bp, 19 predicted proteins | sample KBSCornC72_FD_66591 | JGI IMG/M metagenome (GOLD analysis project Ga0068857, IMG submission 66591) | Corn rhizosphere microbial communities from Kellogg Biological Station, Michigan, USA - KBS Corn C7-2 | ecosystem: Host-associated > Plants > Roots > Rhizosphere > Soil ...
GATGGGGCCATCATCCACCGTCCATTTTCGGAAGTGAACCGAGGATTTCGAAGTAATGATCTGCTCCGTGGCCATATGCTGGAGCCAGATCGGATCATGCGTCGTCATCAGAAACTGGGTGTGCGGAAACTTGGTTTTGAACAGCGTGCAAATTTCCCGGCGATGCCCTGCATCAACGGACATGAGCACGTCGTCCAGAATGGCAAAGGTGAAGTTTGCGCCCAGCGTGTGTTTCATCAACGCGAGGTAAAGGCACAGGCCCATGCTGTCCTGGTGGCCCTCGCTGTGATACGCGCCGGGCGGAAAGAACCCGCGCCCGTAGAAATCGACGTCAAAACCGAGTTTGCCGAGCGACGGCGTCAGCTTCCCCTCGAATTCGGCCTCGTCATCCTGGTTGACGACGCGGTAATATTCGCTGAAATCCTTCTGCACGTCGTTATAGATCTTCGCCAGCGTCTCCGTCGAGCTGGCGTTATAGGCGGCGAGAACCTTTTCGGCGAGTTCGCTTTCCTGCTTGGCGCGTGCCTGCTGGCGCTTTGCTTCGCGGTACGCCTCAAGGCGCTCCTGGGAAACGCTGAGATAGTCGCGCGCCTCGTCTTCCTTCGAGGGATCGGGGAGCGCCGCGACGCCCGCCTGGATGACGGCAATGACCTTGAGCGCTTCCTTGGTCGCCTGCCTGTATTCTGCGGAACATTCCGCGATCGCGCCGTCGAGATCATCCAGCGAGAGCGCGTTCTGGCGACGTTTTCCGAGCGACTCAATCCATTTCGCAAGCTCCGCGTCCGCAACGGGCGCGGGCAGGTTCTTTGCATACGCACCGACGCCAGCCGCCAGCGCTTGAAGGCTCTGAAGCGCCGCCATCAGCGGGGCCGCTGCCTGCTCAAGGGAAAGTTTGAGCGCCGCCGCCTCCTTCGCCTCCGTCAATCTGCCTTGCACCTGCGCCCGCAGTTCGTCGAGATCCCATTCGTTCTCGCAGAACGGACAGGCCGGGTCGTCGAACAGGTCGAGGCCGGAACGCAAAAACGCCTGACGGCGCAAGCTCCGGAGCAGCGCAGGCGACTGCAGTAGTTTCTGAAGAGCGGCCACGATGGCCGCGCGGCTGGAAGCGACCGGGACGGGCTCCGGCCCGGCCAGCTGCTGGGACAGAGCGGTAATATCGGCGAGCGCCTGCGTCTTGGAAATCTTCTGCTTCGCCGAGGGCGCCGCAACGCCCCCCAGTCCGGCCTTCAGCGACGTGTCGGCGCCGAGGTCGGCCAGCGGCTCAAGACCGAGCGCCTGACGTCTCTTGTTTACGGCTTCGATGATCTGGTCTTTTTTGAGCGTCGCAATGCCCAGCGCGCGCAACAGGTTTGTCTCGGTATCCTGCTGGGTCTGGTTGACCTGCTTCAGCCGGGTTTTGCAGCTATTCGCAATGGTCTGGAAACTCTGCCGGATCTTGTCGACGCGGTCCAGCCGAAGCAGCGCCTGGACTTCCTTCGACCGGTCGCCGGGAGCGGCCAGAACGTATTTGATGATTTCGCGGCGCGAAAGAGCGAACTCCGGGTGGTCGCCCAACTCGCTGACAATCGCCAGCACGTCCGGATCGGCAGGCGAAATGATGGGCTCATTGGGCGCGCTGGCCCTGCGCTCAATCGTGACCGTCTTGTTGATGGAGGGAACGAACGCAGTGAGCACGACGCGCGCGAGATTGGGTTTGTCCCGCATGTCAACGTGCGGACCGTGGGATTTCAGCGTGATGCCGGAAGTGCCTTGGCCGGTGAGCCGCGTGACCGCGCCCGTAATCGCAAATTCCAGGGCGTCCACGACGCCGCTCTTTCCGGTGCCGTTCGGCCCGCAGACGGCGAAGTTTTTTCCGCCGGGGCTTAACGTCAGCTTGTGGATGCCGCGGAACTCTTCGACCGCAAGAGACTGAATGAGGATCATGGCAGCGGTTCCTCCGAAAACAGCGCGCTTCTTAAGGCCTCGGGTGACGTCTCCTGGTCGTCCACGAGCGCTGTTCGCAGCCGCGCGATGACGGCGGCATCGACGGCCGGGTCCGCCTGCAGGCGTTTAATCAAGTCCTCAAAGACAGCGACCACTACGGGCGGCTGCGGTTCGGCAGACGTGCTTTTCTTCGCCATAACCATCCTCCAGGCCAGCGCAGGATTACGCACCAGCGCCGCAAAACTGTTCATGTGCCGGTCTTGCTACCGATCGACACGCAGTCCAAAACGCATTCAGCGGGTCAAGTCCTCGGATTCGCATCAAACAGGGACGAACTGAAATGTTTCAGGGAAAAACTTTTCCGGGTCTCGTTCATCTCCGCTTCTAATTCCGCCACTTTCCGATGGCCGCCCATAAACGCTTGACTTCGACGTAGAGCAACAGCTCGTCGTCTTGCGTGATGAGCCGCGCATGGGCGGTATCCAGGCGGATCGGATATAGCCTCTGGAAGGATTCGCGCACGCTCTCCTTGCGCTTGAAGACGGGCGCAAATATCTCGCGCCAATTGTCGTCTCTACAGATCAGTGGCGTATAGTCGGTAAAATCCGCGTAAGCGATAAGCGGCAAGTCCGTCGCGCCCGCCTCCCTCGCGATACGTTTTTTCTCCTGCCAGCGGTCATAAAAACCATTCGGGAGGCGATGTTTCGGCCAGTCCCCGCCGACCGCCCGGGTCATGTGCTGGTCGATAAACCGGCGCAGCAATCTTTCCAGCCGCTGCAGCCAGTCATGCGCAACATTGGTGCGGGCAAGCCCTTCTTCGTCATCGCCTCCGGCGAGAGGTATCGGCGGCCCATATTGTTCGATGAGCGGCGGCAGTTCCTGCCGCAGGCCGGCGAGATCAAGGCTTTGCTCGAAGGCAGGAAGCGGAAAATCCGTCAGCGACGGATTGAACCCAAGGCCGAGGTAGAATTCCGAACGCTTCTCGAAGTCATCGAGCACGTCCGGTCGCCAGGTGATCGTGTCGCGCCAGTCGCCCAGACCGGCGCGCAGCGTCGCCGAAAGATGCTCGTCGAACCCCTGCAGGTTCCGCAGGGCATGGCCGATGCCCTGCATTTCCGCAAAGCCGGCTATGGAATGCAATTTGTCGTGGATATCAAGCCACGCGGTGTTCATGCCCTCGATCGCTCGTGCAATGCTGCTTTCTTCCTGGGCGTAACGGGCGGCGATTGAGGATAGAGAATTCTCGCTGCTGAACAGCTTCGCGAGATGGGCCATTTCGCTTATTTCAGGCAGCCGAAACCGCGCCTCGAACCCTTCCACAGCTAACCGGATGGCGTCCATGTCTCGCCGCCCGGAAAGGCCGAGCAGCCCGGCATCGCGCAATTCCCACATCGGCCCCATGGCCGTCCGGGCCAATGCGCCGGTGACGTCCAAGCTCTCCGCCAATTGCTTGGCGGACGAAATCCCGTCAAACAATCGCATCTTTTCGGAAAATTGGCCGATCCCGGAATTCTCCGAGAACAAGCGGATATGGTCATGAAGCTGCTTCGCGGAGCTTACCTCTGAAATCCGGAGGGCATCATCAGCGAACCGCCTCATGCCAGCATTCTCTTCGAGCATGCGCAGCGTGTCTGTCATGCGCGAGATCCCGGACAGTTTTTCGTTGGCCAGCAGCTTTTCGTTTAATGGATTTTGCAGGCGAAACGAGGCTTCCAGCGTCTTTTCCAGGGAGCGTCGCTCGACGTCATCTTTGTCTATTTCCAGAACAACGTCTGGCGATTTTTCCTCGTCTGCCATATTCCGTTCCTCTACCGGCCGGACCGGCGATGCATCTCGTCATGGTGAACGTTGCACAGGGTTATCAAGTTTTCAACCGTGTTTTCACCTTTGTCTTTGTGATGCTGCTTGTGATGAAGCTCCAGCATCTTGCGGGGATCATCCCGCGAGAGCATCGAGCGGGTCCAGCCGCATTCGACGCACTTGAAGCCGTCGCGCTGAAGGACGGCGACGCGCACGGGGTCGGGGATGTGGCGGTCGTGTTCGTAAGCCTGCCTGTCCTCTTCGAGGACGTACACGCCCACGGCCAGATCGACGCGTCCACTGTTTTTGGTGGCGATCGGCCAACCTTCTTCCGTTCTCAGTTCGCGGACGCGCCGCGCCCATTCCTTCTTGTCGCTGGCTAGGTACTTGAGCTCCTCGCCCGTAATCTCTTCGCCGACGTTCTTCCGGAAATACTCGATGATCTTGTCCTTCACCGAGACTTTCTTCTTCCGTATCTCGTTCAGCACGTTCCAGCGGTGCGCCGCCTGCCGATCCTCTTCCGCCCGCATCAGCACATACTGGTCCGGTCTGATTTTCTTCGGATCGACGCCAAGCAGGTCCCTGACGCTGGCGGCATCTTCCGCCTCATCTTCTGCCATGTCCGCGAAGGTGACGCCCGAATATATCCACCAGCCGAACTGCACGCGCAGCTCGCGGACGCGCCGTGCCCATTCGCCGATGCCGGAAACGACCATCAGCTCATCGCCGTCGATGACGGTCTGCGGATAGCGCTTCAGATAGCTGATGATGCGGTCCCGCGCCGATGGGGCATCGGCCTTCGGGATGAGTGAACTGCCCAGGTCCCGGAGCATGTGGAAGGCGGGAATGAGGGCGATAACCTTACCGCGAAGATCGCTGCGGTTCAGCTCATCGGCGAAGTTCGTCAGCAGCTCGACGAGCGACTGACGCAGCTCTTCCGGCTTATCGTTGGGCTGCGACCGCCTTGGCAATACCGGCCTCCGTTCCTCTTCTTTTCGTCCGGGACTTTCCGGCGTTAATTCTGTCCAGCGTTTCTTTCACCATGGCGGCGATTGCGCCAGCAAGATCCGGGGGAACGGCGTTGCCGATCTGTTTTGCGATATCCGTTTTGTTGCCCTTAAAGACGAAGTCGTCGGGGAAGCCCATCAGTCGGGCGGCTTCGCGGTGGGTGATGGGCCGGTGTTCTGAAGGATGCAGATAGCGGCCCTTCTCGGGCTTGAAAAATTCGGTGCGGATGGTGACGGAGGGCCTATTCCACCACAACCTGCCGAAGAGGTCCGTCCCGCCGGAGGTTTTCCTGATCCAGCACGGCGGCGTGAGATGCCGGGCATTCCTCTGTAAATCAAATCTGTTGCCGCCGGGCGGCACTGCCTTGTAGCGCGCCAGGCTGGTCGGCGTGGGATTGCGCCCGAAGTGAAGGTCGAGCGGCGCTTTCTTCCCGATCTCGGTGCCGACCGGCTTCCCCAAATCGCCGATCATCTCACGAACGGTACGCCATGCCGGAAAATCCAACTTCAGTTCCGGCGCGGCATGCGTCTGACGGGGCGGAAACGGGGGCTCCTCGATAACGCTCTCGCGCCAACCAATGACGACGGTACGCTTTCGCGTTTGCGGAGAGCCGTAATCCGCCGCATTGAGTATTCCGGCGCGTATCCTGAAACCGATGTGGCGGGCGCGACGCTCGATTTGCGCAAGCTCTTCCGAGCGATAAAGCTCGCTCACGTTTTCCATCACGAAAAGTTTTGCCTTGCAACGCGCGACGACATCGAGGTAAGGCTCCCACAGCGCGCGGCGATAATCGCCTTCCCGTTTTTTGTTCAGGAGGCTGAAGCCCTGGCATGGCGGCCCGCCGATAACGACATCAGCCTTAGGAATGCGCGGGTTTTCCTCAAGCCATTCTTCGATGTTCCGGCAAACGACATCGCCGCCGAAATTCTCGCGATGCGTCGCAATGGCTGGCGCGTCGTTGTCCACGGCGAGAACGCACTCGAACCCGCCGCAGAAACGAGCGTCCGTGAAACCAAGGCTCATGCCGCCGGCCCCGGAGAACAAGTCGATGAGCCGGTAACTCATCCCGAGACCGCCATGTGTTTTTCTCTTAACGCAGGTCTGCTGTGCTCCAGAAACCGGCAGAGCTTCTTTTCCAGCTTCCCTCCGTGCTTGATTTCGCATTCCCAGATGGTCAGGACTTTCCAGCCGCTCTCGCGCAGCCTTTCTTCAGCGCCGAGGTCGCGTTCCTTGTTCTTTCCGATCTTGCGCTGCCAGAATTCGACGTTTGACGACGGAAGACAGCCGCGGGGACAGTCGTGCCCGTGCCAAAAGCACCCGTGGACGAACATCGCGATTTTCCTTGCCGGAAAAACTATGTCCGGCGTACCGGGCAAATCCTTTCGGTGGAGCCTGAAGCGGTAGCCAAGTTGATGCACGATGCTGCGGACCGTCCTCTCGGGAGCGGTATTCTTTGACCGCACGGCCGCCATCATGAGCGAACGCGTTCCCGCATCGACATGGTCCGTCATAGGCTATTCGGCGCTTTGCGCTTTCTCTGTCTTGAACAACGGCCACTTCTCGCCGATGTACTGCTCCGCTGCGTCCCGGACGACCCAGGCCAGCGAAACTTTCTTTTCTTTGGCTATGATTTCCAATGTCTCATAAACGTCCGGCGGAAAACTGATCGAGGCGCGGATGGCGCTCGTTGCTGTCTTCATATTTTTTCCGGGAAGTGTCTTCGCCATAAGGCTCACCCCGCGCTTAGGGGCTTCACCACATTACACCACATCGGTGAACGGCATGGGTCGGCCGTCTTTTTCTTGAGAGCTGAGTTTGGGCGAATCCGCTGGCGCGGACCGGGCTCTACTCGCGGCCTGACGGCGCGCTCACCGAGCCACCTGTAGTGCGGTGTCTCGGCCCATTCGGGTAACGATCCCATTTCGCGAAAGGCGGAATTCAAAACCGGTGAAGGGGCGCCGCCCCTCGCGTCGGTCCAGAAAAAAGCAGCGCAAGATCGTTGCTTTTTTGGCTCCCCCCAGAGGGTACCCCCCAAAAAAGACAGACGAGTCTTTCTCGCTTTTCCCTGGACGCCGCTACCCCCGTTTTCGCCAAAGGGCAGGGTTGCATGCGCGCCATGCAACCCATTTCCAAGGAGGAAAACCAATGGCACCCAAAGACGAGAACAACGAAAGCAGATTTGACCGCAGGGACGTTTATACCCGCGTCACAGACCGCATTATTGCTGACCTTGAGCAAGGCATCCGCACTTGGATGAAGCCGTGGAGCGCCGAGCATACGGCGGGAAAGATTTCGCGGCCACTGCGCCACAACGGTACGCCTTATCGCGGCATGAACATTCTTCTGTTGTGGGGCGAGGCGATGGCGAAGGGCTACGCCGCGCCGATCTGGATGACGTTCAAACAAGCCCTTGAACTTGACGCCCATGTCAGGAAGGGCGAACACGGTTCGCTTGTGGTTTACGCGAACAGCATCACCAAAACGGAAACCAACGACAAGGGCGAGGATACCGAGCGCGAAATCCCCTTCATGAAGGGCTACACGGTTTTCAACGTGGAACAGATCGAAGGCTTGCCAGCGCATTACTACGCGAAGCCCGAGAACCCGCTGCCCTTGTCCGAGCGCATCGAGAGCGCCGACCGTTTCATAACGGCGACCGGGGCGACCATTCAGCACGGCGGGAACCAAGCCTTTTATGCGCCGGGCCGCGACCTTGTGCAAATGCCGCCCTTCGAGGCCTTCCGCGACAAGGAAAGCTATTACGCGACCGCGCTGCACGAGTTGACGCACTGGACGAACCACAAGAGCCGCCTTGACCGCAGCTTCGACGCGAAGCGCTTTGGCGACCACGGTTATGCCCGAGAGGAACTCGTTGCGGAACTGGGAGCCGCTTTCCTTTGCGCCGACCTCGGCATCACGCCGGAAATCCGCGACGACCACGCCGCCTATCTCGGCCACTGGCTGAAAGTCCTGCAAGAGGACAAACGGGCGATTTTTTCCGCAGCCGCCCACGCGCAACGCGCAGCGGATTTCCTTCACGGCTTGCAGCCCGTGACGGAAGCCGCGCCCGAAGCCCTCGCAGCGTAAAGGAGAGCCATTATGAACCACACGCAACGCTATGAGCCGCGCTTCGAACTCGGAATGATCGTCGCCACGCCCGGAGCCTTGGAAACCTGTTCCAACGTCCTTATGCAGAAATGCCTCGCCCGTCACCTGACGGGGGATTGGGGCAGCGTCTGCGACGAGGACAGGCAAGCCAATGACGCGGCGCTGGCGCACGGCGACCGCATCCTCTCCGCTTATCCGATTGACCCCGCGCAGCCCTGCGAAGGTTTCGGAGAAAACACCCTCTGGATCATCACCGAGGCTGACCGCAGCGCGACCACGTTTTTACTGCCCGACGAATACTAACCACCCCGGCGGGAGAGCTTGCTCTCCCGCCAACTTCTAACCCACAAACAAAGGAGAACTACCCATGACCAGCACTATCGAAATCGCTCTCAACAAACTCGTCCCCTTCAAAGGGAACGTGCGCAAGACGCACAACAAAGCCTTTATCGCGGAACTCGCCGCCAGCATCCGCGAACACGGCTTGCAGCAAAATCTGATCGTCAAGAAAGACGGCCGGAACTTCGCCGTTGTCGGAGGCGGGCAACGCCTCATGGCCTTGCAGTTACTCGCCAAGCAAGGCGATATCAAGCAGGGCTACCGCGTCACGTGCAAAATCGTGAATGACGACTTTGACCCCGCTGAAATCAGCCTTGTCGAGAACGTCATGCGCGACGATATGCACCCCGCCGACCAGTTCGAGGCGTTCCGCGACCTCGTGGACAAGGGGAACAGCATCGCGGAAATCGCCGCCCGTTTCGGCGCGACTGAAACGCACGTGCAGCAGTTGCTCAGGCTTGCGCGTGTCAGCCCCGTCCTGCTCAAGGCGTACAGGCAGGACAAGCTCAGGCTCGACCAGGTGAAGGCCTTCGCCGTGACCGACGACCACGAGGCGCAGGAGCGGCTTTTCGCCAGCTTCGGTCCTCATGGCCGGGACGCCCGCGCCATCCGCGCCGCGCTCACGGAACGCGAAATTCCGACCGACGACAGGCGCGTGGTTTTCGTCACGCGAAAAGCGTATGAAAAAGCGGACGGCGCAATCCGGCCCGACTGGTTCGGGAAGGACGAGAACAGCGGTTTCATTCTCCATCCCGAATTGCTCGATAAGCTCGCCGTCGAAAAGCTTGACCGTATCGCCAAGGAACTCGGCAACGAGGGCTGGAAATGGACGGCGGCGCTGATGGAATTCGGGCATCAGGAGCAAGGGCAGTATCGCCGCATCCACCCGGCAACCCGCCTTCCGGCCAAGCTTGCGAAGGAAGCGGAGAAGCTTAAGGCCGAATACGAAAAGCTGGTGACGGCGTGGGAGGAAGCGGACGACGGGGAAGAATGCCCCGAGCGTCTCGCAGAAATCCGCGAACGGCTTGACGAAATCCGCGCCAGCCGCGAGGAAATATGGACGCCGGAGCAGCTTGCGATGGCGGGGGCGGTCGTGACCATCGGCTTTGACGGAAAGCCTGATATCACGCGTGGCCTCGTGCGGCCCGAAGACATGCCGAAAAAGGCGAAGGGCGGCGCGAAGGCCAAGACCGCATCCGGCACCGGGACGGAAGACGGCGCGGATGACGGCCCCGCGTTCTCCGCCGCGCTCGTGGAAAGCCTCACGGCGCACAAGTCGGCGGCGCTTGCCGCCGAGCTTACCGAGCGTCCCGATGTGGCGCTCGTGGCCGTGGTTTATGCCCTCGCGTCGAGCGTTCTCCTGAACGAACGCGCAGAGGAAAGGGCTTTGCAGGTTTCGGCGTTTTCGCAATCGCTTCACCGCGTCGAAGGCTCCAAGGCGTTCGAGAAGATGGACGCCGCCCGCAAGAAATGGCGCGGTCAAATCCCCTCGGATGCAGCCGCCCTCTGGAAATGGTGCCTCGGGCAGAAGCAGGAAACCTTGTTGAAGCTTCTGGCGTTCTGTGCCGCCGCGACGGTGAACGCGGTTCAGGGCAAGAACGACAAGGCCGGAAACGACCGCCTTGCGAATGCAGCGGCGCTGGCTTCGGCCCTCAAGCTCGACATGAAGCCGTACTTCACGCCGGACGCGCCGAACTATTTCAGTCGCGTGAGCAAGCAGCAGACCCTCGATGCGCTGAAAGAAGGCCGCAAGCAGCCGAACGCCCCCGCGTGGGAAAAGCTCAAGAAGGGCGAACTCGCGGCGCTGGCCGAGCGGGAGCTTGCCGGAAAGGGATGGTTGCCGGAAGTGTTGCGCTCCGCAGCTTGACGGCCTAGTATCCGGCCAAGCGCCGCCTGCCGGGGCAGGCGGCGCTTGCATTTTTTCCGGGGCTGCGCCCCGGCCCCATTTTTCTTTCCTGATGAAAGTCCCTCACCGAAAACTCGCCACCGGATGCTCGGAGCTATGGCATCTGTTGTTTCATTCGACCGGACATTGTTGTCGAGTGTGTCCATCAGCGGAAACCGGGATACCGTTCGCGGGATGAAACATGGCCGCGCTCATGAATGCTCGGGCATCGTTAAAGGCGGTACTGCCTCCCTGGAAGAAAGCGGGGAAAGTCGCCGCTCAGGCTTCCACCGTCTTCCTTGTTCTGTTCGGTCTGTTCTCAAAGGCCGCATCATCCACCGCCTTGCGCCCGCAGAGGAACGATGCTGTCGCTGATGGTAGCCCCCAAGGCGGGATGCAAATCGGGACGGCCTCGCACGTCTTTTTTCGTGGCCCACACGGTTCCTCGCGGTTCCGTTTCGTAGGGGCTTCATTCCGGTAGCAGCAGTTCGACGATGGTAATCGAGGGCGCTGTCCGCAACAGGGGCTTTTTCCTCATAGAGGCTTTTTGAGTTTTCGAGGCTTGTCAGGTTTTCTCCTCAGCCTTTTGCATCATCCCGTTTCGTGCATGTTCGATGCCCCCGTATGCCACAGGCGGTCACGCTGTCAATGACGAATTTTCCGGTGCCCTGAAGAAGGGCATTCCATCGCGAAGCAAAATTCTATGACATCGCGCCCTTGATCCTGTGGCCTACCGGAAGCATCGCCCGAAACGGGTAATGCAAAAGAGGAGAAAGACCATGACAAACGAAAATCAAAAAGCCAGCGAAAAAGCCCCAGTCGCGTACGACGCCCATATCGTCGAGCAGCGCGACCGGATGAAGCCCTACTGGCACCGCGTCGGAACCGCGTGGGCGCACGAAGCCGGCGAAGGCTTCACCTTCCGCATCCCGCCCGGCGTCACCATCAGCGGCGAGATCGTCTTCCGCAAGCGAAAGCCGGCGGACGAGCAGGCCGAACAGACCGAATAGAACTAAGAAGCGGGGAAGGCGCGAAAGCGCCTTCCCCCTTTTCTTCAAACGGAAGGAGTACGCGAGATGACAAACGAATTGCGAGACAAGCTCGAAAGCGCGGCGCTCAGGCTAGATGATTATCTCGACGCAGCAGCCGCACTCGGTCCTCGCGAGAACATGCTGCTTTCAGCAGCACGGGACATCGCGCAGGCGATGGAGATGCTTCAAGACGCCTGATGGTCGCGTCTCAGACGGCGCGCGTGGCTTCGCCACGCGCGCCTTTTTTCATGTTTTCAGAAGGGGGAGAATTGGCTAAAGTTAGCCAAGATTCGCCGGTGTTCTGCCAGAGCACCTACACAAGTCCTACACAGGCAAGATCACTGCAAACAAGCCATTGAAATGCAAGACAAATTATTTATCTCTTCTCCCGCAAGGGGAGAAGAGACTTAGCTAAACAATTGACAATCCTCAAACTTTTCTATATGGTTGCCATACACTACACCTGCACAGCCTACGGCAAATCAAGGGCTTATCAAATCCATCTGCACAGAACCTACACAGAAGTGGACCCGTTGTATGGCATTTATGCTCGACCCGCAAGAGATCAAACCCGGCCTCGTCCTGTTCCGCAGGTCGGATGTGCAGCACAAACAGTGGTACTGCCGGATAAAAATACCGAACGTCGACCGGTATAAGACAATCGCGCTCAAAACGGCCGATATCAATGTGGCCCGGGATCGAGCCTTCGACAAGGAGTTGGACGTTCGCTACCAGATCAAACACAACGTGCCGGTCTTTAACAAGCCCTTCAAGGACGTGGCCAAAGAATATTCCGAGTATCAGAAGAAGCGATCCGATGTTGGTGAGATCACGAAAAAGAGGTGGCTCAACGAGGAAAGCTTCATCAACAAGCAACTAAACCCATACGTAGGAAATTTCCAGATAACGGATATCGGCGAAGAACGATGGAAAGCATATCCGCTCTGGCGTCGGAGCGGAGGCACGGGCAGAGGGAAAGATCAGCGGATCAGCGATTGGACGATCCGGTCTGAGATGGCGACGTTCCGGGCAATCCTGCTGTTCGCCGCAGGGAAGAAATATACGACGGCTGACACGAAAGCGTTCAGCATGCGGCCTCTCAAACTCGGCAAGCCCCGCCGCGAGTACTTTACCCTTGATGAGTACCGAACGCTGTACACTCACGCCCGCTCCTGGATTACATGCTCAGGAAAAGGCGGCCCAGCAGAAAAAACAATTACCAACAAGCAAGCACTCTGGTATCGACGGATGTTCCAGAAGTTCATGCTGTTCATGACAAACACAGGGCTGCGACCGCCGGAGGCGCGCAATCTCCGTTGGCGCGACATCGGCTCACAGATGACAGGCAGGGACGGAAAACCGTTCATCCCTATCGCCGTTCGCGGCAAAGGCAAGCATCGGACACTTGTGGCGCCCATTAGTGTGGCTCGCTACATCGAGGATATCCGGGCGCTCTCAAAGAAAACGGAACCGGATGATTTTGTATTCACGACGCATGACGGCGCTCGCGCTTCGACACTTTACAAGTCGCTACTGGATGACATCCTAAGCGAGAGCGAAACCGGCTTGCTCTACAGTGCGAGCGGCAAGCGGCGTAGTATTTATTCGTTCAGGCATACCTATGCGACGTTCCGGTTGATGCATGGCACTGACCCCATGCACCTCGCGCAGCAGATGGGGACTTCCCAGAAAATGATCGAGGATCACTACAGCCATATCAAAGCCGTCACAAATCCCGACCTTATTCTCAAAGGCATTCCTGGCTGGGAATTGGCCGAGGACGGGAACGCCGCAGCTTCGTCCAGCGTGAACGCTGGCGGCGGGGGTCCCCAAGCGACGCCCGGAAAGGCGAAGCGCCATGGAAAAGGATTGCCGGCAGCCGGTAAAGCGTCGAGATCGACGCGGCGGCGATGAAGTCGGCAAAGCCGCAAACGCGCGGGCCGCAGATGCGGCACTTCGAGCGCGTTTGAACCGAATTCGCACCCGCGCCAGATGGCGCGTCTACCCGCGAATTCGCTAAAGTCACGAAGCAGATGCTTCGCTCCTCCGTAATCTCGGCTTGACCCCAGCGTTTTGACGGCTTATCGATGCTCGCTATACTTCCCCCTACAGTCACTCTGCAGGATGCCACCATCTCGAAGGGGCTTTAAATGAACCGGTCACCAGAGCAGCGCGAACTTGTGCGGGAGGCAAAGGCCATCGTGGCGCTTGCTTTCCGCAATGGCCCGATAGAGGACGTTCACAGCGGCAAGGATTGCCCCACATGCCATGGGAAGCCGGAATACTCCCGGATTACCGACGCCGAAATGGAAGCAATCATGAAGAACGCGGTGCAGCGCGTTTACTGGCTCTTGCGTCTAAAGGCCTCGGACGCCGCAGAGTACGAACGCCAGATAGCATTCGGTGAACGGTATACACAGAACTGGGACGACCCGGCTTAGCGGAAAAAGCGCGAGGCGCTTGAGCGCCTCGCGTTTTCCCGCAAGCTTACGGCTTCGGCCCGCGTACGCGGCGCTGGGCCAGTTCGGCGCGGACGTTTTGCAGCGAGGCTTCGGCCATCGGCAACTGGCCGCATTTTTGCCGCAGGCGCTCGACGTCCGAGGACATCTGGAAGAATTTCGATTGCAGTTCGACGGTTGAGAGGTCCTTCAGGTCCGACGCGGGGATGAAAGTGCTGTTCATGTGCGTTCTCCTTCAATTTCGAAAGCCCGCGACCATCGCGGCCTTCGTGACGGAGGCCCTGTCATCTCGTTCGGCGGAGGAGGCACCCGCTTGGGCGGCACGTTAGTGGAAAGAACTTCCCGACGCCGCCGACTTCGGCGGCTGGGAAGTTTTCCTCGACAACGAACAGATGCAGGATGGAGGCTAAGAAGGACGCGGAATGGGCGCGGCCTCGAAGAAATGGAGGAGAAGGCGCATGGACGGGCCTTTCATCAGTGCGAGGCCTGAAAGGGCCTCGCGCCGGAGAACAGCAATCGTCATTCGACGGATGGCCGAGGGCGAAGACGCCCGGCAAAAAGCGGCCGGAGGACGCATGGCGGAGCCGAAGCGGCAAAACGACGCGCCTGAACTGGCGAAGCGAAGCTGACGCGGCTGAAGTCCGTCAGCTTAGGAACTTGCTGATTTCTGCGGAGCGATGCGCTTCATCAATCCACTTCAATCGCTCTGGGTTCCCCCGCATTATTGTCGCGCGCTTCTTGACGATGATGTCATCTTTCCTGAAGGCCTTGAGCGGCATGCCGTGGGTGTTTTTTGTGATTTCGGCCTTAATCACGAGCAGCCTTACATATTCGCGGCTATCAACTTCCAGCACCTGCGCCGTGACGCGTTGTTCGCCGTGCGGCGGGGTCGCGCCTCCTTTCCCCTTTTTTCGTCTGCGCTTGCGTTCAGGCCATATTGGGTCGGTCCAGCAGATCACGTCGCTGTATAACAGATGCGTACCGCATTCGACCCAATCAGATGTTTCCGAAGCCAATTGTTTCCCAACCCGAAGTTGCGTTACAGTTCACCAACCCTAGCCGATGCGGGGGCGCGTCGCAATCCGCCGAGGTTTCAGGTTATGGTAAAAGTTCAAATTACAGGGGCAATCCGATGACCGACGAAGACCGCTCGGACGAGCTATACACCCGGTTCCTCGAAACCGAAGAGATGCAGGATTGGGAGGATTTTGTGGGGGCGGCGAAAAAGGCTCTCAAAGCCGATCCTCACGCCCAAACCGTGACGGTTCCCGCGGGTTTCTTGCGTCGCGTGATGACAGACATCGCGACGACGCCGCATATGTTCTACGCCTATCGGGAGCGCTTCAATCAACTGTGCGATGAGATGGGCGTGCCCGAAGAAAAGCGCGGGATTGAGGAGAGGATGCTCACCGGAGAAATCACCTCGGAGGACATGGTTTCGCGCAGGAAGTTCAGCGTCAGGAGCAAGCCCATTCACTACAAGACCAGCCCCAAAGATGAGGAACCAGGCGATGACGACGGGGGCGGTCCTTTCTGAAATCCACGGCCTTACGTTCGGCCCTGTTACTGTGCGCAATAGTTCCGGTCTTCGCTCAGGAGGCCGTTCCGCGTCCAATCATCGCGGCGAGTTTCTGGTCTGAAAACCAGGATGTCATCTTTGTCTTCGGCGGCCTCGCGGTCATGCTCTTTTTCGGCTGGTTCCTCGGCAAGATCGGCTGGAAGCCCGGCACAAAGGCACCGTCCATCCTGCCTCCGCCGCCGCCCCAGGACACCTTTGGAAGCGCCGCATGGGAAGACCCCATGGGCGCAATGCCGGATCAGCTCTACATCTTCAACGGCGTTTTCTTCGGGAAGTCGAGCCTGCCCGAGTACGATCACATCGCGACCGCCAATCACCAGGGCGGGCCGATTTGCAGCACCCCCGGCCACCACAGCCTGATTGTTGGGCGCACGCGCGTTGGCAAGGGTTGCCGCGTCGTCATCCCCACGCTCCTTCGAGCGTACGTCGATCGTTCGGCCCTCATCGTTGATCCGAAGGGCGAAAACGCGGCTGTTACCGCCCGCGCACGCAAAGATCCATTCCCCGGCAAGAACTTCCATGCGGACGTCCATATCATTAACCCGTGGGGCGAATTGGCGCCCCATTTTCAGGATCTGGGACTGCCCTTTGCGACCTACAACCCCCTCGACATCCTCGACCGGAATGACCCGAACGCCGTCTCGATTGCGCAGGACCTAGCCGCGGCCATATGCCCCCGCGAGAAGGGCGGGAAAGACCAGTTCTGGGCCAATTCCTCCGCGAATATCCTTTCCGCCGTGCTGCTCTGGCTGGCTGACCAGCCCGGCGAAACCAAGACGCTGGGGCGCATGCGGGAGATCGTTACGCGCATGGATTTTCGCAAGAACTACCTGACCAAGATGGCGGCCTCCGCCGCGTTTGGGGGCAGCATCGCGGAATTCGCCGGTCCGTTCATCCATATGGCCGATGAAACCTTCTCAAGTGTCATCGGCACCCTTGCGCAATATACGAGCTTCCTGTCCGACCCCCAGATCAAGGCGGCGACAGCGACCTCGTCATTTTCGATGCTCGACCTGGCCCGGAAGCCGACGACGATCTACCTCGTCATCCCCCCCTACAAAATGGACGTGCAGCGGATCTGGCTGCGTCTATTGATTTCAGCCGGCTTGCAGACCTACAAGCATTACCAAGGCAAGGACCGAAAGCGCTGCATGTTCCTGATAGACGAGTTTCCCGCCCTGGGACGCCTCGAAGAAATCCGCGACATCGCCAGCATAGCGGGTTATGGCGTGGACTTCACCCTGATCGCGCAGGGGCTGGATCAGCTCAAAGATGTGTACGGCGATGCCGCAGACACGATTATTAACAATTGCGCCTACAAGTGGTTTTGCGGCATTAACGATTTGCACAGCGCCCAATACCTAAGCAACACGTTGGGCAAGCAAACGGTGTCGACGACCAGCACGTCGACATCGTCCAACCTGAGCCCCGGTGGAGGCTCCAGCGGGGCGAGCACGACCTATGGGCAGACCGGACGGCCGCTCCTGATGCCGGACGAAATCCTGAACCTGGGGCGCGACAGTGCCGTGCTTCTTGCGCCTGGATCGAAGCCCCATCATCTCCGCCCCATCGATTACTGGGAGCTGCCCAATGCCTTCGCGCATCTGGAGCAGTTCTATCCGCACTTGTATTGGGACCCGCCGTTAAGGTGGGACGAAAATCCGCTTCCTCACTAACCCCGAAAATCACAGGAGGGGCGCGGCGTTGAACGTGCGCCGTTGAGCGGTTGCAACGGATAGTTGCATACGCGGGTATGCAGTTCGTAAATCATTTACCGGAATCGCAGACCGTGGTAGGATTATTCATACGGTCCACTTAGGAACACTTGCAAGCCATTCGCGGTATTACCGCGACCGCCCCGTAGCCGGGGCTTGGCTTGGCAAAGGGAGGCAGCTTCGCCCTCCCGTTTGCATTCCCTCCAGACCAGGGCGTTGCGCCCGTGGACCCGCCCGGAGGCTCTGCCTCTGCGACACCGCTCAAGGGCTATTCGCGCCCCTGAGAACCAACGACGAGGGGCTATCGCGCCCCTTCGACCACTCGCCAGGACTATCGCGTCCCGGCACCCACTCGTCAGAGCCTTCGCGCTCCGACACCACGACGGGGGCCTTCGTGCCCCTGCGACCCAGACCGGTGTTACGGCACCGGCTTCGAACTGAGCGAAGGGGCTCCGACCCCTTCTTCATGCGGGAGCATCCGGACCCCGCATGGCATGACCGGGGCTGTAAAAGCCCGTCAGGACCCGGCCATCAAAATCACCGGAGTTCCCAATGACGGACGAACAGCCCGCGCCCAAAAAACGTCACGGTACCGAAAACCGCCAGCGACAGAAAATTACGCCCGTCCGCTGGGAGATGTCCGAGTTCAACAAGGTCGCCGCCAAGGCGAACAAGGCGGGGCTTTCCTTCGGCGCTTTCATGCGCGCCCTTGGCCTTGAGGGCGAGGCCGGCCCGCGTTCGCAACGCATCCCACCAACAGAGACGAAGGTGCTGCTCGAATGGCAAGGGGCGCTGGGGCGCCTCAACAACAATGCGAACCAGATCGCCCGTGGCATTAACGAAGATGAATTCTACGACCTGCCTGAGCTGCGCCTGGTGCTCAAGGATTACGTCGCCTTCCGGGATGCGATTTTCGTTGCCCTGGGCAAGGAACCGAGCCCCGCGATGCAGGACTGGGACGAACTGATCGCCACCAGCAGAAAGGCCCTTGAAACCAACCCTGCGGCGGATACGGTCTCACTCCCGGCAGCGCTCTTGCGCCGCATCATTGGCAGCACGGCCGTGGCGGCCTCCGCCCATCCTGAACCCCATGCGAAGGCTGTCGCTTCCGTAAAGACCATGAAGCGGGGCAAAGGCCAGAGCAAGTTCATGCCGCCCGAGGGCCATGCCTGATGATCGCGAAGGGCGCGTCCAGAAGCGGACCGCGCCAGCTCGCCGTGTATCTCATGCGCGTCGAGCGCTGGGCCACGGGCGAGCCTGTCGTACTGCTGGAATTCCAGTCCCCCTGGAGCAATACCCTTAACTTTCGAAAGGACTCTGATGACGTATGGCAGATGAGCAATCCGCTTGCGTTAGAGCACTCCGCGGAACAGCTCATCGAGGGCTTCCGCGACTGGCAGATACTCACCGAGGGCACAAAGCAAGGGCGCGACGGTCTTTACCATGCCGAGATCAGCCCCGCTCCCCATTACGCCGACACAATGACAGCCGCGCAATGGAAACGGGCGGCCGATATCCTCGGCGAGGAACTGGGACTTCAGAATCAGCCTCGCGCGATCGTTCTCCACGGCGGCACCGACGGCCGCAAGCATATGCACATCGTCTGGCAGCGCACCGACGTAGAAACGATGAAGATAATCCCCGACGCTTACAACTACATCGCCCACGAGAAGGCGAGCCATCGCATGGAGTTGGAGTTCGGGCACGAGTTTGTTCCCGGGAAACACGCCAAGCGCGATCGCAAGCGGCAGGAGGAATTCCCCCGCCAGAAACTGACCCAGGACGAAGACCAGTATCAGAAGCGCACCGGCTTAAAGAAAGATGACCGAGTCAAGGAAGTCGCTGCGTTGCACGCCTCTGCCGACAATGGCCCGGCGTTCAAAGCCGCCCTAGAGGACGCTGGGTACATCCTCGCCAAAGGCGAACGGGGCTATGTCGTCGTTGACCGTAAGGGCGGCCATTCTGTCCTGTCCCGCAATGTCGGGCTGAAGAAGAAAGAAATCGAAGCATTCATGATGGGCGTCGAACTCGCCAAGCTTCCCACAATCGAGGAAGCGAAAGCAGTTCAGGCCGAACGCCGGAAGAACGTCTCAAAATCGAACGCCTTGCCCGAGGCCGAAACGCAGGCCGAGGAAAAGGGCGTAGATGCGTCGAAATTTCTGCCGCAACCCACGCAGGAACAGCCCAAACCCATCCAGCCCGAGGTAGACGCCGAACTAGAGGCCCTTAAAAAGAGCATTGCGACCCGGCAGGCCCAGGACATCGAGAAGTGGGCGAAATACCATGCCCACCAAGTGCGGCAGAAGGAGCATGAGCTGGATATCCTCTACCGCGATAAGGGCGCTGAGTTTGACGCAATGCAGCAGCGGGAGCGCGACAGGCTCAAAGCGAAACATGCGGAGAACCGCACAGGCATCAAGGGCATTATGGAGGCGATTGAGAACCGTTGGAATCCAGCGCTCGGAGCCGATAAAGCGAAGCAGAAGCGCCGGGAAACTGCTCAGCTCAAGCGCAGGCAGGAGCAGGAGCGCAAAGACTATCTCGCGCTTATGGAGCAGAACCGCCAGCTGGAAATCGAAAACCTGAGAGAACGACAGGCTCTGCAACGGCAGGATCAGGCGCGCAAATACGCGGAGGAATGGGAGCGCTACATCCGCGAGCATCACGAAGCCAAGCGCCTGCGCGAGGAAATCGAGGAACAGGAGAAGGAACGGAAGCGCAACGAAAGTCTAAGGGACGGTCCACCACCGCCAAAGTTGGGAAAGTGATTGGCTCGCGGTTTGTCGCAACGCAAATCCCGAGCAGGTTCCTCCAGGTTGCAGCAGCGCCGGTTTCACGGTTTCTCGCGAAGCATCCCAGGCTTTCGCGCTTTATAACGCGTATCCCGGGCGCGTCGCATGTCATGGAGTGGGTCTCGATTCAAACCGACCTGCATTGCGCATCTGTCCACAACTTTGGCAGGCGACTACAGCGGCGGACTACGCCCAAACCCTAAACCTTCGGCGCTTTCGACAAGTGCTACACACTCTGGTATGCAGCTGCGA
>Ga0068857_100001261_pt1 | contig 19825 bp, 21 predicted proteins | sample KBSCornC72_FD_66591 | JGI IMG/M metagenome (GOLD analysis project Ga0068857, IMG submission 66591) | Corn rhizosphere microbial communities from Kellogg Biological Station, Michigan, USA - KBS Corn C7-2 | ecosystem: Host-associated > Plants > Roots > Rhizosphere > Soil ...
GGCGTGTATTCTCACGGCGTGAACCGGTTTGCGCGACTCGTGGCGACGGTACGCAACGGCAGCGTTGATCCTGCAGCTGAGCCGCGAACCATCTCTCGATTTGGAGCCCTGGAACGATGGGATGGTCAAGGAGGGCCGGGAAATCTCAATGCTCATGCAGCAATGGCGCGAACGATCGCGCTGAGCAACGAGCACGGCATTGGCTGCGTGGCAATGGCGAACACCAATCACTGGATGCGCGGTGGAACATACGGATGGCAGGCTGCGGACGCGCACGTGATCGGAATCTGCTGGACGAACACGATGCCCAACGTACCGCCGTGGGGCGGGACGGAGCCGGCGATTGGAAACAATCCGCTTGTTATAGCAGTGCCACGCGCAAACGGACACGTGGTTCTCGACATTGCTATGTCGCAGTTTTCGTATGGCGCGCTGGAGAGCTACCGCCGACGGGGAGAGTCATTGCCCGTTGAGGGCGGGTTCGACGCGGACGGGAAGTTGACGCGAGACCCGGGAGCGATTGAGCGCTCGCAGCGGCTGCTGCCTGTCGGGTTCTGGAAAGGTTCAGGGCTTGCCGTGATGCTGGATCTTGTTGCGGCGACAACATCGCTGGGAAATCCGACCAATCAGATTGCAAATGACCCGTTGCGGGAGACTAGCCTTTCCCAGATGTTCATCGCCATCAATCCTGGAATGCTCGGTGATTCAGCACGGATAGATCGAATTGCCGATGAAGTTGTCGCTTCCCTGCACCGTTCACAACCGATCGAAGAAAGCAAGCCTGTGCGCTATCCCGGCGAGAATACGGTGCGCCTTCGGGAGGAGAATCGCAGGCTTGGCTTGCCGATTGAAGAGGCAGTGTGGGCCGAGATCTGCAAGATGTAAGTGCGGTGTAAGTTCGGAAATAACTGGTCGAGATTAGCGATCGCAGAAGATCCGATGATGGTGCAGTTCCGACGAAATCAAGGGCTCGTTCATCGAACGACCGTCTCTTTGGGCCTGCCGAGCCGCATGTAAACGCCCACGGTCGGACCGTAGACGTTGATCCCGAAGTCTTCGTAACGCGGTTCTGAGAGGTAGAAATTGGAGACGTGCATATACGTCACTCCAGCGGAGACAGCGTAACGCGGGCTGAAGTTGTACCGCGCGCCGCTGCCGACCATCAGGGTGAAAGTCGTGTTCTGGCCTTGCGCGTAATACACACCCCGAGGTCCCTTGGCGTTGATGTTGCCGACTCCACCACGGCCTTCGACATAGGGAACAATGCGCGAGCGCGGAGGAATGAAATTGCGACGAATCCCGTAATCAAATGCGAAATATCGTGTCTCAGCGCCTCGCGGGATCGCCGTATAGGAACCGCTGAAGGAAAAATCTGTGTTGCCGCGGAAGATCTTCCAGCCCCAGATGTTGTCGAGTTGCCAGCGTACTGAGGCGATGTTCGGCACAAGTGTGTAGTGCAGCGGCCATGCGTTGTAACGGCTCCCCACAAGAAAATCGAAGACGAAGGGGATATTGTTTGGCAGCCAGCCGCTTTCCAGCGAATACTCGAGCTTGTTTTTGTAGTAGATGTCGCGGTTGAAATCTGGCCCCCGCGGCTTGCGAGCAGACCGAGTGGCTACGCTGGAGAGCACTTCTTCCCTGTCGATTGTTGAACCGAACGGTGCTTGCGTAGCCGAGGCACTGCCGACCTTCGTCGTCGTATCCGCTTCTCCTTGCCCCGGAGGGCTATTTGACTGCAGACCCTGAGAGGAAGCCGGGGCGGCGAAGATGGTCAACGATAGAAGACTGCACCACAGGACCGCTGTCGTTCGCATCTCAAAGGGGCTCAGGGGTAGGTCTTTCAGGCACAGTTTCGTTGGATGACGAGGAACCCGGGATGGTTGGAGGTGACATGCGAGCGGCCTCAGGAGCTGATCCTCAGCGCTGACCTGGACTTTCGGCGGCAATCTGCATATGGGCGCGACTGCTGGCTGGCGAAGCACAACAACGGGTATGCTGGACCGCATGCGTTTGCCGGCGTTCGTCGCAACTCTTGTTCCGTTGGTTCTGATTTCGGCTGCTTATGGCCAGGCGCAGCCGTCGTTTGAAGTTGCGTCGGTGAGGCCCAGCCAGCATGAGGTCGGTCCGGACTACAACAACCAGATCACGTATTCGGGCGATCGTTTCACGGGCAAGAACATCACACTGAAGCGGCTGATCGCCGAGGCCTGGCATTGCCAGATGAATCAGGTCACGGGGCCGGCGTGGATCGATCACAACGAATACGATGTGGAAGCGCGCATGCCCGCGGGAACGGACCGCCAACAGCTCGCGTTGATGCTTCGCAGTCTTCTGTCAGATCGATTTCACCTCAAGGAGCACAGCCAAAAACGCGAGATGCGCGTTTATGAACTGATTGTCGGCAAAGGTGGCCCGAAGGTTGAGCCGGCGAAGCCGGGATCGGCTGCGGCTCAGGCAGGATTGGGATTTCACTTCCGCGGAGACATGCGCCAGTTTGCTGATCTGCTGGCTATCCAGTTTTCAATTCCCGCGGCAAGCGATCCGAGCACGCCTGTTCGAGCCGGGGGTACGATGATTCCCGTTCTGGACAAAACAGGACTCCAGGGAGTCTACGACTTCAGAGTGGATCAGCGTCCCGAACTCGGCACAGACGCATTTACAGGCTGGAAGAGGGTGCTCGAGGATCAACTTGGTCTCGAGATCCAAAGCCACAGCAAAAGCGACGTTTCGGTTGTGGTGGTCGATCATGCGGACAAGGTTCCTACAGCGAATTGAGGATGCACTGGCGAGCGGTATACTCAAGCCGCTGAACCAGCACGGAGGAAGGATGCGAGCGATTTCGCTAATCGCATTTTCTATTCTCTTGAGTCCGATAGCGAGCCCGTTGAATGCTCAGGGATTCGATGGTGGCGTAACTGAGACTCTCCAGAGCATCTACATACCGACGGTTGTTCGCGCTCCATTCAGTGCGGTGGTGCATACGGAGTGGATTCGGGAAATACCCGGAGGAGGCACCTACACGGTTGTGAACCAGCGCCGGGTAGCGCGCGACGGCAGCGGCAGAATCTACGAAGAACGCTGGGAGCTGGTGCCGAAGGACTCTGGAATCGAGTCGCGCATGAACGTAGTTCAGATTGCCGATCCAAACCAGCACACGCTTTACAACTGCTTCGTATTTGAGCGCCGCTGCGTACTGTTGAAGTTTGCAGACGCCGCAATAACAGTCTATGAGCCAACAATAGTGTCCACGGGTCCGCTCGCCAACAACAAGGGCTTCAACACGCACCTGGATCTGGGCTTGCGAAGCATCTCGGGCATGGATGCATATGGAACGCGTGAAACGACGACCCTGCTTCCAGGGACGATGGGCAATGATCGTCCATACGTCACGACACGTGAATATTGGAATTCTCCGCAGATTGGCGTCAATCTTCTCTCGATCGTGGAGGGTCCGCGTATTGGCAAGCAGACCTTTACACTATCAGACCTGAGCCTGAGCGAGCCTGACCCGGCGCTTTTCCAACTTCCGCAGGGCTACCAGGTGCTGGACCGGCGTCGCCAAGTTCCGCCGCAACCAGGACACTCTCCCGATGAAGATCGCCGCTGACGTGGCCTGTTTGAGCAGTCAGAATCCCATGATGTTGTAGCCGCAATCGACGTACAACGTCTCGCCCGTTACTGCGCTGGAGAGATCGCTGGCGAGGAATAACGCGACTCCGCCAACTTCCAACTGATCGACATTGCGCTTCAGCGGCGCGCGATCGGCAGCCATCTTCAGCATGTCGCCGAGTGCGCCAATGCCTCGGGCAGCGAGCGTCTTAATGGGCCCAGCGGAGATGGCATTGACGCGAATGTTCTTTGGGCCGAGGCCGGCGGCGAGGTAGCGCACACACGATTCGAGCGATGCCTTGGCCAGCGCCATCACGTTGTAGTTGGGAACGACCTTCTCGGCCGCGAAGTAGGTCAGCGTCATGATGCTGCCGCCCTCAGTCATCAGCGGAGCGGCGGCGCGGCTGACAGCGATCAGCGAGTAGACGCTGACATCGTGGGCTATGCGAAAGCCTTCGCGGCTGGTGTTGATGAATTCGCCTTTGAGGTCTTCAGCGGGCGCGTAGGCCACTGCATGGACCAGAACGTCGAGCTTGCCGTACTTCTCCTTGAGCGCTGAGAAGAGCTTGTCAATCTCACTGTCTACCGAGACATCGCACTGGAAGCCGCTGGCGCCGGGGAGTTCTTTGATGAGATCTTCGGCTTCGGCGCGCATGCGCTCATTCTGATAGCAGATGGCCAGTGTGGCTCCGGCTGCGGAGAGTTTCTGGGCGATGCCCCAGGCGATGGAGCGCTTGTTGGCCAGTCCGAAGACAACAGCGGTTTTGCCCGCCAGATTGATCATGCTTTTCCTGTTCCTTCGCGGCTCGCTCACGGTGTGGGGAGATGTCGAGCCAACCGTTTCTTAGGATACCAAGTCGAATTCGGCTCTTAGCCGCCGAGGTCCACCAGTTGAACCTTGCCTGTGGGCCTGCCGAGGAAGCGCGAGCCGAGGCGCTCAAATTTGTCGACGGAGTCGGTGGCGAAGCAGTGGATTTCGAGGGGGCGATCGGTGCTCGGCGGCAGTCCAGATGCACCGCCATTGATAAGAGCAGCCGCAGCTTCGGCAGTGGATTCGGCTGAATCGATAACGGTGATGCCGCGAGGCGCGGCTCGTTCGATGAGCGGCCTCAGCAGTGGGTAATGAGTACAGCCAAGGACCAGCGTATCGGCGCTCATGCCGGCGGTGGCTGCATCGCTCGTGAGCTCGCCGAGGTAGATGCGGACGACCGCATCCGTAACGTGATGGTTGATCCAGCCTTCTTCCACGAGAGGGACGAGGAGGGGACAGGCCTTCTCATAGGCGCGCAGATTCTTCGCGGCGCAAGCAGACTTGTAGGCGTGGCTGTGCACCGTGGCGTCGGTTGCGACAACCAGAACGTCTCCGGTTTGCGAGGCAGCCTGGGCTGCGGCGGCTCCGGGCTCGATCACACCCAGCACTGGAACCGGAACCGCATCCTGAATTGCATCGATGGCCAGCGCGCTCGCCGTATTGCAGGCAATGACGAGGAACTCGGCTCCCTGCTCGCGGACAAGAAACTGGGCGCTCTCCGCCGCGTAACGCGCGACAGTGCGGCGCGACTTCGAGCCGTAGGGAAGGCGCGCCGTATCGCCGATGAAGGCATAACGCGCATGAGGCAGCCTGCGCATCAACGCGGCAAGAACGGTGAGTCCGCCGAATCCGGAGTCGAATACGCCGATGGTGGGGGTCGATTGAGTGTCGGTCAAGGTCTTGTTCCTTCCACCGGCGCGGCCTCGTTAGTCAGGTAGGTGCGGGTCAGATCGGCGTGGCCTGCCAGGGTGGGGCGTTCAACGCCGTCCACCAGAAAACGGACTTCCTTGACGGTTGGCAAAGTCGCACGCAGTGTAGCGCAGATCGATAGTACGGTCAGAGATTCAGTTTCCAATCCTGCCGGATGGCTGGCTGCGAAGGTGCCGGTCAGGTTGACGACCGCCAGTTGGTCGCCTGAATCTTTTGCGCCTTGAACCGGCAGTAGAAAGACCTGATCGACCGACGCCGCACCGCCGGCAATCTGGTGCGTGGATTCAGGCGCAGCATAGAGATCGAGCAGCTTGCCGAGAACCGCACGAGCGCGTGCGCCCGGATCAGCGGGCAACGGGAGCGAATGAACCTGAGGAACGAGAGAGTTTTCAAGATCGTTGGCCACAACGAGCGTGGCCTGTTCTGCGGGCGAGACGACCGGTGCAGCAGTGGGAGCGATCGTCTGGCCGGCAAGCAGGCGCTTGTGGGCGCGATCGCGAAGCTGCCAGAGCTTGAACCCCATGCCAAGCGCGGCAATGAGGAGAATAACGAATAGCACCTTCTGATAGCGCGGAATCATGGCTGGCGCGCCCCCGTGCGGTTGGGATCGGAGCGCCATTCGAGAACGGCGGCGGCAAGCGCGCTGGCGACCTGCGCCTGGTAGTCGGGACTGTCGGGCTCGGCAGTGATCTTCTTGTCCGCATCGCGCTGGGGCCCAAGTTCGACGGCGAGTGCCGGACACGTCATGCTTTCGATCCCAGGTAACGGGATGCGGCCGAGCGTGACGTTAAGGCCGGAATGGGTCAGCGCGGAGTTGACTGCGCCAGCTAAAGCCAGGCTGCGCGTTTCCCAGGCTGCCTGTGCAGTCTTCCAGGGCATGAATCTCGTGGGATTCGCCGGCGCAAGGGATGAGGCGAAGAGATGAACGCCGGATCCGCTTTCTGTCGCGTGCAAACTGATGCACGCTGCGGCGTTTGCGTGGTTGGCAAGTTCGGCGCGGCGGTTCAGTTCGATGAAGGAGTCGTTCTCGCGCGTGGTCACAACCTGGAATCCACGGGCCGTCAACAATGAGCGCAGACGGACGCTGAGGGCGAGATTTGCTGCTTTTTCGAGCTGTCCGCTAGAGAGGTGAGCGCCGGTGTCTTCGCCGCCGTGGGCCGCATCGATCACGACCACAAAGCGTGGTCCAGGTGGAGGTGGGGGTTGGGTCGGCTGAGGCTGCTGCGCACCGGCTCGCAGCGCCACAGCCAAGATCAGGGCCGTGCTGTTACTCCAGCGCATAGATGGTGAGGCCGCTCAGCAGCTTCGGGTAAAAGTCAGTCGATTTCTGCGGCATCACCGAGCCGGCAAACGCCACTTCGCGCAATTGCTCCATGGTGACTGGGTTAGTCAGGAATGTAACGTCGGCTTCGCCACGCTTGACCTGATCCACCGCCTCACCGGCATCGCGAAGATAGCGAATGTTCGTCTGTTCGCGAACCTTTTCTGCGTCCAGCCCGAGCAGTGTATCGAGAATGACGGTGTGGAGCTGAGTCAGATCAAGCTGGCGTTGATTTTCTGGCAATGAAGAAAGCGGGGCCGCGACAGCATCGGATTTCGAACGAAGCAGCAGGGCTCCGGCGCGGGAAATAGCAATGAAGGCAGTTCCCTTCTGCTGGTGGAGAGTTTCGAGATAGCTGGCGGCCGGGGCTTCCGGCAGCTTCTCGATCGTGAAGAACTGTTCCGCGGTGTTGGCAAAGCCTTGGGCATCGAATCCCGGCAGGCCGTGAACCACCCGGTGCGTCGGCAGGATGACCAGGCCATCTGAGTCCAGGTTCACAAAGGTCATCATCACCGCAGCCTCGGGAAAAGGAGGCTGAGGCAGGTCGCTGGCGTTGTGCTCTGTCCTGGCAATGGTTGCCGGCGCATGCTCTTTCGAGTAGTTCAGCGCCGTCTCGTAGCGATGGTGTCCGTCGGCGATGATGAGCTTCTTGTCGGCCATGGTGGACGTCAGCATTCGGATCACAGCCGGTTCGTTGACGCGCCAAACGCGATGGAGCACGCCATATTCGTCGGTTACCTGGGCGTCGGCCGGACCGGCACCTTCATACAACAGCTTCTCCACCGTGCCGGCTGGATCGGAGTAGAGCATGAAGATCTGGCCGAAGTGGGCCCTAGTGGCCTTCAGCAGATTCAGCCGGTCGCTCTTGGGCTTGGACAAGGTCTGCTCGTGGCGAAAGACCACCTGATCGGCGTAATCGTGCAGTTTGCCCAGAGCTATAAACCCTCGGCGCTCCTTGACGTCGCCCGAGCCCGGGACGCGGAAACGTTGCGAGTAGGCGAAGATGCAGGGATCCTTTTCCTGAACGAGGATTCCCTGTTCACGCCATGCCTTCAGGTCGCGGGCGGCACGGGTGTACACATTCTCCGCCCCGTCAGCATCAAACAACTCGGGCAGTCCAAGGATAATGCGGACAAGGTTGTAGGGGCTGCGCTGGTAGTACCCCTCCTGCATTGCCGGTGAGATTTTGTCGTATGGCTGAGTAACGACGTCTTCGAGACGGACAGCCGATGGGTTGTAGCGCCACGCGCGGAACGGATAAATACTTGCCATGCGAACGGGCTTGCTCCCTGAACCACTAAGAGAATTCGCGCCGGAGATCAGCTATGTAGAAGTGCCGAAGGAACTGTCGCTTAGAGTCGATTGTATCCCAGCGCGGATGACGGATTTCGGGGAGGCAACGTCAAAGAAAACGAGGGCATCAGTGGAGAAACGCAGGGCCTCCCCCGGGCATGCTAATATCGCCTTCATTCCCTGGTGCGAGCTAATGAAACCACTCCTCCATCGCTCCGAGGTGTCACGCGGATCGAGCCGCGTCCCGCGGATCGCCGCTCTCTATCTCCTTGCTCTGGCTGGTTTCTGCGCTTCTTCCTTGTGGGCCCAGGACGATCCCTTAAACAAGGTGCATGTTCCACCGCCGTCGACGACCAACACACCCCCGACAGGGGCGCCGACCGGGGTTGACGCACCGGCGATCACAGGGGCCCCCAAAGACAGAGTGAAGCCCGGCTCGGTTATCCGGATGAACGTCGATATGGTGCTGGTTCCTGTCACCGTTACCGATCCGATGAACCGGCTTGTAACAGGGCTGGAGAAGGAAGACTTTTCGATATTCGAAAATAACGGAGTGCAGCGGATCAAGACCTTTGCGGCGGAGGATGCCCCGGTTTCGATCGGCATCGTCTTCGACCTTTCCGGATCTATGAATTCGAAGCTAGTCCGGGCACGCGAGTCGATCCTGCAATTTGCAAAGACGGCGAATCCCGAGGATGAGTTCTTTGTTATCGGGTTCAATGACCGGCCGGAGCTGATCGAGGACTTTACAAATTCTGTGGAAGAGATTCAGGCTCGCCTGGCCACCGTGCGCAGCGGACACCGGACCGCCCTGCTCGACGCAATTTACTACGGCGTGGCCAAAATGAAAGAGGCCAAGCACGAGCGCAAGGCTCTGCTAGTCGTCTCCGACGGTGGCGACAATCGGTCCCGCTATACCGAGGGAGAGGTACGTTCCCAGGTGCGCGAATCAGACGTGGAGATCTACTCGATTGGGATCTTCGACCCCTATGCGGCGACCCCCGAGGAACGGACCGGCCCGATTCTGCTGAACGAACTTTGCGAGGAGACCGGCGGGCGTCTGTTCCGGGTTGACGATATCTCGGAAATGAGCGACATCGCGGAGAAGATTTCCACCGAATTGCGTAACCAATACGTAATCGGGTACACCCCCAAGAACATCTCGCGTGACGGCAAGTGGCGTAAAGTGAAGGTGAAGCTCACCCCGCCATCGGGTCTGCCTCCACTCACGGTCCATGCTCGAACCGGATACTATGCGCCTTTGCAATAAATCGGTCCTTTCCTTTCTTATCCTGGTTTCAACACTCTCCCTTGAGGCGCAACAGCCCGCCAAGCCGGCCGCGCCCGCGGCGCAGACTCAGGGTGCACCCCTGACGGTCGACCGCGATCCTGTACGCTCCCCTGACGCTGAAGCGCCGCCAACACCCACCGGCGAGCCGCTCGAAAAAAAAGGCGAGAGCTACGTTCTGCACACCGACGTAGAAGAAGTGATCCTCAACGCCACGGTTTTGTCGAGCAGCAACCAACTGATCCAGAATCTCAAGAAAGAGAATTTCCAGGTTTTCGAGGACGGCACAAAGCAGAACATCGTCAGTTTTCAGCACTCGGATTTGCCGGTATCGATCGCGCTTGTGGTCGACAATTCCGGATCGATGTCGAAGAAGCGACCTTCCGTGAACAAAGCTGCCCTGGACCTGGTTGAGGCTTCAAACCCGCAGGATGAAGCCTTCGTAGTGAACTTCTCCGACGAAGCCTATATCGACCAGGAGTTCACCTCGAGCGTGAACAAGCTGCGAGATGGGCTGGCGCACATCGAATCGCGCGGAGGAACCGCACTTTACGACGCAGTTGTGGCTTCCGCGGACAAGCTGGTAGCCGATGCGAGCCGGCCGAAGCAGGTGTTGGTAATCGTGACCGACGGCGAGGACAACGCGTCAACGCTGTCGCTGGAACAGACCATCCGCCGCGTGCAGGAACTTTCAGGACCGGTGATTTACTCGATCGGGCTGCTCTTTGGCGATGAGATGAGCCGCGCCGAGGTGCGCCATGCCCGGCGAGCGCTGGAGATGCTTTCGACCGAAACGGGCGGCATCGCATTCTTCCCCAAAAACATTGAGCAAGTGGACCAGATAGCTGCCGAAGTCGCCCGCGATATTCGCAGCCAGTACACCATCGGCTATCACTCGACCAAGCCGTCAACGCAACCGGGATTCCGCCGTGTGCAGGTGACCGCGGAGGAAGCAGGCGGCGGCAAACTGACGGTAAGAACGCGCACAGGCTACTTCCCAGAGAGCCGGGCGAAGAGAGCCGGAGCGGCCAAGAAGTAGTGCAGGCAAATAAGCTAAACTGGCTTCCCATGGCAGTCGAAAGCCCTACCACCTCCTCCTCCCGCATCGCAGCCGATATTACCCAGCTTGTAGGCCACACACCCATGCTCCGCCTAGGCAGAGTCGTGTTGCCGGGGTCGGCTGACGTTTTCGCGAAACTTGAGTTTCTGAACCCGGGCGGCAGCGTGAAAGACCGCGCGGCCCTGGGCATGATCCTGGACGCCGAGGCGAGAGGTCTGCTTCGTCCGGGTTCCACGATCGTTGAAGCGACGGCGGGAAATACAGGTGTAGGCCTCGCGCTAATCGGGGTGAACCGCGGCTACAAGGTCAAGCTCTTCGTGCCGGAAGGCTTCGCTGAAGAGAAGTGCATTCTAATGCGGGGTTTCGGAGCCGAGGTCGTTCGCACGCCCGAAGCTGACGGAATGAAGGGTGCGATTGCGGAAGCAAACAAACTGGCCGAGTCGATTCCCGGGGCTTTCATGGCGGGACAGTTTACGAACCAGGCCAATCCGAAGTTCCACCATGACACCACAGCGGCCGAGATTTGGGAGCAGATGGAAGGCCGGGTGGATGGCTTCGTCGGAGGTGTAGGCACGGGTGGAACGTTCTCCGGCGTGGCTCAGTACATGAAAGAAAGAAACCCGGCGATTGTCACCGTCGCAGTCGAGACGCAAGGGTCGATCCTTCAGGGAGGCCCTCCCGGCAAACATCGCGTGGAGGGAATCGGCGTGAGCTTCATCCCGGAGACGTTTCACAGCGAAGTGTGCGATCGCGTGATGATGGTCAGCGACGAGGATGCCTTCGCAATGGTGAAGCGGCTCGCGGCGGAAGAAGGCGTGCTGGGGGGTTCCAGTGCGGGGGCTGCCGTACATGCGGCCCTCGAGCTGGCGCAGGAATTGGGAAGCGGCAAGCGGGTGATTACGATTATTCCGGATTCGGCGGAGCGCTATCTATCGAAGAAGATCTTTGAGGGTGGAGTGTAAAGCAGTCGTTGGCTTTCAGCTCTCGTCCTTCAGCTCAACAAGATGGGAGACGGAGATCTCCTGGACGAGCCTTTGCTCGTGTTGCGAAAACTGCTTTTCCCAACGCAAATTTGAAGCGGTTAAGCCCTCATTCCTGCATGTGTGCAGCCGTCGTGGCCGCAGGTGCAGACAATCTCGATCTTGTTCGCGATGCCCTCGCAGTGTGCGCTGCAATACTTTTCCTTGTCCGGCGCGGTACAGCTGCACGCAGGATTTCCGCATTTCTTGGGAGCGTTGGCCATGGATCCTCCTCAACACCGGAACGGCTTCCGGTGTGCCCGGTTTCGATGCTGGCGGCGAGCGAAAGGATGCAGCAGCAAAGCTTCGGCCTCTCCGGAAATGGAGCGCGGCATCGCGATAAGCTAAAACAGAAACGCCTGGAGCTTGACGCCCACCATGTCGAAACCGAAATATGCCACCTTGGCCGTACACGCCGGTCAGCAGCCTGATCCTCTTACCGGCGCCGTAAATGTGCCTGTTTACCTGACTTCCACGTTTGAACTGACCGGCATTGAATCTAGTCGGGGATATGACTATTCCCGGGCCGGGAACCCGACCCGCGCACGAGTGGAAGAGGCGCTGGCTACGCTCGAAGGCGGCACCTGCGGACATGCCTTTGCCAGTGGAATGGCGGCGATTTACGCGCTTGTTGCGACGCTGCACACCGGCGATCATCTCATCTGCTCGGCGAATGTCTATGGCGGCACAGCGCGGCTTTTCAATCTCATCATTCAGCACTACGGCATCGCCATTGAATACGTGGACACCGCCGATCTCGATGCAGTGAAGGAGGCGATCAAGCCGAATACGAAGCTGATCCACATTGAGACGCCGACTAATCCTCTGATGGTGCTGACGGATATCGCCGCAGTCTGCGAGATTGCGCACACGAAAGGCGTGGAGGTCAGCGTCGACAACACCTTCATGTCTCCTGCGCTGCAGAGTCCTATCGCGCTCGGCGCGGATGTCGTGATGCACTCGACAACGAAGTTTCTCAATGGCCACTCCGACGGGCTGGGCGGAGCGCTGATCGGGACCAAGCCCGCGCACAAAGACCGGTTTCTGCTCGTCCAGAAGGCCGCAGGAGGCATCATGTCTCCGTTCGAATGCTTTCTGGTTCTGCGCGGGATCAAGACGCTCGTTCTGCGCATGAAGCAACACGAAGAAAATGGACGCGCCGTTGCTGAGTTCCTGTCTACCCAAAGCAAGGTATCTCGTCTCAACTACCCGGGGCTGAAGAATCATCCGCAGCACGAGCTGGCAAAAAAGCAGCAGCGCGGATTCGGATCGATGCTGAGCTTCGATCTGGGCTCGCGCGCAAACGTCGCAAAATTTCTCGGCGCACTGAAGCTGTTTCTAAACGCGGAGTCGCTCGGTGGTGTTGAGTCGCTAGCATCCCACTCGGCGACGACCACGCATGCGGCGCTCTCTGCAGAGGACCGGGCCAAGGTTGGAATCACGGACGGGCTGGTGCGGCTCTCTGTGGGTATTGAGGATCAGGAAGATCTCATCGCAGATCTGGAGCAAGCGCTGAAGGCTGTGTGAAGGCAGCTCTTAGCCTTTAGCTTTTAGCTCAACTTTGGAAGGCAGCAATATCCGAGTAATGGCAAATTCCGACGCAGCACTTCGCAGGCTGGTTATTGCCATCGCAAACGGGAATTCCGCGAAGTTCTCGCAGTTGCTGGCTGAGAATCCTGCGTTGGCCAAGACCCATTTTGAAACCACAAATGCAACCCGTCAGGCGGCGAAAGAGAACTTCGTCCCTGAGGTCGGAAGATATATTTACCGCGGCGACACCGCATTGCATTTTGCGGCGGCAGCGTATGAAGCTGAGGTGATCAGCAGGCTGATCTCGTTGGGTGCGGATGTCCGCGCCAGAAATCGTCTTGGCGATGAGCCTCTGCAGGCGGCTGCGATGGGAACTCCGGCGTCGGAACGCTGGAATCCAAAAGCACAATCGGCCGCCATCAAGGCACTGATCAAAGCCGGCGCCGATCCGAACACAGTGAACAAGATGGGCGTCTCACCGCTACACAAGGCCGTGCGCACTCGGTGCGCCGACGCGGTTCGAACTCTGCTCGAATCGGGTGCAGATCCTGCAAGGAGGAACAAGCGCGGGTCGAACTCGATGCTGCTTGCGAGCATGAATACTGGCCGCGGAGGCTCTGGATCGGCAGAAGCGAAAGCCGAGCAACAACAGATCTTGGAATTGCTGAAACGAGCCAATAGCCGGTAGCTTGTAGCTGGTAGCAGCCTGGCGCGGTCCGGAGCTACAGGTTACGGGCTACAAGCTGATGGCTGCACTTCGTTAGAATCGACTGAGTGAACCGCGAGGACAGTCCAGGATTCACAATCGGCCAACGCTTCGTGCTGGCGATCGTGCCACGCTTCGTCTGGGCGCTGCTGTCGATTTTCGCGCGAACGTGGCGATTTGAAGTGATCGCGGAAGAAGGCGTCACGCCGGTTCTCTTCGGACAGAAGGCAGGACCTGAGATCTACTGCTTCTGGCATCAGTGTGTGCTGCCCTGCACCATCTATTTTCGGAAATCGAACGCAGTGATTCTCATCAGCCAGAGCTTCGATGGCGAACTGATCACACGCATTCTCAGGATGTTTGGGTTCGACGCCGTGCGCGGATCAAGTTCACGGAATTCGCGTGAGGGGCTACTGGGGCTTAAACACGTCATCGCGACGGGACGCACTGCAATCTTTACCGCCGATGGACCGCGCGGGCCGATCTATCAGACCAAGATGGGGCCGATCAAGCTGGCGCAGACAACGGGTGCGCCCATCGGCGCATTTCATTTGCAGCCCGAGAAAGCTTGGGTAATGAAATCATGGGATCACTTCCTCGTGCCCAAGCCGTTTACGCGCATCGTGGTCAGCTGGGCACAGTGGACGCACGTTCCCACAGATTTGGCTCCGGAACATTTCGAAACCAAGCGGCAGGAACTCAACGATGCACTTGAGCGTGCCCGCACGCGGGCCCACCAGCATTTCGGCCAACCGACACCATGAGCGACCTGCTCGTTACCGATTTCGATTACGAATTGCCTGAGGAGTTGATCGCGCAGGAGCCGCCCGCCGAACGCGGCACGAGCCGCATGCTGGTGATGGATCGAGGGACGGGGGCGCTTCGCGACAACCACTTCGCCGAATTCCCTTCCCTGTTGCGCGAAGGTGACCTGCTCGTCCTGAATGACAGCCGGGTGATTCCGGCACGCCTCTACGCACGACGAACGCTGCGGCGCGAAAAGGAAAAACCGACAGGCCGCATCGAAGTGATGCTTACTGAACCCGCGAGCGAAAACCGCTGGCGCGCACTGGTGCGGCCGGGACGCAAGGTGGCTATTGGCGAGCGTCTCGTCTTCCCCGCGCACGACGGCACGATCGTATTGGAAGCCGAGGTGCTGGAGCGCGGGCAGTTTGGCGATCGTCTGCTCGAGTTCGCTCCCGTCAATGATTTCTTCGGCGTCCTCGAGCGCATTGGCCACGTGCCCCTGCCGCCGTACATCCATCGCGAGGATGCCGCGACAGACCGCGAGCGCTACCAGACGGTCTTCTCGCGCGAGCGCGGTTCCGTCGCTGCTCCCACTGCAGGACTGCACTTCACGCCGCAGGTGCTGGACACGATCGAAGCGCGCGGAGTCGAAATTGCGCGAGTAACGCTGCATGTCGGACTTGGGACGTTTGCGCCGCTGCGGGTGGAACGCGTAGACCAGGTTCAACTTCACCAGGAGCGCTACAGTATGTCGGCTGCAACTGCTGATGCGCTTTGCCGCGCGCGTGCCCAGAGCCGGCGCGTAGTCGCAGTCGGGACCACGGTCGTGCGTACGTTGGAAGCTGCGGCGCTGCGGGCCGGCTCCGGGCCGATCATGCCCCACTCCGGCAATACAAAAATATTCATCTCGCCGGGTTTTCAGTTCCGCGTTGTCGATGCCTTGCTGACGAATTTCCACCTGCCACAGTCGAGCCTGCTGATGCTGGTCAGCGCCTTCGCGGGACGGGAACACGTCCTGGCCGCCTACCGGCACGCGGTTGAGAATCGGTACCGTTTTTTCAGCTATGGCGACTGTATGTTTCTGGCCTGAATCGCATCAAAGCCTGTGAGGGAATCCCTGCCCCGTTCTGGATGAAGTTTAAAGTTTCACTCCGCGGGATACGATAGACTTACGCCGTACGCATTCATAGAGACTTAGAGCGCCCGGTCCCGGTCTGTTCATCCACTACTCGGGCCCAACCAGATTAAGGAAATTACCACGCAATGACAGCTACAAAAGACACGATCCTTGTCACCGGCGGTGCGGGGTTTATCGGTTCCAATTTCGTTCTCCGCTGGATCGAGAAGGTCGGCAGTCCGGTCGTGAATCTTGACCTGCTGACTTATGCCGGAAACGCCGCAAACCTCGCTTCGCTCGAAGACGACTCGCGCTATCAGCTTGTTCGCGCCGATATCTGCGACGCCGATGCTGTGGCTGCTGCCATTGCGAAGCATCGTCCCCGCGCAATTCTCCACTTCGCCGCCGAGAGCCACGTCGATCGCTCCATCGTCGATCCAGGCGCATTTATCCGCACCAACGTGCAAGGCACTTACACGATGCTCGATCAGGCGCGGCGCTACTGGTCCGCGCTGGAAGGCTCCGCGAAGGACAACTTCCGGTTCCTGCACGTGTCGACAGACGAAGTATACGGAACGCTTGGCCCCGACGATCCGGCATTTTCCGAGACCACTCCGTACGCTCCCAATAGCCCGTACGCCGCGTCGAAGGCCGGATCGGATCACTTGGCACGCGCATACTTCCACACGTACAAGATGCCGATCTTGACCACGAACTGCTCGAACAACTACGGGCCCTTCCAGTTTCCGGAAAAGCTTATTCCGCTGATGATTCTCAACGCGCTCGAAGGCAAGCCACTGCCCGTCTACGGCGACGGACAGAACGTGCGCGACTGGCTCTTTGTCGACGACCACTGCTCCGCAATCCGCACAGTCCTCGAACGTGGCGAACTCGGGCAGACATACAACATCGGCGGCAACAGCGAACGCAACAACCTGCACGTGGTGGAGACGATCTGCGATCTGGTCGACGAAATACGCCCTGATGCGATAATCGGGCCGCGCCGCAAGCTGATCAAGTTCGTCACCGACCGTCCGGGCCACGACCGCCGCTATGCCATCGATGCGCGCAAGATCGCTCGCGAACTCGGCTGGCAGCCATCGGTGAAGTTCGAACAGGGCCTGCGCAACACGGTCGAGTGGTACTTGAATCATGCCGCGTGGGTGGAGAACGTGCGCAGCGGCGGTTACCTGACATGGATCAAGCAGAACTACGAGGAGCGGATCGCGCAATGAAAGGAATTATCCTTGCGGGCGGTTCGGGTACGCGGCTTTACCCGGTGACCCATGTCGTTTCGAAGCAGCTTTTGCCCGTGTACGACAAGCCGATGATCTACTACCCCCTCAGCACACTGATGCTGGCGGGGCTGCGCGACATCCTGATCATTTCCACGCCAGAGGACACGCAGCGCTTCGCTGATCTTCTTGGCGATGGCAAGCGCTGGGGCATCAATCTCAGCTACGCCGTGCAGCCCAAGCCCGAAGGGCTCGCGCAAGCCTTTACCATCGGCAAGCAATTCATCGGTACCGATTCATGCTCGCTGATCCTTGGCGACAACATTTTTTACGGGCAGTCGTTCTCGCGCGATCTGCAGAAAGCCTCGAAGCTGAGCAGCGGAGCCCTTGTGTTTGCCTACCCGGTCCACGATCCCGAACGCTACGGCGTGGTGGAGTTCGACGGCTCCGGCCGCGCGATCAGCATTGAAGAAAAGCCCAAACAGCCAAAGTCGCGCTACGCCGTCACGGGGCTCTATTTCTACGACAACGACGTGGTAAAGCTCGCCGAGAATCTCAAGCCGTCGGCGCGCGGTGAACTCGAAATCACCGACCTGAACCGCATCTACCTCGAAGCTGGCAAGCTGAAAGTTCAGGTCATGAGTCGCGGCATGGCATGGCTCGACACCGGCACGCACGACTCGCTCTTCGAAGCGGGCTTGTACATTCAAACTATCGAACGCCGACAGGGGCTGATGATTGCGTGCCCCGAAGAGATCGCCTATCACTTCGGCTACATCGACGACGATCAGCTCGAAGAACTCGCGAAGCCTGTCGCCAAGAGCCATTACGGACAATATCTGCTTGCTCTTCGCAACGAGCGGCATATCCCCGGAGGGTCGGGCGAAACGCTATGAACATCGAAGAGACCTCCCTGCCCGGCGTGCTGATCATCACGCCAAAAACCTACAGCGACAATCGCGGCGCGTTCTGGGAGACGTGGAACCACAAAACGTTCGAAGACTCAGGGCTTCCATGCACGTGGGTGCAGGACAATTTTTCCGTTTCGAAGAAGAACGTGATCCGCGGCATTCACTACCAGATTACGCAACCACAGGGGAAGCTGGTGCGCGTGGCCTACGGCGAGGTGCTTGATGTCGCGATTGATCTGCGGCGCAACTCGCCATGCTTCGGCCAGCACATTGCAGTCGAATTGAGCGAGGAGAACGGCCGCATGCTCTGGATCCCCGAAGGATTCGGACACGGCTTCCTCGTGTTGAGCGAGCAAGCTGGATTCGCCTATAAGGTCACGGATTACTACAACCCCAAAGGCGAGAGAACGATCGTCTGGAATGATCCTGAACTCAAGATCCAATGGCCGATCAAGCCGGAGGAAGCCATCGTTTCAAAAAAAGACGCGCAAGGGGCCACACTCGCAGCCGCGGAGGTCTTCGCTTGAGCAGTTGGCCGCGGCTCCTCATTACCGGCGCAGACGGCCAGGTCGGAAGAGCGCTCCTCAAGCAGTTTTCCCGAGACGCTGAGCTCGTGGCATGCAACCGGAGCACGCTCGATCTCTCCAGCACGGACCAGATCCGTGCGAAGGTAAGAGAAGTCGCTCCCGACGTAATCCTCAATGCTGGCGCCTACACAGCTGTCGACCGCGCGGAGAGCGAACGCGACCTCGCGATGGCCATCAACGGCCTTGCTCCCGGTGTGCTGGCAGAAGAAGCGGCACGAGCAGGTGCCCTGCTGATTCACTACTCCACCGATTACGTCTTCGATGGATCGAAGAACGGTCCATGGGTGGAGGACGACCGCACCAATCCCCTGAGCGTCTACGGCGCCAGCAAACTGGCTGGCGAAGAGTCAATCCGCTCTGTCGGCGGCCGGTATCTCATCTTCAGGACAAGCTGGGTCTACGCTCCTGAAGGCAAGAACTTCGTTCTCACCATGCTACGACTCGGGCGCGAGCGCGATTCTCTGAACGTAGTTGACGACCAGATTGGCGCTCCCACAACTGCTGCAGAACTGGCGCGGGGGACACACGAGATTGCTACCGGCATCCTCAATGACAAGTTCGGCTCCGAGGCCGATTGGGCCGGAACCTACCACATGACCTGCGGAGGCAACGTCTCATGGTGCGGGTTCGCACGGGCGATTTTCGAACGCGCCACCGAGTTTGCTCCGGACCTGCTCGGCGGCAAACGACCTGCAGTGAATCCGATCAAAACCAGTGAGTATCCCACCCCTGCGAAGCGCCCGCTCAATTCCGTGCTGTCGAACGAAAAGCTTCAACAGAGATTCGGGGTCAATCTGGCGGACTGGCAATCGGCTCTGGATGAGGTTCTCAACACGATCTCCGGTCTGCAAAAGCTCTGATTCCACAATCGATCGCACGACCGGTCCCGCCAACAGTACCACCGTGTATGCGTCCCCGCCGGGTTATGCTTTCCCGTCTGATTGCGCCGCAGGTACTGTAGAACCATGGACTCCATCTCAGCCCCAGAGAGCCCGGCTCCCATCCAGAAGGCACCCGCAGAGGCCGCCCCTGGAGCGACGAGCCCATTCCAGCGACTCATGGCACGCGTTTTCACACGGCACGTGATGAACATTGCCATTCTCATGGCCCTGCCAGTGATCTTTTCGATCTCGCTGAACCCACTGTGCCGGTCTCTTGAAGATCCGGATATCTGGTGGCATCTCGCGGACGCGCGCCAGCTGGTTACGACGCATCACTTCATGCACGCCGAGCCCAATTCGTTCACAGTGGGCGGCAAGCCCTGGGTTAACCCTGAATGGCTCGCCGAACTGCCCTATTGGTTCAGCTACCAGGCTCTGCACTACAGGGGAATCTATCTTGTCGAGTGGCTTGTTCTCTGCGCCAACCTGATTTTCCTGTACTGGCGCGGGTACAAACGCTCGGGTCATGCAGGCGCTGCCTGGTGGGCTGCGGCGCTGGGGTTTGTACTGGTCTCGGTAAACGCAGGGCCCCGCACTATTGCGCTGGCCTATCTGGCGATGGGCGCCGAACTCGCTATCCTCGAGGCATATGAACGCGGGAATTCCCGCAGCCTGTGGCTGCTTCCTCCACTCTTCTGTATCTGGGTCAATCTGCATGGCAGTTGGCTGATCGGGCTGGCTCTGTTTGTTCTTTACATCCTGTGTGGCTGCTTCGGATTC
>Ga0068857_100001263_pt1 | contig 19813 bp, 18 predicted proteins | sample KBSCornC72_FD_66591 | JGI IMG/M metagenome (GOLD analysis project Ga0068857, IMG submission 66591) | Corn rhizosphere microbial communities from Kellogg Biological Station, Michigan, USA - KBS Corn C7-2 | ecosystem: Host-associated > Plants > Roots > Rhizosphere > Soil ...
CCCGACGGCTACACCCTGCTGATGAGTTCCGGCGGGATGGTGTCGATCAACCCGCACCTTTACCAGAAGATGGCCTTCGATCCAGCGAAGGACTTGCTGCCGATTGCTTCCGTCGCGCGTGTTCCTTTCTACCTGGTGGTGCGCGCCGAGAGTCCGATCAAGGACTTCCAGGGACTCGTGGCCGACCTGAAGGCCCACCCCGGCCAGCGCTCGTTCGGCTCACCCGGCAACGGCAGCTCGCCACACTTGGCGGCCGAGATGCTGATCAGCCGCACGGGCACCAGTGCGATCCACGTTCCCTACCGCGGCGCCGCACCGGCACTGACCGATTTGCTGGGCGGCCAGATCGACTTCCTGTTCGACCCGGGCATCAGCCTGCAGCACGTTAAGAGCGGCAAGCTGCGGATGCTCGCGGTAGCCAGCCCGCAACGGGTGCCGCTGGTGCCCGAGGTGCCGACCCTGGACGAACTGGGCCTGAAGGGCTTCGACGCCGACGCGGTGTTCGGCTTCTACGCCCCCGCGAACACGCCGGCTGCGCTCGTGAAGCGCTTGAACACGGAGATCAACCGGGTACTGAACCAGCCTGCGGTCAAGGATCGCATCGTCGCGATCGGCGACGTGCCGCAGGAGTCGACGCCCGAGGCGTTCAAGCAGAAGGGTGTCGACGACTTCCGACGCCTGGGCGCGATCATCCGCGAGCGTGGCATCAAGGGCGATTGATGCAGCAGCCATCGCGGTTCACGCGCTATTCGCAGTACGAACTTGCGCCTATCCACCTGCCCGCGCAACTCGCAGAGGCGTCGCCTGACCCGAGGCGGAAGAACTCCTGAGAAACAAAGTTGCATCGACGCCGCATGAGACACCCTGTGTCAACCTCCGCCCGCTTGAAGCAGCGCTCGAGGGCGGCCACGGAGCGCTCGCGCGGAACGTGGCACACGCGGTGAGACAGCGACTGCCGCGCTTCGGGATTTCGAAGTCAACCCGGCCGGCCGCTGAAGAGCGTGCGATCCTCGCGGATGATTTCGGCGGTACGGTTGAAATGAGCCTTCAGTAGGGCGGCGGCGGCGTCGGCGCGGCCCTCGAGCGCGGCTTCCATCAGTTGTTGATGCTCGGTCTTCACGTTTCGTTTGCTAAAGGCGCGCGGCGCCGACAGTCGACGATAGCGATGATGCTGATCCGCAAGTTGCTCGCAGAACGCCATCAGCCAGCGCGAGCCGCAACCGGCAATGAGTGCGCGGTGGAAAGCGCGATGCAAGGGCTCCCACTCGGGGTTGTCGTCGAAGCGTTGCTCCGACAGCGAGCGCGGTGTCCTGGCCAAGCGGTGGTGGGCAAGCACCAGCGCTTCTTCCCATTTCGTGGTGTGGGCGGCGATCGACTCCCGCAGGGCGATCTCCTCGAGCCAGCAGCGGGTCTTGGTGATCTCCGCCAGATCCGCCGAGCTGATTCCCGCCACCACGAAGCCGCGCTGCTCCCGCCGCTCGACCAGGCCGTCGGACACCAGCCGATTCAGCGCCTCGCGCAGGGGCGTCGCACTCGTTGCGTAGCGCCTGGCAAGGGCCTCGATCGCGAGTTTGTTGCCGGGTTCGATCAAGCCGCCGAGGAGGTCGGCCCGCAACTGGTCATAGAGGCTGGTGGCGCGCGTCGCGGCGCCGACTTCGCTGAGGGGGACAGGGGTTCGGGCCATTGGTCTCTAATGTACGCAATCTGGAAGGTTTTCTATGATTTGATCTAATTGTTGAACTAAGTGGTATTTTATATATAAAATAAATCGACGCCTTAAGGAGCCCAATGATGTTGTCCGCGTACAGGAATGGTGACCCGGCACGATGCCCGGGCATCGCCTCGGGGAGGGCGGCTGCGGCCGCCGCGCTGGGTGCCAAACGCCGCACGCCAACCCGCCGAGCGAAGGGCATGCGCTTCGCCTTCGCTGGCTGGTGCAAAACCTGAAAGAAGCTGCGATGCTGCATCACGTTGCGGGCTGCGCATGCGGTATCGATGTGCATGCGCACGTCGTGCCCGAGCAGTTCCCGGCCTATCTGGGGCGCACGCGGCCGGCGCCGTGGCCGGCGACCGAGGTTGCCCCCGACGTGCGTGGCATGTGTCATCGCCACGTGATGGTCGCAGGCAAGCACTATCGCACCGTGTCCGAGAAGTGCTGGTCGCCCACCAGGCGCTTGGCCGACTTGGCGGAGATGGGCCTGGCGCAGCAGGTGCTATCACCCATGCCCGAGTTGCTTTCCTATTGGCTGGAACTGGCCGACGCGCAGCCGCTGATCCGCTATCTCAACGAACAGACCGCGGCCATGTGCGCGGAATCCGGCGCCCGGTTGCTCGGACTGGCGGCGGTGCCGCTGCAGGACGTCGACGCCGCCGTGGTCGAACTGCGGCACGCAACCGAAAGTTTGGCGCTGGTGGGGGTCGAGTTGGGCAGCCATGTCAACGGTGTGCCGTTGGCGCATCCGAAACACGATCCCTTCTTCGAAGCCTGCACGGCGCTGGACCTGCCGGTGTTCGTGCACGCACTAAAACCGACCGGCATGGACCGGCTGCTCGGCCCGGCGCCGCTGCAGCAGGTGCTGGCCTACCCCAGCGACGTCGGTTTGGCCGCGGCAGCGGCCATCACTGGCGGCCTGCTGCAGCGCCACCCGGCACTGCGCATCGCGTTCAGCCACGGCGGCGGCACGCTGGCCCTGCTGCTGCCGCGCCTGCAGCACGGCTGGAAGACCTTTCCCGCACTGGCCGAGAGCATCCCCCAGTCGCCCGTGGAGCAGGCGCGGCGATTCTTCTACGACACCCTGGTGTACGACGCGCTCACCCTGCGGCACCTCGTCGCTACCTTCGGGGCCGAGGCCCTCATGGTCGGCACCGACTATCCATTCAACTTTCACGAGCCGCGGCCGTTCGATCGCCTGATCGAAGGCGGGTTCGACGAGGCGACGCTGTCCTCGCTCGCCTTTGGCAACGCGCGCCGATTTCTCGGGGCACGGGCGCCGTCCCATCTGGAGAGTTCATGAAGTCACCTGTCATCGCCGGACTGCGCAGCGTGGCGCTCACCGTGCCCGACCTCGCAGCCGCCGAGGCGTTCTACACGCACACCTGGTTGCTGGAGGTTGCCGCGCGCGGTGACGGCGTGATCTACCTGCGGGGCAGCGGCAGCGACCACCACCTGCTGGCGCTGCATGCGGCCCCGGGCGCGCCGCGCCTGCTGCACGTCACGCTGCGCGCCCGCAGTGCCGAGGCGCTGCGGGCCATCGCCGCGGCCACCCCGGCGGCCGGCGGTCAGGTGTTGCTGGGGCCGGAGCCGGCGCGCGACCCTGCTGGTGGGCAGCGCCTGCTCATCCGCGACGGCGATGGTCGCCGCATCGACGTCGTCCACGGCGACGCGCAGCGCAGCGAGGAGGTGCCACCGGCGCCCGACATTCCGGTGCGCCTGGCGCACACGGTGCTCAACTGCCATGCGATCGCACAGACCCAGCGCTTCCTTGAGCAGGTGCTGGGTTTCGTTTTGGCCGACCGCACGAAGATCATGGCGTTCATGAACTGCAACGAGGATCACCACTCGATTGCGCTGGGCGACAGCGACAACGACGCCCTCAACCACATCGCGTTCCTGATGCCCACGCTCGATGCGGTGATGCGCGGCGGTGGTCGGATGCGCGATGCCGGATGCCCGCCGCAATGGGGCCCCGGTCGCCATGGCCCCGGAGACAACGCCTTCAATTACTTCGTCGACCCGTTCGGCGTCGTCATCGAATACACCGCCGAGGTCGAGCAGATCGACGACAGCTACCGGGTCGGCGCGCCGTCGGACTGGACCTGGCCACCCGGCCGCATCGATCAATGGGGCATCGGTGTCGCGCCGACCGAACGGCTGAAGCTGGCGCAGCGTGCCGTGTACTTCGCAGACGACGTTCGTGACCGGCCCGACGCCCACCAACCCTGACCCACCTCACCACCAACTCATTCAGGAGACCTCGCTCCATGCGATTTGCCACCCTCGTTCACAACGGCCAGCCCTGCCTCGGCGCCGTCGACGGCACCGATTGGGTCGACCTGCACACCGATCTGCGTGCCGCGCTGGCGGCCGGCACGGATCTGGCCGCCGCCGGACGCGCCGCGCTGGCCAAAGGGCCGCGGCTGCCGCTGGCCGGCCAGACCTACGCCCCCCTGGTGCCCGACCCCGGCAAGATCATCTGCCTGGGCTTGAACTACTTCGACCATGCGAAGGAGGGTGGCCGCACCGAGAAGCCCACCTACCCGTGGTTCTTCTATCGCGGCAAGAGTTCGCTGGTCGCGCACGGCCTGCCGGGGGTGCGCCCCAAGGTGTCCGACAAGTTCGACTACGAGGCCGAACTGGCCGTGGTGATCGGCAAGACCGTGCCGCGCCACGTCAAGCAGGCCGATGCGCTGACGTATGTGTTCGGGTACAGCTGCTTCAACGACATGTCGGTGCGCGACTTCCAGAAGCGCACGCCGCAGTGGACCATCGGCAAGAACTTCGACGGCACCGGCGGCTTCGGCCCCGTGCTGGTGACGGCCGACGAACTGGCGCCGGGGGCCACCGGCCTGCGCATCCAGAGCCGACTGAACGGGCAAGTGATGCAGGACGCCAATACCAGCGACATGATCTTCGGCGTGGCCGAGACCATCGCGCTGCTGGCCGAGTGCATGACGCTGGAGCCGGGTGACGCCATCATCATGGGTACCCCTGCCGGCGTTGGCCAGGCGCGCACGCCCCCGGTGTGGATGAAGTCGGGCGACACCGTGGAGGTCGAGGTCGAGTCCATCGGCGTGCTGTCGAATCCGATCGTCGACGAAGTCGCATGAAGCAGTTCGACGTCGCGATCGTCGGTTGCGGACCAGCCGGCGTGGTGCTTTCGCTGCTGCTGGGCCGAGCGGGGCTGACGGTGCATGTTTGCGACCGGCTGCCCGGCGTTTATGAGATACCGCGCGCCATTTCGCTCGATCACGAGATCCTGCGCGTGTTCCAGCAGCTGGGCGTCATCGACGAGGTGATGCCCTTCATCGAACCGTTCACGCCCAGCGAGTACTACGGCGTCGACGGCCAGCTGATCCGTCGCATGACCATGCTCGGGCCGCCCTACCCGCAGGGCTACACGCCGTCGATGGTGTTCACGCAGCCGGAAGTCGAACGTGTGCTGCGCGAGCATGTCGCCCGTCTGCCCGGCGTGACGATGGCGCTGGGCGTGGCGATGAACGGCTTCGTGCAGGACGCGCAAGGCGTGACGCTTGACTACGCCGACGGCAGCCGCGTGCGCGCCCGGTACGCCGTTGGGTGCGATGGTGGCGCCAGCGGCGTGCGCAGCGCGCTGGGCATCACCTTGCAGGACCTGGACTTCGACGAGCCCTGGCTGGTGGTGGACGTGCTGTGCAACGCGAAGGGCCTGGCGAAGCTGCCCAAGACCAGCGTCCAGTACTGCGAGCCCGAACGGCCCAGCACGCTGGTCATCGGCCCGGGCAGCCACCGCCGCTGGGAAATCAGCCTGCTGGCCGGCGAGGATCCGAAGGAGGCGAGCACACCCGAGCGCACCTGGGCGCTGCTGTCGCGCTGGCTCTCGCCGCAGGACGGCACGCTGTGGCGGCAGACCAGCTACCGATTCCATGCCCTGGTGGCTGAGCGTTGGCGCGTTGGCCGTGTATTCGTGGCAGGCGATGCCGCCCACATGCAACCGCCCTTTCTCGGCCAGGGCATGTGCCAGGGCATACGCGATGCCGTCAACCTCGCATGGAAGCTCGTGTCGGTGCTGTGCCAGGGTGCGCCCGAGCGCTTGCTCGACAGCTACGGCGAGGAACGCAAGGTCCACGTGCAGGAGCTGACGTCCCGCATCAAGGGTGTTGGTGCCTTGATCGGCGAACGCGACGTGGTCAAGGCGAGGGCGCGTGACGCCCGGCTGCTGGCCGAGTGCGACGGCGTCGTCAAGGACACGCCGCGCCAGGACATCCTGCCCCCGCTCGTCACCGGCCTGCTGCTGCCCAGCCCCGGTGCCGGCACGCTGTTCCCGCAACCTCGGCTGCGCAACGGTGCGTTAATGGACCAGGTGCATGGTTGCGGTTGGCGGCTCGTCGGCGACGGCTCGCTGCCGCTGGACGGGCCCGCCGGCGTCACGCCGATCGACCTGGGGCGCGAGCCCGAGGCCGACGGCGTGGTCGCGGGGTGGATGGCCCGCCACGACGCGCGGGTGGCGCTGGTGCGGCCCGACCATTACGTGTTCGGCAGCGCGGCCGATGCATCCGGCCTCGCAAGGCTTCTGGCTGCACACCACGCCGCGGCGCTTTGAATCGGGCGACACCAAGCAAGGAGACAGCGATGACTGACCGCAGACGCTTCACCCTTGGCGGCCTCGCCGCCGTGCTCGCCTCGCCAAGGGCCTGGTCCGAGGCGTGACCGGCCAAGCCCGTGCGCTTGTGCTGTCGCAGCCGTCCGGTTCGGGGGCGGACAACATCGCACGGCTGCTGAGCGAGCATCTCGGCAAGAAGTGGGGCCAGGCCGTCCTGGTGGACAACAAGCCCGGCGGCCAGAACGTGATCGGAGCGCAGCTTGCCGCGCTTTCGCCGGCGGACGGCTACAACTTCTACTTGGCGACGACGGCTGCGCTGGTCAGCAACCGCTACCTCTTCAAGGCCTTGCCCTACGACCCGGTCTAGGACTTTGTGCCGGTATCGCTCGTGGCGAAGGTGCCGTTTGCGCTGCTGGTGAAATCCCGCAGCGCCGATGCGCAATCTGCAGGAGTTCGTCGAGCGGGCGAGGCTGCAGCCCGGCAAGCTCAGCGTGGCCAACGAGGGCCCGAAAGCCTTCAGCGGCATCCTGGCGCGCCTGCTCAACTCCCGTGCGGGCATCGATACCAACCTGGTCGCCTACGCCTCCGTGGTGGCCGGCGTGACGGAAACGGTGGGCGGGCAAACGGACGCCATCCTGTGCGACTTGGCATTGGCGACCCAAATGGCCAGGAACGGGCGCTTGCGCCCGATTGCCGTGACCACGGCCAGGCGCGTGGCTGGCTGGGAAGACGTGCCGCCGATGAGCGAACTGCTGCCCGGCTTCGACTTCGCCGGTTGGCTGAGCGTCGTGGCGCCTTCCTGGCTTTCGAGCATGCGCGTTGGAGTCAAATCGCCAAGGAGATCGGGCTGCTGGCGGAATGAGTGGGCGGCGGTGGCCGCAGTCGGTCCAGCACGCGCATGACATCGTTCATGGGAAAGCGGCGCGTGTCGATGCCGTCCACGATCCGGGTGCAGTCCTGCTGCATTTCGTCGAAGGCAGGCCATGCCGAGCCTGCCGGGCTCTGCGGCACGCCATCTCTTGCAAAGGAGATCCAGGCCTGCTGCATCTGCTCGGACACTGCGTGATCCACCTCGTCATGACCATCGTCGTCGAGGTGGCCGAACACGTAGGGAATCTCGGCGGTGTGCTGCACCAGCGCCTCTGTGGCGATGGCACCAGGCGAGCGGCGGGCAAAGTGATAGCAGTAGACCTGCCGGCCGCGTGCCGCGAAGCGCCGTGCCGTCTGCAGCGCGGGCTCCGTCCAGACTGCCGCAGTGAACAGCCTGTCGAGTGCGCCGTAGGTGTCCAGTCCCTCTCGCTCCAAGGCCGCGAGGCCCTCGTCCGCCAGCGGGCCGAGAAACGCACCGGCCATGCCGAGTAGCGCTTCTCGAGGATAGGCCGGACCGGGCTTGATGAAGTAGCGCGCCTCATTCTCAAGGCTGCCGATCAGCACGGGCACGTTCGCCAGCGAAGGCGAGAGCGCGTCATCGATCACCACATTGCCATCGACCACCGGTATCCAGACGAGGCTGGCAGGGGTCTGTACCTGCCCCGGCACGGGAATGACGCCGGACAGTTCGTGGGAGGCCGCCTGCAGCTGTGCGCTCGGCACGGTGCGCAGGGTGTCGGGGTTTCGCGAGCCGAGGTGGTCGAAGAGTCGCTCGGCCACCGTCTGTGCCTTCGCAAGGTTCCAGGCGGGCGCCAGCGCCGGCGCTTCAAAACCGCCGCTCTGCAGGATCGCCTTGTGAAACAGCCCTTCCGCCGGCGGACTGGCCAGCAGCGCGCGGACGGCGGCAGCGCCCGCGGACTCGCCAAAGATCGTCACGTTGCCAGGATCGCCACCGAACTGGTCGATGTTGTCGGCCACCCACTTCAAGGCGGCCACCTGATCGAGCACAGCGAAATTTGCCCCCACCTCCGGATGAGCCAAAAAGCCGAAGGCGCCGAGCCGGTAGTTGAACGTCACCACGACGACGCCCTGGTCGGCAAGCCGGGTGCCGTCGTAGCCGGACTCAGAGCCCGCTCCACCGAGGAAGCCCCCGCCGTGGACCCAGAACATCACGGGGCGGGGTCGCTGCGGAGCCAGCAACGCGGTCCAGACGTTCAGGTAGAGACAATCCTCGGATTGCTGTGACACCCGTAGGTCGTACACGGCACCGATCGTCTGCAGGGCTGCCGGCCCGAATGCCTGCGCTGCGCGGGTGCCGGCCCAGGGCTCAGCCGGCTGCGGCGCGCGCCATCGCAAAGCACCGACCGGCGGCGCGGCGTATGGCACCCCATGGAACTTGCAGATGCCGTCCTCGAGAAAACCCGAGACCGCGCCGCTTTGCGTGACGACGACTGGATCGCTGCAGCTCATCAGGTCTTTCATCTTTCAGGGCACGTGGATATGACCGTGGTCGTCGGGCGGGGCATGCATCATCGCGGTGGCCTTTGCGATTCAACAAGGCGAGGAGCCTGATCACCGTGATCCGGGAACCGGATCAGCCACTTTGCACCGGCTCCTCAGGATTCGAGGTGCCAGCGTGCCGGCCCCGCGAAGAGATCAACCAATGTGCCGCGCAGCCAACGCAGTGCCGCGTCGCTCTGCGATGTGCGGTGCCAGTACATCTTCACGGCGAAGTGCGGGAACGGGAACGGCGGCTCGGTCTGCCGAAGTTCCGGATTTCGGGCGAAGATGCGGCCCGCCTCCTCCGGCACTGTGGCGATCAGGTCCGTCGCGGCCACGATTGGGGGCAAGCCCAGCAGGTGCGAGCCGACGTACACCAGGCGACGCCGAAGGTGGCGCTCCTTTAGATAACTCTCTACCAACTCCTGACTTCGGCCTGGATCCCGCAGCCCGGCATGGGAGGCCGACATGAAAGCCTCCGCCGTGAGCCCACCGGCCTGCAACGCGGGATGGCCTTGCCGGACCAGGCAGACGAATCCGTGATCGAACAGGCGCCGTTGCAGCAGATCGGCCCCTTGCACGTCGGGGAAGTAGCCGATCAGCAGTTCGATGTCGCCGCGCGCCAGAGCAGCCAGTCGCTCAGGCAGCGTTCCAGTCACCGTGCGCACGCTCACGCTGGGGGCTACCGTGGACAGGTGGCGCAGCAACTTGGGCATGAACACCATCTCGCCGATGTCGGTGGTGCTCAGCGTGAAGGTGCGCGTGCCGCGCACCGGATCGAAGGAGGGGGGCGCCAGCACACGGTGCCGAACCTGGTCGAGGATGGCCGCCGCCTCGCGCGCGATCTGGTCGGCATACGCGGTGGGCTGCATCCCCTGGTGGGTCTTCACGAACAGCGGATCGCCCAATTGGTCGCGCATCCGCTTGAGCGCAGCCGACATCGCCGGCTGACTCATGCCGAGCGCCTGTGCGGCACGCCCCATGTGGCCCTCGCGCCACAGCGTAACAAGGGTGCGCAGCAGGTTGAGGTCGAACTTATCAGCTTCGTGGATCACAGTAATCAGTCTGCTCAGCTTGATGAATGACAAGCGCGCAGTGATGATGCGCGACGCACTCAAAGGAGACAAGATGTTCCCACTTGACCGCTGGTACGTCGGCGCTTTGTCCTCAGAACTGGGTGAACACCAGTTGCTGGGCCGCACACTGCTGAACCAGAAGGTCGTGATGTTCCGCGATGCCGAGGGCCGGGTGGCGGTGCTCGAGGACCGCTGCGTGCACCGGTCGCTGCCGCTGTCCAAGGGACAAGTCGAGAACGGCCGTGTGCGATGCGGCTATCACGGTCTCTTGTTCGATGCGGACGGCCGATGCGTGGAGATCCCGGGTCAAGCCCAGGTTCCGGCCAAGGCGTGCATCAACAGCTATCCGGTGCGCGAACAAGACGACCTGGTATGGCTCTGGTTTGCCAAGCAGCCCGGCAGCATGCCCACCACCGAACCACCACGCTACGCGGTGCATACCGATGCGCGCTACGAACACCGCGGCAGCGTCTTCCACTACGACGCTCCGTGGCAACTCATTCACGACAACCTGCTGGACCTTACCCACGCCGGCTACGTGCATACGAAGACTATCGGCGGCAACCCGCGCCTGCACTCCGAGGCCCCCACGCAGGTCAGCGAAGCGGGCGAAGCCGTGCGGGTGTGGCGCGCGTTGCTTGCTTCGCAACCGCCCAAGACGTTTCTGGACGCCTGGCCGTTCGAGGGCCTGATTGACCGCTGGCAGGAGATCGTCTTCCGTCCGAGCCACGTGACGATCTTTGCCGGCGCGGTGGACACTGGGACCGAGGACATCACCGCACCCGACCGCGGCGGCCTGCATTTGCCGAGTTTCCATGCCGTGACACCGGAAACCGAAGAGAGCTGCCACTATCTGTGGACTGTGGCATGCAACCATGCCCCTGGCCAGCCGTCGATCATCGACGAGGTGTACCGGCAGTTCCACGCTACCTTCCTCGAAGACTGTGACGTCATCAACGCGCAGTACCGCAACCAGCAACACTTTGCCGGTGCGCCGCAGGTCGACGCACACATGGACGCCGCGCCGAATCGGGCGCGCAGGCTGATCGCGCGGTTGAAGACCGCGACCGCGTGAGAGATGCGCCTACCGCGGCCAAGCGGCCTGGCCGCACTTTGCAAGGAACCGTTCGATGAACCAAGACAATCCCCGAGTCGCGCTTATCACCGGCGCTGCTGGTGGCCTGGGCCAGGTCTTCGCGCTGCGCTTGGCGCAGGCGGGTCTGCGGCTTGTCATCACCGACCGCCGCCCGTGCACTGCGCTTGGCGCCCGGCTGCATGAGAGCAGCGCCAAGTTCTTCGATCTGCCGTGCGAACTGAGTGATGCCGCCGCCGTGCAGCGGCTTGCCGCGCAGGCGCTCGAGTGCGCGGGTCGGGTCGACGTGCTGGTCAACAGCGCTGCCGTCATCCCCATGGCCGATGTGGCCGGCACCTCGCCCGAACTGCTGCGCCAGGTGATGGCGGTCAATGTCGAAGCGCCGTTCCTGTTGGCGCAGGCCCTGGCGCCCCAGATGGCCGTGCGCGGCTGGGGCCGCATCGTCAACTTCGCGTCCAGTAGCGTGTCGGCGGTGCAGCGCGGCATGGCACCCTACGTGATCAGCAAGGCAAGCGCGATCGGGCTGACCCGAGTGATGGCGGCCGAATGGGGTGGCAGCGGCATCACGGCGAATGCCATCTCGCCCGGCCTGACGCGCCACGAAGGCAGCGCCGCGGCCCAGCCGGAGTTCGTCTTCGAGGCGGTGCGCCAGCGCCAGTTCATTCCGCGCACCGAAGTGCCGGACGACCTGGCCGGCGTGCTCGCATTCCTGGTCAGCGAAGAGGCGCGCTTCATCACCGGGCAAGTGATCAACGTGGACGGCGGCGGCTTCGGGTATTGAGCGCGCCGGACGACCTGCAGGAGGGCGGGGCCCTTGGGGCGCCCGGTATCGACGCGAGAGAGGCCGTTCGCGACTCAGGACCACAGGCGGTGGCGTCCGGGGAATCTCCGCGCACGGCGGCAAGCCGTCATCGGATCATGCGAAGCTCACCTCGCGCGAGAGCGGAAGCTGCCTTACCCGTTTGTCGGTGAGGGCGAAGACCGCATTTGCCAGTGCGGCCACGGCGGCGGGCACGCCGGCCTCGCCGACACCGCCCATCTTGTGATAGTTCTCCAGGATGGCCACCTCGAATTGCGGACTCTGGTTGATTCTCATCGCGGCGAAATCGTGAAAGTTGGACTGCTCCACCTGGCCGCCCGAGAGGGTGATCTCTTGGTTCGTGGCCGATGACAGGCCGAAGACGGCGCCCGAGATGAGCTGCGCCTCGAGAATACCGGGGTCAATCGCGGTGCCAATGTCGGCGGCGATCCAGACCTTCTCGATGCGAATGCCGGATGGCGTGCTTTTCACCTGAACGACCTGGCTGACCCACGCGCCGAAGCCCAGCGAGAAGGCGATGCCCTTGGCCGTGCCTTGCGGCAGCTTTTCGTCCCATCTCGCCATCTCGGTCACCTTGTCGATGACGGCGCGTGCGGCGGGAAAGTCCTTCATCAGCCGGCGCCGCAACTGTGCCGGATCGAGGTTGCTCTTGTGGGCGATCTCATCGAGAAAGCTCTCGTGGAAGAAGCAGTTGAAGGAACAACCGACGGACCGCCAGAACCCTACCGGTATGCCGAGATCGGCCTCGATACCCGAGACGCGATAGTTCGGGACTGTGTAGGGCTGGTCGCACAAGCCTTGCGTTATCGTGACGTCTGTACCCAGCGGCGACAGGGACGGGAAGGCCCGGCGCATGATGTTGCCGATCACCGAAGGCACTGCGACTCGCAGGTCGAGTGCCTCGGGAAATCCGTCCACGCCCAGACGAGCGCGGCAGCGGCCCCTTGCGGCGGGCCGGTAGACATCGTGACGGAGGTCTTCCTGGCGGCTCCAGATGACCTTGACTGGCCGTCCCTCCATCGCTTTGGCCATGATCGCGGCGTAGATCGTCGCGTCTGCCTCGCGCCTGCCGAAGCTGCCCCCGAGGAAGGTCGTGTGGGCAGTGACGTCCTTGGCATCCAGTCCAATGGCGGCACCGGAGAGAGACTCCACCAGCGTCGGCGTCTGGTTCCCCGCCCAGATCTCCAGCTTGCCGTTGCTGAACCGAGCGGTCGCGTTCTGCGGCTCCATGGTCAAGTGGGCAAGGAACGGCACCGCGTAGTCGGCCTCCACCAAGCGCCCTTCCGGCACGCCGGCCAAGGCCGCATCGACGTCGCCTTCATCGCGCATCACCGTTGGCGCTCCGCCGGCGATCGCATCGTTCAGCGCCTTGGCAACTGCGGCGGTATCGGCCGGATAGTGCGGCGCGCCCCAGTCCGCCTCGATCAACTCCGCCGCACGAAATGCGGCCCAGGTGTTCTCTGCGATGACGCCGAACCCATGGCCATAGGTGGTATCGAGGGGCACGATTTTCACCACACCCTTGACCGCCTCGGCTTTGGAGAGGTCGACTCTTGACGGCTTCTCCCAGAACACCGGACTCATACGAACCGTTCCAAAGAGCATGTCGGGCAGGCTCACGTCGATACCGAAGATCGGTGCGCCGGTCACCTTGACCAACATGTCGATTCGACGTTGCGACTTGCCGAGCAACTTCCAGTCGGCCTTCTCCTTGAGCTTGAGGGGGGAAGGTGGCGAGACCTTCCCGGCATCGGCGGCAAGTTCGCCGTAAGTCAGCGAACGCCCAGAGCGGGTGTGAACCACCTTTGCGCTCTCTGTCTTCAGTTCGTCGGGTCTCACGCCGAACCGTTTCGCCGCGGCCTGGACGAGCATATGACGCGCGGCCGCGCCAGCCTGACGCATCCGATCGAAGCCGTCGCGGGTCGAGGACGATCCACCGACGGTCTGCAAGCCGATCACCTTGCTCATTGCGCCGAAGGCGTCGCGAAGGATCTCGGCTTGGGGACTGTCGTTGAACCACGGATATGGCGCTGACTCCCGCAGGACGGTGTCGTTGTAGTAAGCCTTGGAAGTCGGCCCCATCTCGACCTTCAGCATCTCCAACGGTACATCCAGTTCCTCAGCCACGAACGCAGCCAGAGTAGTCGAGATGCCTTGGCCCATCTCGGCGCGCGGCGCGATGACCGTGATCGTGTTGTCCGCCGCGATCTTGAGGTATGGATTGAAGGTCGTTTCGCCTTTTCCAAGACCCTTCTTCAGCGGGTTGGGGTAGGGCTTGTTGACGTACCAGTAGCCGAAGGCGACACCGCCGGCGACGGTCGCCGTGCCGATGAGGAAGGTGCGCCGGGCGATCTTCGCGATGTCGGCCATGTCTATGCCCTCGCACGCTTGAACGCGGCTGCCTTCTTGATCGCGAAGCGAATACGTGGGTAGGTACCGCAACGGCAGACGTTGCCGGCCATCGCACTGTCGATGTCCTCGTCGCTGGGATCTGGAGTCTTCTCCAGCAGCGCATGCGCGCTCATGATCTGTCCGGACTGGCAGTACCCACATTGCGGCACCTGGGCCTCAAACCATGCCTGTTGGACCGGTGAAAGGGCGCCATCCTTCGACAAGCCCTCGATGGTGGTCACCGCGCCCTTGACCGCACCGGCCGGCATCGAGCAGGAGCGTATCGGGGCGCCATCCACGAGCACCGTGCAGGCGCCGCAGGCGCCAATGCCGCAGCCGAATTTCGGACCGAGGATGCCGGCGAGATCGCGCAATGCCCACAGGAGGGGCATGTCAGGATCTGCGTCGATGTCGACGGCCTTTCCGTTGATGCTCAGTCGCATTCAGCAATCCTCCGGGACGTGTTCAAGGTCCCACCTCTTCTCGGATGAGCGCCGCCAGTTTGCGGCGCGCGCGGGTCGCTCCGGCATCGCCGGGCAGCAGCACGGGGTTGAGCGACGCCCATGACTGATTGCCGAGTCGGCGCTGCTGGGCCTCCAGCATCGGTTTGTCTTCGTTCTCGAACGCGTTGCGCAACAACTGCGCAATGAACGCGTTCGACTCGGGGTTGAGCGCCACGTTGCGAGTGGTCCAGTACCAGTAGTGGCAGCGCCCGTCGGACTCCGGCGTGGCCAGGTGCAGGGCGAGGCTGTCCATGCCTTTCTCGCGTGGCTCACCTTGCAAGGTCGCGCCCACACGCAACAGGAGCGCCGACGGTGCAGTCCACGTGACCTCCGTCCACTGGTCGGTCGGGCGCCCGTGTTCCCTCAGCATCGCGTCGAAGGCTGGGGGCGCCAGTTCCCCCGACGCGTACCAGGCGATCTTGAGGGTCCGCTCGTCGATGTCCTCCACCGTGGGCTGTACCCGCGACAACACGCCCGCTCCAAGTGACGTGGCGTGAAGGTAGTCGGCGTGGGTGAGGTCGAGGATGTTGTCCACCAGAAACTGGTAGTCGCAAGCAGTCGGCATGTACCCGCGCACGGTGCCGTGGGGATGCGCGGCCGGTGCAAAGGCATAGTCCGGGATGCGGGAAGGATCGGCGCGCGTCGAATCTCCGGGCCAGAACCAGATGATGCCGTCGCGTTCTTGCACCGAATAGCTCTTCACTTCGGCGGCCTTCGGGATCGTGCCGTCACCGTGCGGATTGAAGCGGCACTGCCCCTTCCCATCGAAGCGCAATCCGTGGTATCCGCATTCGAGGGTGTCCCCGCACAGCTTGCCGGCGGACAACGGGGCGAAGCGGTGCGGACAGCGGTCGTGCAAGGCGTGGAGCGTTCCCGCCGTGTCGCGGAAGAAGACCACCGGTTCGTCCAACAGCCGTCGCGCCAGCAGCGGCCCCTGCGGTCGAACTTCGTCGCCAAAGCCTGCGACGTACCAAGCGTTGCGTTGATAGGCCATGTCCGTGCGATCCGGTCCGTTGTGGATGGTCGCGACTCTAGGCACAACGACCGAACGAAACCATATCATTCGTCCGAATTTTCGATGGTACCGTTCAGATTCGGGTTTCCATGGAGTGCGGCGATGGATCTGCTTGACAAGGTGCTGCAGTCGCTGGAAGTCATCGACAGCGCGATCGCGACATTCGAGTTTGCGGCGCCGTGGGGCTTCAAGGTCGAATTCGTATTGAAGGACTTCGTCTATCTGTTCATGCCGGTGGCAGGTCGATGCCACTTGTTCGTTCAGGGGGTCGATCCGGTCTTGCTGGAGGTGGGCGATGTGGGGATCGTGGTGGGCCGCGACCACCGCTTTGTGTCAGACCCCCACGCCGCAGCAAGGCCCTTTCTGCAGGCCTGGCGCGACCAGCGCTTGCCTGACCTGGGGCCGCGCATCGAGCGTGCCGCCCCGCTGAGATTCACCTGGCCCCGCGGAATGTGGCATGAAGCCTGTACCGATCGCATGATCACCGCAGCCCTGCTGGTCCAGGACGTCGTTCAGAACCCGGTGCTCGAAGCGCTGCCACCGATCATCAAGCTGTCAGGGCAGGCGTTGTCGGCGTGCCCCTGGCCCCACGTGTTGGCCGGCTTCGTGAACTCGGAGCAAGATCCGCGGCCGGGGTACAACGCCCTGGCGCTGTTGATGACGCGCCTCGTGTTGCTGGCATTGATCCGCGAGCACGTCGTCCAGGAAGGGGCGGTCAGGGCCAGCTGGATGCGGGGCATGGGCGATCGGGCCATCGGCCACGCGCTGGTGTTGATGCACGATCGTTTCAGCGAGCCCTGGAGCCTGGCGTCGCTGGCCAAGGCCTCAGGGCTGTCCCGCACGGTCTTCGCGCAGCGTTTTGCCGCGCTGGTTGGGCAGTCGCCGATGGCGTACTTGACGTCGGTTCGGTTGCATGCCGCCGCACAAGAGTTGCGACTTGGCGCATCGGTGGCCGATGCCGCCGATGCCGCAGGCTACCGATCTGAAGCCGCCTTTCGCATGGCTTTCGTCAAGCAGTTCCGCGCCACGCCGTTGCGCTACGCCAAATCGACGCGATGACGCGCCAGTTGGTCGCACGGAGAGTGGTGTTGGACTCCGGCTGTCACACATCTCGGGCGTACTCGTGGCTGAAGGAGTGAGTCGCGCCCAGGACGGGGAAGCGGCGTCGCGCCGATGCATGCTGCTCAATCCGAAGCTGGTCGGTTACCGCGACCGGAGACGGCGGAATGCGACGTCGGGCAGCGAAGTGCGAGAGGTCGACTCGGTGGTCAGGCACTGGCCGACGCATGCTGGACACAGGGGTCGCGGAAGCGCACGGCACGACCGAATGAGTTCGAGCCCTTGTTGGGGCCTGGGGTCAATTCAACGATTCAACGCAACTTCAAAGGGTCGTCGGTGGTTGCTACGCCGACGACCCGTCGTCTGCCTTCGCGATTGAAAGGAACGGGAGATGGCGCGGGGTGCTTCTCAATTCGCGGAATTCATCCGGACCGCGCAAGGCGACCAGCACGCGGAGTAGGTGCAGCATTCATTTGCGCTGTAAATAACAAATTTAAAGAGAGCTTTATTGCCTAAATGTTGATGGGCGTCAATCCTCCGGCATGCGCAATTCGCTTGGTGAGTTGCGCCAAAACAGACGGAGACAAGACTTGAACATTCTCGTGGCGTGCGGCGGGACTGCGGGCCCGTACTTCCCGGCGGAAGCAGACCGGGGTACGGTGAACAGTTTAAGGGTGCCACGGGCATGCGGGTGCCGGTGCAGGTCACTCTCACGGCGTCGAGGACCTCAGCTTGACTGAGCATCTGCCTGGGCACCTGGACGCAATCGCCAAGAGCGGCGGACACCTAGGCTACGGCATCAACGTGCGCTGGTCCGGCATCCTGACGATCGCGGGCGGGCGGTCACGCATGTTCGGCGCAAGGTCCGCGGACGTGGAGGGGTTCGCGCTTGGCCCGAATGCCGACGTCCATCTCCGCGGCGTCGTCGAACACACGTTGCCTCAGCAGGACAAGCCCGTGCTCGAGGCGCAACAGCGCCGCATCGGCACGGCCGAGTTCTGGTCGCAAAAGCCGGTGCTGCTGGCTGGCGATGCCGGTGCGGTGCGGGTGCGGCGCAAGCTGCAAGAACTCGTCGTGCAGGAACAGGCGCAATGAAGCGCCTGCTGAGTTGCATGGCACTGCTCGTGGCCGGCACCGCGGCGTGCGGGGCCGAACCGGCCGGCGCTGCACTCGACCGCCCGGCGCAGGCCGTGCGCGCACCCGAGCGAGCCGTGCTGCTGGGGGCTGCGCAGGCCGGTGCCAAGTGGATCGCGGTCGGCGAACGCGGCCTGGTGTTGCAATCGATGGACAACGGTGCCCTGTGGCGGCAGCTCGCCTCGCCCGTCAGCGTCACGCTGACCGCGGTGCGCTTTGCCGACGCGCAGCACGGCATCGCGGTGGGCCACGGCGGCACCGTGCTGGTCACCGCGGACGGTGGCGGTCATTGGGTGCGCCGCCTCGATGGCCGGCGCATCGCCGAACTGCTGCTCGCGGATGCGAAGGCCCGCCACGATGCGGTCGCCGAGAAGGCCGCCGAGCAGCTGCGTGCCGACGGCCCCGACAAGCCGCTGCTCGACGTGCTGGTGTTCGGCCCGGACCGCGCGCTCGTCGTCGGCGCCTATGGCCTGGCGCTGGCCACCGAGGACGGCGGCGCGACCTGGGCCCCCTGGTCCTCCAGGCTCGACAACCCGAAGGGCCTGCATCTCTATGCCGTGCGCCACCGCGGCAGCCGCATCGTCATGGCGGGCGAGCAGGGCCTTGTGCTCAAGTCCGACGATGGTGGTCAGACCTTCCAACGGCTGGCCGTGCCGTACAAGGGCAGCTTCTTCACCCTTGAATTGCCCGACGAGCGCGAGATTGTGTTGGCCGGCCTGCGCGGCAACGTGTGGCACTCGCTCGACGGCGGCCGCGAATGGACCGCGCTCACCGCGCCGATGCCGGTGTCCGTGATCGCCAGCCAGCTCGGCGCCGACGGCACGCTGCTGCTGGCCAACCAGGCCGGCTTCGTGCTCGCACGGCGCGGCAACGTCTTCGTACCGGTGAACCGCGAGCCGCTGCCGCCGCTGACCGGGCTGGCGGCTGGACGCGGCGGCGCGCTGTTGGCCCTGTCCGTCCAGGGCGTGATACCTGTCGCCTCCAAGCCATGACTCAGCGCCAGGACTTCGACCCGCGCTCGGGCTCGCTCGTCGAGCGGGCACTCTTCAACCACCGGCTGATCGTCGTCGTGCTGTGTGCGCTCGTCACCGTGCTGCTGGGCTGGCAGGTCACCAAGCTGCAGCTCAATGCGAGCTTCGAGAAGACGATACCCGCCGAGCATCCGTACATCCGCAACTTCCTGCAGCACCAGAACGAGTTGAGCGGCTTGGGCAATGCGGTGCGCATCGCGGTCGAGAATTCGAACGGGACGATTTACGACGCGAAGTACCTCGACACGCTGCGCCGCATGAGCGACGAGGTGTTCCTCATGCCCGGTGTTGCGCGCAACCAGATGAAGTCGCTGTGGACGCCGACCACGCGCTGGGTTGGCGTCACCGAAGAGGGCCTGGAAGGCGGCCCGGTCATTCCCGACGGCTACGACGGCTCGACCAAGGCGATGGACCAGCTGCGCGCCAACGTCGCACGCTCCGGCGAGATCGGCCAGCTCGTCGCGCTCGACGCCAAGTCCAGTGTGATCTTCGTGCCGCTGCTGGCGAAGGACCCCGAGGGCCGGCCACTGGACTACGGCGCGCTCGGGCATCGCCTCGATGAGCTTCGGGCGAAGTACGAAGGGCAGGGCGTGCAGGTGCACGTCACCGGCTTCGCGAAAATCGTCGGCGAGCTGATCGAGGGCGTGCGCGCGGTGCTGGTGTTCTTCGCGTTCGCGATCGCGATCGCTGCCGCCGCGGTGTTCTGGTTCACGCGCTGCATCCGCTCGACGTTGCTGGTCGTCACCGCCTCGCTGGTTGCGGTCGTCTGGCAGATCGGCATGCTGCCCACGCTCGGCTTCGCGCTCGACCCGTACTCTATCCTCGTCCCCTTCCTCGTCTTCGCCATCGGCATGAGCCATGGTGCACAGAAGATGAACGGCATCATGCAGGACATCGGCCGTGGCCTGCCCAAGCTCGTGGCCGCGCGCTTCACCTTCCGACGCCTGTTCCTCGCCGGGCTGACCGCGCTGCTGGCCGACGCGGTGGGCTTCGCGGTGCTGCTGGTAATCGACATCCAGGCG
>Ga0068857_100001267_pt1 | contig 19803 bp, 25 predicted proteins | sample KBSCornC72_FD_66591 | JGI IMG/M metagenome (GOLD analysis project Ga0068857, IMG submission 66591) | Corn rhizosphere microbial communities from Kellogg Biological Station, Michigan, USA - KBS Corn C7-2 | ecosystem: Host-associated > Plants > Roots > Rhizosphere > Soil ...
CCGCGACATTGAAAAGCGCGAACATTAGCCCCATCGCCACAAAGAAAATCATAATTACACCATGCGACGTAAACACCTGTTGATACGTGTCCGTATTAAAGAGCTGGCTTCCGCCAGGCCCCCCAACGGCGGTTTGTGAGCGAATCATTAGCGCATCAACTACGCCGCGGGCAAGCATAATAAGCGCCACTGAGCCGTACATAATACCAATACGTTTTGCATCTACTGTCGTAATCCACTCGCGCCAGAGGTAGCCCCACTTTTTAAAATATGTGAGTGCTGCCGCAACTACAACGAGGGTCAGCGGCATACCAATTGCCGCGCCCATGGTAATTGGCTCGTGCGGCAGGTAACTCAAATTCATTCGTCCAATCAGCCACTGCCAGTCCATTACATTCCCTCCATATTTGACATATCATGTTGTGTCGATGTAGCGGCCGTTCCTTTGTCGGGTGCCGTGCCTTTCATATACTTCATAATCACTTTGTCATATAAATTATTATCCATTAACATATATGAGGCCGCTGCCATTGTGCCTGGCTGGCTAATTTTTTGTAGCATCTGTTCATCCATCATATTTGGTGATTTTCGCGCTGACTCCACCCACGAAGAAAAATCTTTAGCCGTTTTGGAATATACATTAAACTTCATTTTTGCGTAGCCTTCCCCATTAATATTGGTATTATAGCCTGGGAAGGTGCCGGTGTGATCCGCTATGAGATTCAACTGACTCGACATACCATTCATCGCATAAATCTGTGTGCCGAGTGCGGGCACCCAGAATGCGCTCATTGGTGCGTCTGCACTAATTGTAAAGTGTATTGGTGTATTAACCGGCACTGGCAATTCATTTACCGAAGCGACACCGAGATCTGGATAAATAAACAACCACTTCCACTGGAGTGCTATGACCTGCACATTTACTGGCGCCGTTTTTGAATCAAGCCTGCGATATGGATCAAGCGTATGCGCGGTAATCCAGGTTGTTGTAGCAAGAATTAAAATAATAAGAATCGGAATACCCCACCAAATTGCTTCAAGTAGCTTGTGCTCGTGCCATTCAGGACGATAATCAACCTTTTTATCATTGCCTACGCGGTATTTCCAACCAAACGCCGCCAGCATAATGAATACTGGGATTACTATAAGCATCATGATACTAAGCGCGAAAATAAGCAGTGATTTTTCGCTTTTTGCAACTGAGCCGGCGGGCTGCAACACATCGAAGTGCGCCGTGTGAACAAGAAGATAGCCTAAGGTTACCAAGGCGATTACTGTACACGCCACCAACACCACCGCGCGATATTTCTTCATTACTCACATCATAGCGCTTACGATTTGCTTCGACAAGTCTTGAATATTCCTGTTTACCTTTTGTGCTACGAAAAAGAGCGGTATACTCTACCGCTCTTTTATTGAGGTTCCGAAGATTATTCGGCGTGAGTGTTATTAATAACTTCTACGAGTTCATCAATGGTTGTACCAATCTTCTTGTAAGTTGTCTCTTTATCGGCGATGGTACCATCAGGATTGAGCTCGCGTGTAACGAGCAGGTTTGTCTGCTCATCACCTACGCGCGCTTTAAGGTTAACGGCCAGTGCCTCACGAGCCGCGGCGTGAGCCTGCTGCGCGCCACTGCGCCACCCATAGCCGACAAGTGCGATTGGTTTGTCGTTCCATTCTTTACCTATCCAGTCGACTGCATTCAGCTGGATAGGGCTCATAGTATGGTTGTACTCGGGCGTTACAAGAATCACGCCGTCGGCTTTGCGAACCATATCAGTCCACCTGAGAACATTCGCATTATCGGTAACGAAATCTGGCGATGTTGGCGGTAATGGATTGTCGTAGAATGGCAAGTTAAGCTCCCCTAAATCCGCAATTATTACCTCGAGGCCTTTCGACTTGGCGACCTCTGCTACAACTGGCACCATCTTCTGATTGATACTGTTGGGGCGGACACTTCCGGTTACCACTAATACACTTGTCATAAAACCCTCCTTAATAGATTAAAATTTCGTTGCATCAATCCCTGCGCGCTCAAGCACTTCTACATTGAGCTGATACACCTTGCTTGTGCCCTGCTTTTCTACGCGTAGCACCCCGGCATTCACGAGCTTACTAAAATGATGACTCATCGCAGGCTGCGACAGACATACCTCTTGACATGATTCGATAATGTCTGAGCTCGGCACTGCGCAGGTACCTTGCGCGACACGACGCACAATGGAAAGGCGCGTTTCATCAGCTAAAGCCTTTAGTATTTCGACGATTTGGGATTGCTCCATATTTTTATTATATCAAAACATTTAAATACATCAATGTATTAAGTTTGAGCTACAAATATACTTCGATTACACCTATAAATATTTGCGCAAACTATCGACGTTCTGAATGAGCTCTTTGTTCTCTGACTTCTTTGCATAGCCCTGCATACGGTGGATTGCTTTACTGTACAGTTTGATATTTTCGCTAGTGAGCTGCTCGGGTAGTGTGGATTGTTCTTCAAAGAAGAGAGCGGCATAGCACTTACACACAGCATCTTGGTCGTCACATTCTTTAAACGCCTTGATCGCCTCATGCAAGTGATGTTCATTGTAGTGATACACCCCTTCAGCGCGATAACTATCTTTAATAAGTTCGCTACGGCGCAGTGCATGCTGCGCAAACTTTCGTGCCGCTGCAAATTCATGCCTATCCATATGATACAGCGCGCCATTATTACCGACTACCGTGAGCAGTTCAATGTCACCGCTCTGTTTTGCAAATTTCAGTGCCTGCGAAAAGTTATTACGACTCATTAGGACATTAATAATTGTGCTATAGGCCGCATCGAGATTGCGTGATACAATCTCGCGCGAATGACTCAGCATGTACGCGAGCCGTGAGCTTTGCAAAAAATCTTCCGGTGCAACCTCGTGGGTTTCTAAATACGAATCGGTAGTATCAAGCAGGTTTACCGTAACAAGTTCTTCAATTGGCATGAGCTCAGCGCCTTTTGCGTTATCGTAGTTTGCAAACGTGCCGTTCGTCGCCTCGATATCTACCCCGCTATAATGCAGAGCCACGTGATTTGGTAGGAGTCGTATTTTAAGGTCATGAATATCAAAATATTTTGCATACAAATGTGCATACAGCGTGACAATCTGGTTACAATCGCCGATAAGTTTTTCTTTGCTCGGGTTGCGGAGTAGTCTACTAAATGAGCTCGATTCACGGTAGTCATAGAGACCACGAGTCAATGAAAAATAGTCAGTTAATGCACGTAAAAGCTGTGCACGTTCAAGCTCAATATGCGCATGTGGCGCGATAGTGTGGATGTGCTGTACGACCTCCGCTCCATCTATTCGATTAGTCTTATAGAAGGCTTCGAAATCCGCGGTAATCAACTCAAGGTTTAGATAGAGCTTTTTGCGTGTTGATTTCCGTAGATAGTTGTACCCTTTGTATTTGTATTCGGTCCATAAGTTAATCGCCGCCAGGTCCTGTTGCATCAAATCAAGTAGCTGCGAGCGAGCTGCAACGACAGATTTTTTCTCTGAAAGCCCCTTAAAGAATAATCCTATTCTTCGCTCCGAGGCATCAACATATTGGCTGAACTGATAGTAAAGCGTTTGCACTATACCCATAGTGCTAGTGTACCGCACATTTACTAAATACGCTCGGCGTTCAGGAGTGAGAGTGCACGTACCGCTACGTAGTCCATATGTGGCTTCACGTCTTCGTCTGTCAGCGTACAATCATAGCTCGTAAAGACAATGTGGAATGTCGTCGTTTTGCTTACTGTGTCGTCGACTGCCTGATATATACTTACTGGCGTGACGTCAATTGCGATGCCGTTCGCTTGCTCGTCAAGTGAAGCGCGTACATTTGCAAATAAATTTCCATAGCTTATATCGGTGCTTGATTTAAGAGAAATATCCTGGCTTGTTGACGGGAAACGACTCAATGGCATATATTCACGGCTTTTCACGGCTAACTTTTTGAATGTTGAAACGAATACTTCAAATCCGGCAGTGTATTCATTCAACTTGAATGCACGCTGCACAGTGCGCTTATATTCGCCGACAACACCAACAAGCCTGTCGCCAACCCAAATGGTTGCTGAGCGTGCCTCGTCAAATGGTGCAGCAAGCTGACGGAATGCATCATGTGAGCCAAAATCAAACTCGCTAAGTTTTTGATAGCTCACGCTTGTTGTGTATGTAGCATCTTCAAGCGCCTGCTCTAATATGCGTTTTGCCTTGTAATATGCAGCGCCATCGGCTGGCTTTTTGCTTGTGTAAACCGCAGCAATGCGACCGAATTCGTGCGGGAGGCCCTCGTCGTCCCGCTCATCTTTGTGGTGTGCTTTACCGATTTCGAAGATCATAAATTCATCAAACCCAGACTTCACATTGCTATGAATTTTATCAAGTAAGCTTGGAGTAAGGCTAAGTCGGTAATACTGCAAATCTGGGCTCAGCGCATTGCCCAAGCGAAAGGCCTTGGTACTATCTTGTTCAGCACGCAAAAGCACTTGTTCATGTACGAAGCTGTAGGTTAGAACTTCGTTTGCTCCAGCACGCGAAAGACTTTCGCGAACACGCTGCTTTGCAACACGTCCAATGTTGTAGGCGGCAGCAGCGCTTGAGCGCATAGGTAGTTCTCGTGGCAATGAGTCAAACCCGTGCAAGCGCCCGACTTCTTCGACAACATCCTCAGGAAGTTCAATGTCGGTACGCCAGAACGGAGGTGTTACACTCATATTATCATCAACTGAGATTTCGACATTTTCGAGCAGCGTCTTCATTTGATCGGTCGTTAGATCGCTTCCAAGACGTTCATTTATAAATTCACTCGTTACCCGGACCGCTGGTTGATCCCCCCATTCCACATGGGGCATATCTGCGATATCACCTGCCTGTTTGCTCGCCTCAGAAACTTGCCCGATGAGGTTAGCAAGGTACTGTAGTACGCGCGTATTTTGACGTGGAGATTGGCCCTTATTAAACCGAGCAAGTGCGTCTGTGAACACGCCGTGGCGCATGCTGCTTTTGCGGACTGCGTACATATCGAAAGTTGCAACTTCGAGCACAATGCGCGTCGTTGCTTTATCGACTTCACTCTCGCCACCACCCATAATGCCAGCGAGTCCGACGGGGCCTTCGCCATCAGCTATTACAATATCAGTGTCTTGCAACTCGTATGTTTTGTCATTGAGTAATTTGATTAGTTCGCCGCTGCGTGCCATACGCGCGCCGAGTTTATGGCCGCGAAGTTTATCGTAGTCATATGCGTGTGTTGGCTGGGCGGTTGTGAGCATTACATAGTTTGTCGCATCCACAATGTTATTGATGGGGCGAGCGCCCATTGCAACAAGCGCACACTGCAACCAGAGCGGGCTTTCCTTCACTTCAACACCGTCAATGGCCATTGTCATGAAGCGAGGGACGAGTTCTAGTGCGTCATTGAATACCTCAAGATCAAGCCCACTTGCGCTCGTAAAGCTTGGCTGATTTATATACCATTCAGGGCTTGTGAATTTCTGGCCTAAAATTCCAGCGATTTCACGCGCAACACCAAGCTGCCCAAAACCATCTGGGCGGTGCGTAAACATCTTGTTTTCTATATCGATAATCGTGTCGTTTAAACCAAACACATCAGCGAACATAGCGCCAGGCTGAACCGGTGCTCCACCCTCTGTAGGTTGCTGATTTGTTACATCACTGATGCCTTCGTGTGCATCACCAATCGCTAGTTCGCGCGCGCTTGCAAGCATACCATGGCTCATTGCACCGCGCATATTACGGCTTTCGAGCATAAATGGCTCAGTACTATCAAACGTTTCAGGTACAATTGTTTTTGGCGGAAGCCACACGGCAAGCATATCTTTATACACATTAGGGGCGCCGGTGAGGACCTGCACTAAGCCCAGCTCGTTGCGCTCAACATCTGGCGTTACGCCGCCATCATCTACCAGGCATTTGTGCAGATGATCGGAGTTCTCGAGCTTATCACATTCAGTAACACGTACAATAACTGCGCCTTTGTAGCGTGCGCCTAGATCGATAATTTCTTCAACGCCGCCGAGCTGCTCATTGATGCGCTTTACGAGTTCATCAACAGGAGGAAGTTCAAAATCAATATATTGTTTTACTGCGTTTAGACTAACTTTCATTAGAACTGCCTCAAGAAATTAAGTTTACTAGATTCAAGGTGACGGATGTCTTCAATACCATATTTCATCATGACGAGACGGTCGATGCCACAGCCAAAGGCGAAGCCAGTGTACTCATTTGAATCAATGCCTGCAGCCTTTAGGACGTTCGGATGAATCATGCCGCAGCCAAGCAATTCGATCCACTTACTCTGCGAGCAGATGCTACAACCATCTTCACAAAATGGGCATTCAAGCGAAAACTCAAACGAAGGCTCGGTAAACGGAAAGTAAAATGGATTAACACGGGTCTTTAATGCGCGGCCATAGTATTCTTCAAGAAATGCCTGGAGCGTCGCAACTAAATTACCGACATTTACGCCTTTTGCAACATAGATACCTTCTACCTGGTAGAAGGTATGTTCATGGCGAGCATCAAGATCTTCGTTACGGAATACGCGGTCAGGTACGATTGCAGCGATTGCCTCGTCATTTGCGAGATTGTCGCGGTATTTTACAAGCGTGCGATTTTGCATAGTACTCGTATGCGCTGGTGCAATGAGCGGATCGCCATCTTTGTCCGTTTCAATCGTCATGAAGGTATCGTAATCATCGCGCGCAGGATGGCCCTTTGGAAAGTTAAGCGTCTCAAACATATGATACTGGTCGTCGATTTCTCGAGATTCTTCAGTGACAAATCCCATGCGATTAAAAATATCGGATACGAGCTGGATTTCTTGCATTAGTGGGTGGGTGGTGCCGTTTTCACTCGGCAACAATGTTGGCTGCTTTGCATTTACGTCAAACGGCGCCGTGACGTCGATCGGACGAATGCTGGATTCCTCAAGGGTAGCCTCACGTGCTTGGATTGCTGCTTCTATCGCCTGCTTGAGCTCATTTACTTGGCGACCAAATGGACCACGCTCTTCGGGTGCAAGTGTGGGAATCTTCGCATAAAGTTCGCGAAATTCTGCCGCCTTTAATATTTCATTAGGCGTTTTCGATTCGCCCACGCGTTGTAGCAATGTATTCTTTAGTGTTTCGATGTCCATACGTTCCGCTCTAATGACTCATTTTGTAGATAAAGTAGATAAATACGCCGATCGCTAAAAAGAAAATGACCGCCCATACTGGCGCAAGCGTTGTTGTACGCTTAGTGCCGCGCATATACGCAGCATCCTCAATGCCGTCTGGCGCTTTATGGTAGCCTTCATTTTGCTCGCCTTCTTGCTTGGCTCGAGCCGCCGCTTTTGCCTTGAGCTCTGCCGCAATTCGTTGCTGCAATTCACTCTGGCCTTCGGTCTGCTCTATATATCGTCCCATGCCTATTATCATACACTACTTCACTCTGTTAATCGATAGAGTGGTTGCACCTGAAGTGTTTGTGCTATACACTGGGGCTATATCTTAGTTAAAGGAGGGATATATCAATGGCTACTAAGAAAGCCGCTTCTACCAAAAAAGCGACCGCCAAAAAGCCGGCCGCAGCCCAAACAACTGTTCGCACTGTTCGTGCTGAAGCAAAACCAGAGGCCGCACCAGTCGTGCGCACTACTGTTGCTTCCAGCAAGGATAGTGTTAAGCTACCATCAAACATCGTTAACATCGTGCTCGCCGAACTTGTTGGTACGTTCGTCTTGACACTTGTTGCGCTTGCGACATTCACGGATTCTGGCGCCCTCTATGTAGGTCTTGCGGTCTCTGTGCTTGTATTCGCTGTTGGCGCAGTGTCGGGCACACACATCAACCCAGCAGTTACCTTCGGTCTCTGGGCTACCCGCAAACTTAAGTCAATTCTCGTACCATTTTACTGGGGCGCTCAGCTTCTCGGTGCGATGCTTGCACTTATCGTTACCAACTGGGTATCAGACAGTAGCACGAACCTCAGCTTCAACCACTTCTGGAACTTCAACTGGGGTATCTTCGCATGTGAACTCGTTGGTGCAGCCGTATTCCTATTTGGTCTTACTGCAGTACTAACTCGCCGTGAACTTTCAGCTGGTGTGCGTGCGATTGGCACTGGTCTTACCCTCACAATCGGACTTGTTGCTGGTGGTTCACTGCTTTCAACGCTTAAGGCTCAAGACGTTGCCGCTTACCAGAAGAGCTCGCAGACTTCACAGACAAACAAGAGCGCAAAGGCTCCTACTGTTCCGTACTCAGCATACGTCAAGGGTATTACGGTAAACCCAGCTGTTGCACTTGCTGTAACTAATCACTCAGACAGTGAACTTGGCGTTAGTACAACTAATGCAACTACGTACAGCTACTTCAGCTCATCTGTGATTCTTGGTACACTCATTGGTGCAGCACTTGGTGGTAATCTTTACCTCCTCATCGCTGGACGCAATAAGAACGACTAGTCTTTAGTTATTCTTAGACAAAATACTACCCGCACCAAACGGGTAGTATTTTATATGCAACTAGTCGCCGCCCTTTTCACCATCTTTTACTACCAATACCGTTACACGCAAAGAACCACCTATGGAGGTTCTTTGGTTGCACTCGGACTACTCTTACTCTTGTGATGGTCTGTCAAGCAGCATTGCTTCGACGCTTGGGTCGGTGTTCGAGATTTTTACGACGTCTTTATCTACCTTAGCAAGCTCTTTATGCGCCGAGTTGTAGTGGTTGACTGTCGTCCCCAGCGAGTTACCAAGCTTTGTCATGTATTCATCAAATTTTGCGATGTGCTGGCCAAGCTTGCCGACGCGTACCTGAATATCCTTTGCCTGTTCTTCAATCTGAAGACTACGTAGGCCTTGTAACACTGTTTGCAAGTACGCCATAAAGCTGGTCGGGCTAGTGATAATCACATGCTTTTCACGGAACGCATATTCTATCAAATCACGTGAGCTGCCGCCATTTCCAACATTATTAATCAGCAAATCATAGTACAGTGATTCGCTTGGGATGAACATAAACGCGAAATCCATTGTCTTTTCACTAGGGCGAATGTATTTAGATGTTTCATCGATGCGTCCTTTTAGATCCGCTTTTACCCGCAGCATGTACTGCTCACGCTCTTGACCGGATGCTTCGATCATGCGGTTGTAGTTTTCAAGACTAAACTTACTGTCTACTGGCAAAATTTGCCCTTTATCGAGGAAGATCACCGCGTCGACGATTTCACCATCACTAAATTTATACTGCGTTTGGAATTGCCCTGGCGACAAGACATTTTCAAGAACGCTCGAAAGATAGAATTCACCAAACACCCCACGCTGCTTCGGGTTGGAAAGCACGTTCTGTAGCGTTTTTAATTCATCCGCCACGCCGACAACCCGCGCATTAGTCTCGTCCAGCTTGGCGAGGCGCTGGGTGACATCTGCCACGAGTTTAGCGCTTTCACTCAGCTGGCGCTGTACTGACTGCTGCACCCCTAAACTACTCTTCTCGAGTCTATCCCCCATGGATTGATTAAGTGCCGCGATACTTCTTGAAAGCTCGGTTACATCGCTCTTTAGGAGCTCTACCGCACTTGATTGCTTCATTTCATTAAGCTTATGCGTGAGCCCATACAGCATGACACCAAATGCGGCGATCGCCAATACGAGCAAGATGCTTACAATAACTTCCATAACCCCACCTTCTGTCACACTAGGCGACGAGTATCCAATGAATTAATACAACGACGACGATCGTTACAACAACCGCCAAAATAAAATTACGAATTCGTGCAAGCCAGGCATATAATCCATATGACAAGCCAAGAAGAATGGTAGCAGCTATAATCACCCCATACCACTGGGCACCGCTTGCGTGATCTTGTACGCCCCAGAGCGAAATAAGCGCCGCAAGCACTACAAGCAACGGGCGATATACCCGCGCCTGCGCCAAAACGATCACTCCGCCGAAGATACTCAGTACAAGCGCTGCAATCGCTGCGTAATTTGAGGCCTGGCTACAATCGCCTGTCGACTGCGGACGGCACAGCACTGCGGTAAATACGAACTTATTTAATAACAAATATACGATTGCCACGACAGCACCAACGAGCGCGCCGCGCAACACCACTTGCAACAGTTCTTGTGCCCCCATTATTACTAATGGCGATTCATTAGGCGCTTCTTCATGTACGACAGGTTCGCTCATACCCTTACTCCCCGGAATTATCAGTAGTCTTTCAGCAATTTTACTATGATTTTGCGCGTTTGCCTACTAATCTATGTAATCGCACTTTAACGTACGCACGATACCATAGTGTGCTAATTGCCGTAATCACCAACGATCCAGCAATATCAAGCGGGGTGTGCACCAAAGCTAATACGCGCCCAATGCACATTAACATTGTAAGGATCGTCATTATCACCGTAAGCATACGATTGCGCGTGCAGTACCAGACGGCCATTGTTAAGAAAAAGCCGAGCAACGCATGGTCGGAGGGAAAACCGGGATTATTTAAATAGACGGCCCCTGGATGGCTGCCAACCTCCTCAAACGGCCGTAATTGCTCAGGCTGCCACGTGGTACCAATAAACTTAGCCAAGATGTATGAAGTAATGCCAGCCATGAAGACACGCGTGTAGCGGTCATATCGTTTTGGGCCCGAGACCTTCCAGAATAGCGAGTAAAGTGCCACCAATAGCAATGGGATCATTACCCAATCAGCAAGAATTTTCACGAGTGCTTGTTCCACTCTTTTAGTATACCGTGTTTACCCCGAACAACGTACAAATTGCTTTCAGATAGTAAAATAGCCCCGTTTGTACGGAGCTATCTACCTGTCGGGCAAAGCGCTACATCGCAGCAATCATTCGTGGCGCGCGCATTAAGATGTAGCTATCAATACGTGAGCGCGTCCAGCCTCGCTGTAATAACTCATTGCGCAGGCGGCCCATCAGCGCAAGACGAAAATCTCGCTTGCTATAAAGGCCGCACGTCTGGATGACATCTTCGAATGACATCGCTCTACTCATTTGCTTGAATTCGTGTGGTGAAATACCGAGAATCTCGGCACGCAAGTCGCCCTTGCGATCATGCCTGCTCAATAATTTATCGAACAACGACTCGCGGCGTTTTTTAGGAATGGCGATTTGGCTAAGGCCCGGTACTGCAGCGGCTACTGCTGTCGCGACAAGTAGTGATGCAACTGTTTTGGTCGATAGCTTCATTATTACCTCCTTTTGTTAATCTGTAAGCTTTTTGCTTACAAAACTATATTACATCGTGAAAACGTGTGAAAAGAAAGTAGTTTTTGCAACGGAAATTAAGGGAGATCTTAGCTTCAGTCGGTAGCAAGCAGTTGCTCAAGGTCTTCGGTTCGGCCTTCAAATGATTCGCCACTCTCCATATCTTTGATAGAGAGTACACCAGTTGCAAGTTCGTTTTCGCCAATGACTACCACGTAGCGACATCCCATTCGGTCGGCATAACGGAACTTCTTTTTCATCGCGCCTGGCTCGGTGTGCACAATTGTTGCCGTGCCGAGGGCGCGCAGATGCGAGGCAACTTCCAAGGCTTTTGGCACTGCCGCGTCGTCAAGTGGCATAATAACTGCCCGAGCAAGACTTTGCTGGGTTGGCTTGATTACGCCAGCTTCGAGCAGCTTGTAGAATAGCCGCGATAGGCCAATTGAAATTCCAACACCTGGAAGCTGCGTATTCGTATAGTTGCTTGCAAGGTCATCATAGCGACCACCCGAACACACGCTGCCGACACCAGGGAGATCATTCAATACCGTTTCATATACCGTGCCTGTGTAATAATCAAGCCCGCGCGCAATGCGAAGATCAATCTTGAAACGCTTTTCGGATACTTGCATCACCCTCAGTGCTTCGACGAGTTGGCGGATTTTTGCGATACCACTCTTAAATGATTCATTCTGGATACCGAGATTTTCTAGACTTTCTAGTATTTCATCATTGGTGCCGGTAATTTCAGTAAAGGCAATCACCCTACCCACCTGTTCTCGTGTCAAACCAATATTTTCGAGTTCAGCAACCAAGTCATCGCGAGAGATCTTCTCCATTTTATCGATTACCCGTAGTACCTCTGCTGAAACATCACTGAGGCCAATTCCTTCGAAGAAGCCATTGAGGACGAGGCGGTTATTGATACGAATTGTAAATTCGCCGAAGTTGAATTGCTCGAAAATTTCATTAATAACAGCCGGGAATTCCGCGTCTGTAAGCGAGCTCTCCGAGCCAATTACATCGATATCGCATTGGTAGAACTCACGGAAACGACCCGCTTGAGCACGCTCGGCGCGGTGTACCTTGCCGATGTGATAGCGACGGAACGGGAATACGAGTTGGCCTTCGTGCTCGGCAACGTAGCGCGCAAGCGGCACCGTGAGATCAAATCGCAGGCTCAGGTGGTTTTTACCGCGCTCAAACCGATAAATTTGCTGCTCAGTTTCACCTCCACCTTTGGCAAGCAATACCTCGGATAGTTCAATGTCTGGGGTATCGATTGGCGCATATCCGTATTTCTCGTAGGTACGACGAATGATATCAAGTAGGCGATTAAACTCGATCTGTTCGTTTGGTAAATACTCGTTAAAACCGCTTGGGCGACGTGGGGTAGTGAGAATCTTTTTCATTATTCAATGCTCCTTAGATAACACTAATAGTAGTTAGCTAAGGAACGAAAGGAGAATAAAAAAGACTCTTCCGCGGTCCCATCCTTATTCCCTACTTCATTACTGAAGCAAGACACTTGGTACCGGCTCATGCAGGGTAACTGCGATTTCGGTTTGCATATTTTACGGTTTGCTTCCGTGGCGTATTTTGCACCCAGCTTGCCTATTCGTGACGTAGGCTCAAATGCTTTATACATTTATATATACCGTAACATAAGCGCTCTGTCAATTTCCCCTGTGTGCTCTGGTATAATTTCTCTATGAAATATGCAATTCTTCTGCGCGGCGTGAATGTGGGCGGTAACCATAGAGTATCTAACCCCGAATTCCGCAAAGTCCTTGAGTCTCTCGGCTTTACTGATGTTGTTACTTATATAAATTCCGGTAATGCTGTGGGCTCTCATACCAGCGTGCCGACGCGCCATGAAATTCAGAAAGCGCTTGAAGATCATTTCAAGTTCACGATTCCTACGCTCGTTATCCCTGGGCCGCAAATCCAGGCAATCGCTGCAGCTATCCCGCCCGAATGGACGAATGACATGCCGAAACCCGATCAATCGGGCAACAAATCGGATGTGCTCTATTTGTTTGAAGAGCTTGATACCCCTGACGCGCCGAGGCGACTCAACTATAACCCTGCCAACGAACAGATGATGTATGTCAAGGGTGCTGTCATTGCGACCGTTACCCGAAAAAATCAAAGCCGGTACAGTCTCCTAAAAGTAATCGGCACCGGGCTGTATGGCTATATGACCGTCCGAAATGTCAATACCGCTCGTAAACTCGCCGAACTCGTCAGTTAGCATAAGCAGTGTATACTAGAGTTATAAGAGGAGAATCTATGAGTCAAAAAATTATCCCAAGTTTATGGTTCGATATGAATGCTGAAGAGGCAATGAATTATTATGTAGAAGTATTTCCGAATTCGCGTATTAATCATATCGAGACATACCCAGACGAGTCACTCAATGAGCATTTCAAGGGTATGAGCGGCAAAGTTATTAACGGCAATTTTACCCTTGATGGCCAGGATTTCATTTGTCTTGATGGCGGGCCGGTATTCACCTTTAATGAAGCAATCTCGTTCACGATTACCTGTAAAGACCAGGAAGAAATCGACTACTACTGGGGTAAGTTGTCACATGTTCCTGAGTCTGAGCAGTGTGGTTGGTGCAAAGATAAATTTGGCGTTAGCTGGCAGGTAATACCAGAGAATCTTGGCGAGCTACTTGCTAAAGGCCCTGACGCTACAAAAACAATGATGCGCCAGAAAAAGATTATTATCGCCGAGTATTAGCATTCAGAGATTATAGAAAAATCACTCAAATCTATGGGTGATTTTTCTTCGTTAATTATTTTTACTGACTGCTGCCGCAATCATATAGGCAGACTCTGCTGGCGACTGCGAGCTTGTATCGATACGCAGTATGTTGTCAAATTTCACGGATTCAAACATATTGCGGCCATCGAGTATTTCTTGGAGGTGCGCTGGATTGGTCACTTTATGGAGTTTCAGCTCGACTCTGTCTTTATTGGCAACGCGATCAAACAGGACCTCTGTTGGAGCGTGTAGTTCTACAAATTGCACTCGGCCGCCGCGAGATACAAACGTATCAGCGATCTCTTGCATAAACACGTCATCTCGAGCTCCCGAATAGGCAATCGTGAAGATTGTATCAAATCCAGCTTCTGCTGCCACATTTAAGCAATCAAGACGTAGTTTGTGCAGCAGTTGAGTATATCGCTCATCAGGATATGGTTGACGCGCCTCTGGGAATATTGCTTTTGCCGCAGGCACAATGAGATGATTAAAGAAGAATCTGAAGCCAGTGAGCGCTGCTAGGTCTCGCCCGATAGTCGTCTTACCTGCCGCCGGCGGACCATACAATACGACGAGATTACTCATGCAGCATCCCATCCAACTTATACACAAACCGCTTCATGTGTGGATCAAGCAGCTCATCCTCCATGGCTAGTACTTCATCAAATTTAAGCCACTTAAGCCCGCGCATCTCGCGAGTATCGTAATTGAGTTCCTCTGTGCTATTGCCAGCAATTACGTACCAAAAGCTTACATCAGTATGCGTCCCTGGACCCCGAGTTTCGGTGACGGTGATGAACGCCGGCGCTTCACCGATAATGCTAAAGTCAGCCACCAGTTCAAGCTCTTCTGTCGCTTCACGGCGCACGGTTTCGCGGGGATGCTCATCGATTTCGACATGCCCGCCGCTTGGCAGCCACATATTTGCCGTGATGTGATCAACCAGCAGGAGCTTCTGAGCGTCCGGATCGTATACAACAAAGTAAGAGACGAGATGCTTTGGAGGGTTGTCTGGCTTTGCTATTCTAAAAATATTGTTTGCGCCCTGTAGCCAATTTGCAACATCATCGATATGCAACTGCTCCATATCGTCGTGTGGGGTTATGCTTTGCAACTCACTTATTATTGCATCTCTCATACCCTTCAATACTACCATAAGCGGCTCCATGCCGATATTGTAATAATCACCATCGCGCCTAGAACAATGAGCCAGAGGCCGCCGTGGATGGCACCATGATTTACAAGGTCGCGGATTGCAGTGATGAGATGCGAAATTGGATTCATATTGGCAAACCATTTTAACCAATCGGGTACTGTATTGACTGGAACAAACGCATTCGATAAGAATGTCATCGGGAACAGAATGATCATCGAAATGCCCTGCACACTCTATGAGCTTTCACTGCGCGATATCGCTAAGGCTGTAGATATGCAAGCACCGGCGCTCGATTGGCATTTTAAAATTATTTAATAAAAGCTCAACCATATTGTGTTTATCTAGATTAGATGATATAATATCATCCGTCTTTGCCGAGTATTAATATCTTACCACCCGACGAACGCAGAAAGATTAATACAGATGACCGAATTTCGCGAAGTACCTCTTGCCGTACCTCCTACAGAGTTTGATGATCTAACGGAAGGCACTCACACCCTACACGCACCATTCTTTACGGGCAATGCAGAAGGGGGTGCGCTTCAGGTTGGACTACAGCCTAATGAATACGAATCAGACCAAAAGCATGAGGTAGCCGTTACAGTTACTGGCGAAATAGGGCAGCGTGCAATTGCGCTGTCGCGTCTTGATGGACTGCCGTTTACTATAGAAAGTTCGGATGATAGGTATCGCGAGCCCGTGCTGAGCCGCGCCGTCCGTCAGCTTATTGTTGCCGAATCGCTTGGGCTATGGCTTCAAGTTAGAGCCGATGGCAATGACCCTCTTAGTGTTGACGCCTCGGGCATAAATTATCTCACACGAATCTTGACCGCTTACACCCTCTCTCAGCAAAAACCTACACCTACTCACGATGTATCAGCCCCAAAGCCTAGTTAGATCCGTGCTTTTACCTTTTTGCGCACACGTATAGCCCAGCAGAGAATACCGAAGTTAATAAAGAGCTTTATATATTCTGTTGGCAACCCTTGATTTAACTGCCATAGTTTGTCGTAGTTCAAGCTCAGGATAAGCACCGCTATGGCACAGCCTAATGCCCACAACGCGCGCCTATGCTGTTTGCTATTGTTCCGTGCTCGCCTCGTAAAAGCCCATAGCAGTCCGAGGGTCGCGATAAGTTGGAAGCAAATCGATCCCCAATGAAATCCATACGGCGCATTGAATGGATCCGTGAACATAAGGCCAGCGCCAAATGCTCCAAGCATCCATTGTTCGGGTACAAAGTTTATTAAGAACTTTAGAGATGCTATTTTTTGCAGCACTTTTGTAAGTTGTTCGTAAAAAAATGGCAACACAGCAAGCAAAATAAAACCGCCGAAGAACAACACGTCTTGAAATAGCTGCGTGTTTAGATTGTGGAGGTTTGTCTCGCCCTGTACATTATGTTCGCTAAAATATGCCGTTGTCTGCCACTGAAATACCCGTTGACCCCAACTGATTTCTTCCATTCCCATGACAAAGAGTACTAAAGATAATGTTGCTATTAAGGTTACTCCCAGCCATTGTTTTTGCCGTATGAAGTGCGGTAATAGCGACATGAATATACAACATGCCGCAAGCTCAAACATCATGCGTACTAGTGCCCCAGGCCGCGTAAAGATATTGTCGTCACTCATGCGCACAAGCTCGCTAAGATGCGGTAATAGTGTATTAATCACCGCGAATACCAGTGCTAATGTTGGTAGTAGGACTATCAGGATGTTAGTCCAATTTGGTAGGGATTTATTTGAGCTTCCAGCCTTGCCACTACTGCGCATTAGCAAAAATACACTCGCCAGAAAAACTATATATACAGTGATACGGCCACTATTATAAATGCCCAATGCATCTTGCGCCCAGGTTTCGCTCACGAAAAAAGTTGCTAATGTGGCAGCACCAAAAATGCCGGTAAGCATCTTTGTTATTGAATTGTTCTTACCCATTTAGCGTTTCCTCACGTATTGTTAGTTGTAGCTCATCAAGCTTAAGCAATGGTTAGCAAATCGCTAAATTCTTTCATTACGTATGTGGGATTATACGCCATCAGCTTTTCAAAGTCATAATGTAATTGATGTTCTGGCCCGCAAAATAACGCACTTGCCATTCCGGCATTATGACCCGCTTCGATGTCTTTATCGCGATCACCAACCATAATTGCAGCCTCGGGCGTGCCACCCATGCGCTTGAGCGCAATAAGTAATGGCCTCGGATGTGGCTTGCGCTCGGCTCTTTCGATATCGTCGTCGGTGACAATCGCTTCAAATAGGTTTAGTAAATCAAATTTTTCAAGTGTTGGCGCGATCATGCGATATTCTGATGTTGTCACGAGGGCTAGATGCTTGCCATTTTCTTTTAGCTGTAGGAGTACCTCTCGAGCACCTGGAAATAACTCAACATTTTGAGAGTTTTTTGTCACTATATCGCTGGCTTCGGCATATAATTGCATACCTTCGTCGTAGGTTAGACCGGTATGCTCGCTCACATACGCGGCAAACCCCCAAGTAGAATCAACGAGTTGCTGATGCGTTAAATTGTACCCCCGTTTTTGTAGGACCGTGTCGAGAGCATCCGGCCAAACATTCAGGGTTTGTGCAATATTTCCATCCCAATCAAGAAGAATATAATCGTAGCGCCTCATACCCTTATTCTACCACTGAGCGAAACGTCAATTTGAGCGCTGCGTTGATAATATCGACACCACTCACATTCATTTGTTGAATCTCGGAAAATGTGAATGCACCGCTATCAAGGATTTCGCCATCATCACCATGAACTTCATCAAGGGGGAGACTACTTTCCGCAATGAAATATGGAATATAGCTCACTGGATATGGATATACTTTATCCCCGCGTGCAAGGATTGGCTTGGTTGCAATAATCTTACGTTATCCACATAGTTTATATACCTCGGGTGTATAGCCACCCTCTTCGTGCGATTCGCGAAATAGCCCCTGTTCAATCGTCTCATCGCCCTCTAAGTGTCCGCCTAAAAGCTCCCAGCCACGCCTGGTTTTTGTAAGGACAATCGTATCGTCATTATGAATCGCTACACAAAACACCGCCGTGCATAATTCGCGCGGTGGTGTTTCATCTGCAATATAGAATTCCCATGCAATGTCATCGCTCCAAGAGCCACTGGCGATTTTACGGGGAGATTTATCTGCCATATAGCAACACTATCATACAAGGTTCGGGCATGGCTACGTTTAATTCTAGGGCAAATGGTTGCCGCCCGTCACTCCAATCACCTCTGCGGTGATATAACTTGAGGCCTCAGAGGCCAAAAATACATATGCAGGTGCGACCTCAGCTGGCTGGCCGGGCCTCTTGAGCGGCGTATCTTTGCCGAAGTTTTTAAGCTTCTCTATTGGTTGTCCTTGGCTCGGCTGGAGTGGCGTCCAGATAGGACCCGGGGCTATCGCATTGACACGAATGCCTTTACCAGCTACTTGCTTAGCTAGGGATTTCGTAAATGCAACTATAGCGGCTTTTGTTGAAGCGTAGTCTAGCAAATGTTCGGACGGCTGATAAGCTTGAATGGATGCCGTGTTTATAATTGTTGAGCCTGAGGGCATATGCGGCAACGCGTATTTACAAAGCCAGAACATAGCAAAAACATTCGTGCGAAAGGTTTGCTCAAACTGCTCTGTTGGCAAGCTTACTATATCGTCATTTGAAACTTGTTTACCGGCGATATTTGCAAGTATGTCTAAGCGCCCCAGCTGTTCGACAGCCTCTGTAATTAACATGTCACAGAACCCTTCATCAGAAATATCCCCCGGCATAGGGATCGCCCTGCGGCCTGCCTTTTCAATCAGCTTAATCACTTCATCGGCATCAGGCTGCTCTTCTGGCAAATAAGACAATACTATATCGGCGCCTTCGCGGGCAAATGCAATTGCTACCGCGCGGCCAATCCCTGAATCGGCGCCTGTGACAAGTGCCCTACGACCTTCTAGGAGTCCATGCCCTATATATGACTCTTCGCCATGGTCGGGTTTAGGTTCCATCTCTTTCGCAAGCCCTGGTTCGGTTTGAGCCTGCTTATCAAAAGGTGGGGTCGGCCGCTTACTTGCACCGCCTTTATTATCTTCGCCCATAATAACTACCTCCATTTATAAGAAAAGTCCAACGCGGCCTTCGGCGCGCTGCTTGTCGGCTTCGGCCTGTTTCCGCTGCTTTTCAGCTTCCTCGGCACGCCTTTCGGCGTCTTTTATCTCTTGGTCGAGCCGCTTTGCTTCTTGCTCTTTCGCATCAGCCTGTTTACGCAGATCACTTGCCTCTTGTCTTAGCTGGTCCGGCGCTCTCATTGCAAACTCCTTTACCTACCTTACCCGTTATGGAGGGAGCCTTCGCGGGCTCCCTCCTCCCTCACTGGTGGACTCTAGCTGCTTCGATGACTGTTTTCTCCACCACGACGTTTAGCCTCAGTTGGCTGCGCAGCCGCCCCCTTGCGGCCTAACTCAGCCATATCCTGCTTGGCACTACTCGCCCTGCCGCCCTTTTTAGCGATGTCTCGCTGTTTATCTTCATCCATGTTCGCGAAGCCGCGATTGCTTGTGTTGTTTGCATTATTAGCCATACTTCCTCCTTTCGTTAGGTTGGCA
>Ga0068857_100001270_pt1 | contig 19787 bp, 19 predicted proteins | sample KBSCornC72_FD_66591 | JGI IMG/M metagenome (GOLD analysis project Ga0068857, IMG submission 66591) | Corn rhizosphere microbial communities from Kellogg Biological Station, Michigan, USA - KBS Corn C7-2 | ecosystem: Host-associated > Plants > Roots > Rhizosphere > Soil ...
CTGCCGTAAGATCTGTCTCCCAGTATTGCAACGATTTCACCGCGCCGCATCGCTGCCACGAGGGGGATGGTGTCAGTTGGTGAACCTGTGAGTGGAATCAGCCGGAAATTCGCTTTTGACGCCTGATTGAGTAGCGAGCGGATTTCGGACGTTTCATTGTCGAAACCGGTTACGTTAATCGGCACATCCAGGCGGGTGAGCAATTGACCTGCAGCTTCCCAATTCCCGACATGCGCAGTTAGCAGCAAAACGCCACGCCCTTCGGCGACGGCCGTTCTCAAATGCTCTTCCCCATCAAAAGAAAAAGAAAAATGTCGGGTTTTTCGCGCCAGAATCGCAGTCCGATCGATCAGCGCGATTCCAAAAGAAAGGAAATGGCGGAACACCAGCCACCGCCGCTTCCACCACGGCACATTACCAAACACGCGCCGGTGATAGTCCATTGTCGCCTGAACGTCCGGCGATGCGAACGAATAATATGCCGCGACGGGTGGTAACAGGGCATACGTCAAGTGAAGTCCCAGCACCCACAACGCCGTAATGAAAAACCAAATTCCACTTCGGCCACCGCGCAGCCGGCCCGTGCCGGACCAATGTTGTGAATCAGCCGATGGCTTAGGGCTCATTGGGCAGCTTTGGTTTCGAAATCCGGGAATTAGACATCTTCTCAAGTTTAAATAGACGAACCCGTTCGGTTATAATGATTTTCCCCCATTCTTCGAAACTCATGTGACGCCTTTCCTTTACTCCAGTCCGTCGCCTTTCTGCAAGAAGAATGCGGCAGCCGGCAAGCAGGTCCGCTGATCCAATTGAGTGATCATTATTTTCCACTCAATTGCATCGAAGGCCTGCAGGGTCGGACGTCCACCGTTGGTCTTTCAGATAGGTGTTTGAAAAATGACTCTTGGGGTTTTCCCCCACATATTCTCCTTTGTTAGCCAAGACGACAGCATTTAGAATGAGTCCGTGGAATAGGTTTCAAATAGGGCAACATATGGGTGTTAAGGATGTAAGGAGAGCCGCCTGGAAAGATCTGGGTGACAAAATCAGCAAACGACTCTGGTTCCTCGATAGCGAGGAATTATCTTCCAAAGTGCGACGGCGGATTGGACTTGACGATTTTGGAGATCCGCCTATCGACGAGCCATTGCGGATTCTCACCGATAGTTTGGAATGCGAGGCTGAGCTTCATCCGCTCGGCCGTTTCCTGATGCGGCTTCATCTTGAATCGGTTTTGGAAACTCGACTGCGACTGAATGAAGAATGGCGGAAAATGCCTTATCTGAAGGAGCAGCCGATTCGTCAACCCATCTTCGTTACCGGCATGCCCCGCAGCGGTTCCTCTTTTCTGCACGAGTTGCTGGCGCAGGATCCCGCCAATCGAGCACCCAGGGTTTGGGAGGTCATGTTCCCAGTTCCAACGGCACAGTCATGTGAGCGCGATCCGCGTCCGGGGATGTCGGCGAGGCAGTTATGGTGGTTTCGTCGGTTGGCGAAGCAGCCTGATTCCGTTTATCCGATGCGAGCCAACACGCCGCACGAATGCGTCGCGATTCACAGCTACACTCTGCTGTCGCAGGAATTCATATCGACGGCGCGAGTTCCGAGTTATGAAAGATATCTCCGCTCATCTGACCTCACGCAGGTTTATGCGTGGCAGAAACGCTTTCTGCAGTATTTGCAGCTCGAATCTGGCGAAAGGCGCTGGATTCTGAAAGCGCCCGATCACGTCTATTCCTTGAAGGAGCTTTTCTCAGTTTTTCCCGACGCTGTCATCATTCAGACCCATCGTAACCCGTTGGAAGTCTTAAGATCGCTAATCCAATTGAGCGAAGTGCTTTATAGCCTGTTTGCCTGGCCCGGTGACCGAGATAAACTGGCTGAACGCGAAGCGATGCTGCTTGCCCGGGCGATGGAAAGATTCATTCAATTCCGGGATGCGCATCCTGAATTGGAAAACCGTTTTATTGATTTAAGCTATTCCGAGCTGATAGCTGATCCTTTAGCGTCCGTTCGCCACGTTTACGAACGACTTGATACGTCGCTCTCTGATGAAGCTACGGAACGAATACGCCAACTGATCTCTCAACGGACGCGATATCAGAAACATAATCCGAGACTGGCTGAATTTGGAGTTGATGTTCTTCGGGAAGCGCGCCGATTCAGCCAATATTGTTTCAGATTTGGAGTACCCTGTCAGTGACGCCGATGCGCGATGAAACGTTCGATGGACGGTGGGCGGACGAAGGCGAGCATCTCCTCTCGGTTGAGCCGCGGGTCGGTCTAGATCGCTGTCTCCCTCACCCCAAGGAGAGGAGGCACCTATCCGGACCGAACCGCCGTTGGTACCATTTCGTTTTGTTGAGTCTCGGGGCCGCTTTTCTGGCCTACTTGGTCTGGAAAATCGGACCGCTGGAAATCCGGCGGGAATTCGCTTCGCTCGGGTGGGGCCTCATTCCATTTGTTCTGGCCGAAGGAATTGCCGAAATGGTTCACACGCTAGGCTGGCGCCATTGCATGAACGAGCCGTATCGCTCGATGCCCTGGTTCTTTCTCTTTCGGGTCCGAATGGCTGGATACGCGATCAATTATTTGACGCCAACCGCGACACTCGGTGGCGAAGTGACAAAGGGAACACTCCTGGCGGCTGCTCACAAAGGCCCCGGTGCCGTTACTGGAGTGTTAATCGGAAAACTGTGTTTTGGATTTTCGCATCTATTGTTTGTTGTCGCCGGATCAATTTTGATTATCGCCACTGTGAAGCTGCCCACAGCGCTTTGGATGGCGATGTTATTCAGCAGCACACTGGTTTTCAGCGGGATGGTCATTTTTCTTCTCATTCAAAAACGTGGAAAACTTGGAGTGTTCATTCGCTGGCTGGCTGAGCGTAAACTCGGCGGCCGGGCATTGCAGCGAGCCGCCACGAACATGACCGAAATCGATGAGGTGTTAAAAACCTTTTACCGTGAGCGTTCAGGGGAACTGCCGAAGGCGATGGGCTGGCATCTGCTTGGTTACTCGATTGGAATTGCGCAGACCTGGTATTTTTTTAGCCTCTTGAATCGGACCTCATGGACTATTTCAGCCGCAACATGGTTTTTGGGCATGTGGTTTGATCTAATTACCTTCGCAATGCCATTGGGCCTCGGAACTCTTGAAGGGAGCCGAATCGTCGCACTCCGTGCCGTTGGTTACAACGTGTTGCTCGGGATGACTTATGGAATCGGGCTGCGTCTCGCGCAGATCTTTTGGGCAGTCATAGGCCTGGCAAACTATGCGTTGATGGCCTCTCGTAGAACTACCGCGAATCGCAAGATGAAATCTGAAGACTAAAAATCCCGCAGGGAAAGTTGTGGTTTTCGCCTGCGGGGCCAGGGTGTTTGGAAAATCCCTATTTCGACGCCGTTTCGATCTTGGAGACGGTCAGCTCTTTTTTGCCATCGACTTCCTTGACTGTGCCGGTGGCCGTAACTTTCTTGGCTTCTTTGCAGAGGTCTTCATGAAAGTCTTTGCTGACCTTGTTGTCCGTGAGATAATACGTGACTTTCTTGCCATGTTCCGTTGTCTCAATGGCATTTTGGCATTTCTCGGTTTCTTTGAGAATGCACTTGGCGCATTTACCTTCGCCGGTGATGGTGATTTCTTTGCCTTTTTCATCGGCAAAAGAAGGAGTCGCTAGGGCGAGCAGCAATAATCCCGCGACGCCCGTGATTGCAGCAATGTTTCTCTTCATAGATGTACCCTTTCCCGTTTGGTTTGATTTTGGTTTTGGAGATTAGCGGTTGATGCAGGGTCATTGTGGTTGATGCAGCCGGAACGGATAGGTAGGTGAATACCCCAGAGCTGCGTTAAAGGCGTTAAAGTCGTGCCGTAAACCCGCAGACATAATTCGTGAAAACGTAAGTTTCGATTTATGGCATTCTGGTCCTCTTACCGTTCCGCGCTTTTACAAGATGAAAAAGTGACTTTAGATTGCACTGGTTTTGATTAAGACTTCCGCTGTTGAAAATGAGTTCGCCTGTTGGCTACGTAATTTTGGCTTTTGCACTCGCTATTATTGGCGGGCTCCTGGGAACGTCTTTGGCTCACTCACACAAACGGCTTTGTGCGCTGATTAGCCTTGGAGCCGGAACGCTTTTGGGCGTGACTGTGTTCGCGATTGTTCCCGAGGGTGCTAGATCGCTGGAGTGGTGGGGCGTCGTCGTTGCATTGGCATCAGGCTACTTTCTCTTTCTGATTATTACGAAATACGTTTATCACGTTTGTCCGGCCTGCGCGGCGAGCCATTTCGACGAAGCGACGCGGCATCGGTTCAGTGAATTTGCGGCGGCGATGATGATTGCGCTGGCGATTCATTGCACGGCAGATGGACTGGCGCTGGCCGCCGGTCACGAAGCTCATGCTTCACATGTCAAGGGCGGGCAGGCGTTGGATTATTCGTTGGTTCTGGCGGTTTGCGTCCACAAAATCCCTGAAGGCCTGGCCCTGGGTGCATTGTTGCTGGGCGCAGGTTTCACTCAGGCGAAAACGGTCGCGCTGGTTGCGGCAGTTGAAGCGACGACTTTGCTCGGTGGAGTATTAGGTGCGTTCGTCGTGCACAATATTTCTTTTGCATGGCTAGGAGCGATTCTGACGCACGTTGGGGGTGGATTTCTCTATCTCGCAGCACATGCGGTTCGGGGCGAAATATTCGAGCATCACAAAACGCTGGTGCTTACCAATTTTACGGTCGGGTTTGCAGCGATTGGAATTTTGACGCTCCTCCTGCACTTGCTCTGAATCCCAGCGAGACTCACTGCAGCAAATCGGTGAATTCTCGCAGTTCAACGGCGTTCAGGTCCGATACCGCGCAGTAATTCATTCCAGCCTGCTCCCAGGAAATGACGGTGTAACCCTTTTTGGAGTTTGCGGTCTTTGAACTATTCCGGTTTTGGGCTGAGGGCCAAACGAAAAGATTAATGATATGTTTGTTCCGTTGATAAACCTCGGCTGCGACGGGCTGATTTTGCAAATAATCCAGCCGGCCGCCGATCAGCGGAAACCCGCGTTCCGCTAAATTTATCACGGGCGGAGCAAAATCAATTTTGCCGTCGAACCAAGGCTTGACAGTGTGTTGATCGGATGACGCCACGTCAGTTAAGTGATTCGCCATCATCGAGCGAATGTGGCTGGACACGACTTCCCCAGTGAGGCGCTTGTCTGCCGTTGGAACGGCCGAGATGGCGAGAAGGATTACAACTGCACTTGCAGTAACGGGGATGAGCCATCGCATCCATTGCTTCCATGGCATTTCGTGGACTTCGGAACGCCGTCTCAAGCTTACGGTTCCGTTTGTTGCGCAGGTTGATTGCCGAATTCGATTGCCCAAATTCGCGGGTGCTCGGAAATAGAACGTTGAGGACTTAAGGGCGGAACTGATGGAGCGAATATTCGCGACCTCTCGCGAGCACGAACGGCAGACGGTCAAATGTTGTTGAATTTCAGTTGTCCGAACGAGGTCCAGTTCGCTGTCCGCATAGGCGTGTGACAAAGCTTCGACATCTCGACAATTCATTTAGCAACTCCTGGTTGACGATGGCGCAACGATTCCTGCAATTGCCGGCGGGCGCGCGCCAGGCGTGACATCACGGTGCCCAGAGGGACACTCATCATGTCCGCAATTTCTTTGTACGACATTTCCTCCAATTCACGCAGAATGATGGCCTCGCGAAATTCCACGGGCAACCCGGCAATGGCTGCGATGATTTCTTGATGACCCGTATTGTGCAAAAGAACGGTTTCGGGGGTGGGCGCTTCGTCCTGGATGTTTTCAATTTCATCGTCCGTCACAGTCCCGATTTCGTGTTTCCTGTTCTTCTCGAGCCACGTATAGGCGGTATTGCGCACAATCGAGAGCAGCCAGGAACGGCTGTTTCCCTCGCGAAAACTGTCGAAAAACTTGAATGCGCGCAGGAAGGCATCCTGCACGATGTCTTCAGCGTCGTGCTCGTTGCGGGTCAACCAACGCGCCAGGTTGTATGCCGCGTCCAAATGCGGCATAATCAGCTCTTCAAAGCGCGATTGTAATTCCGGTTCGTTCAATCGTTTTCTTTCGGCACAGATCGGTCCCACCAAGTTATGGACCGATTGAGGGTCGATTTTGTTCCCGCAATTGAGATTTATTTCCACAGGTGGTGAATTTGACGAGTGGCGGGAATATTTCTGAGCCGCACCGGTCTGGAAGGTTGGAAACAAGAACGTGCCGCAAGCGGCGCATTAACTGAACCAGACAAATGGAAATTACGACTCAATCATCGGATAAGATTAAACAGAATTTCGACACCGACGGCATCGACCGCCGCGGCTTTCTCAAATGCATGGCGTGGGCGGGCACAGGGGTGCTTTGGTCGATCAGCGGTGGCATTCTCCGCTCACAAACTTTAAGCCAGGTCGCAAAAGGCGAGGGGAAAGTCGCTGCTGGTGATCTCAATTTCATCCAAATCAGCGACAGCCACATCGGTTTCAACAAGGAAGCGAACAAAGATGTCGCATCAACTTTGCGTGAAGCCGTAGCGAAAATTAATGCGCTGCCGGTCACTCCGTCTTTCATGTTGCACACCGGTGATCTGACGCATCTGGCCGAGGCGGAGGAATTCGACGGTCTTGGTCAAATCCTGAAGGAGTGCAAAGTCCGTGATATTTTCTATGTCCCCGGCGAACACGACGTCATCAATGATAACGGAAAGCAGTATTGCGAGCGATTTGGGAAGGGAGCGAAAGGTGCTGGTTGGTACAGCTTCGATGAAAAAGGCGTTCACTTCATCGGACTCGTCAATGTGATGGATATCAAAGAAGGCGGCTTGGGCGTGCTTGGCCGCAAGCAATTGGAATGGCTGGAAGATGACCTCAAGGGCCGATCGAGCAGCACGCCTATCGTTTTGTTTGCGCACGTGCCGTTGTGGGCGATTTACCCGAAGTGGGGCTGGGGCACCGATGATAGCGAAGAGGTGCTGGGCTATCTCAAACGTTTTGGTTCGGTGACTGTGCTCAACGGGCACATTCATCAAATCATTCAAAAGGTGGAGGGCAACATCACTTTTCATACCGCGATGTCCACCGCGTTTCCGCAACCGCAACCAGGCGCCGCGCCGAAACCTGGACCGATGAAAGTGCCGGTGGAGAAATTGCGAAGAGTTCTCGGGGTGACCAGCGTCAACTATGTGGAAGGGAAGAGCACGCTGGCAGTCGTGGACACACCGTTGCAGACGTGATGAGTGTTCGTGTGCGTGTTCCGTTTCACCTGAACAACAACTTGACGAGTATGGGAACAAAACAACAAACCAAAAGCTCAGTCTCTCTCCGCGAGCCAAAAAGCGAGCTGCCTAAGACTATGAATGAGACAAAACTGCGGAAGTCGAGAATTCGGCAGTGCAAAGTTCCAAATTGCATTTTCTGCAAGCGATGAAAAGAATTCAGCATGCCTTCAAGGTGGGGTTGGCCATTGTTGCGGTGATAATCGCTCATGAAATTCAGGCCGGCTCGTCTGATGCCGCGCGCGGTCGCAATTTATTCGAGCGCAATTGCGCTCATTGTCACGGCGATGATGCGCGCGGCGACGAAGGTCCGGACCTGTTCAATTTGAACAAAAGCGATGCACGAATTACGAAAGTAGTCACCCAGGGAATAAAGGGAGAAATGCCGGCTTTTGGCAGCAAACTGAACGAAACGGACGTTAAGGCGCTCATCGCTTTCTTGCGGACTTTGAAAGACTGATACATCTGAAAGAACAAAACGAGAACAGTTATGGGTCCGTTCCGAACTTCGCGCTTGCGCTGCGCGCGGCAACGTGTTTGACTGACGTCGCTTGCAAGAACGAGCTAAATCGGTTAGCGCGAATCGGGTTGCAAATACCGCATTCGCAGGTTTGCTCGCCGTCCTGTTGTTTTTCTCCGGCCTGCTTGCTGTCAGCCATGGAACTCATCGGTTGGCACATCCGCGCTCGACTGATGGTCATTTCTGTTTTGTTTGCTCCCTCGCAAAAGGGCAGGTAAGCGTCTCGAATGTTGGACCAGTCTTCGTCTGTTTTGTTGCAACGCTGCTTTTCTCAATTCCTCTGCTTCGGTTTTCTTCTGCTTTCTCGGAAGATCGCCGGCTGGCTCCCAGTCGCGCTCCACCTTCCCGCTTCGGCCTTCAGTAGTTTCGGTCCGTTCGTTCAATAAATTTGGTTCACCGGCTTGTTGTGGCTGGTTGCGCCTTTCCCGAAATAGATATGAAAGCTCGAAGAATTTATTCCGTACCGTTTAACATTTTTAGACAAAAAAGACCAAAATCAGATTGTTCCTTTCTTGCTCAAATTGTGCTGACTGGCCTGGCCTTTGCATTAACGAGCAGCAGCAGCCTTTTCGCCCAGGACACCAATGAAATAAACCAACTCAAACAGCAATTGCGTCAAATGCAGGAGAATTTTGAGCGTGTTCAAAACGAACAACGCCAGCAAATTGACGCGCTGACAAAAAAACTCGACGAGTTGACCAAGGAAAAAGCCGCCGACGCGGAAAAGAAAAAGCTCGCTGACCAATTGGCTGCGGAGTTGGCGACGACGAATCAGCCGGCGACCGCTCCGGCACCTTCTGTTGTGCCAGCCGGCCAACCCGCAACTTCCTGGTCTCCGTCTGAGCCGTTCACGATCGCTCGCGCCGGTTCTGCATACATGAATATTAGTTTCGACGCGCTGATGGATGTTGGGGGTTCAACGGCATCCGATCCTTCACAGTATCTGGAGCTTGGCGATCACGATCCGATAAAACGTGGTTTTTCGCTTCGCAACGCGGAAATTGCGGTCGATGGCGCGGTCGATCCATACCTGAAAGGATTCGCGAATATCGTACTTAAGCTCGATAAGGACAACGAAACGGAAATAGAACTTGAAGAGAGCTACCTGCTGACGACTGCGCTGCCTTTCAACTTACAAGCCAAGGCGGGCCAATTCTTCGCGAATTTCGGTCGGCAGAATTCGCAACACCCGCATCAATGGGCTTTCGTGGACGCGCCGATTATCCTCACGCGCGCATTTGGTCCGGACGGCTTGCGAAATATTGGCGGACAGCTTTCCTGGCTGGCGCCGACGCCATTTTACACTGAGGCATCCTTTGGCGTTTTCGATGGACAGGGCAGCACTGCATTCAGCTTTCGGAATCCCGGTGAACCGGACGCGCTTGGCGTAAATCGCTTTCACGGGAGGGAGACGTTCGATCGGAATTTGCGTGGGCCGGGCGATCTGGTTTATGTGCCGCGAATTGCGTCTTCTTTCGACCTTTCTGATTCCCAAACGCTCGTTGCAGGCGTTTCCGCGGCGTTCGGTCCGAATGAGACTGGCAGCGATCGGCATAGTCAGGTCTATGGCGCGGACCTTTATTGGAAATGGAAACCGGCTCATGCAGACGCCGGTTTTCCGTTCGTTGCCTGGCAGACGGAAGCGCTTTACGAACGCTTTGAGGCTGGTTCGGATATTGCAGCCGGACTGCCCGCAGAAACACTGCGCGACTATGGATTCTATTCGCAAGTGCTCTGGGGCTTCAAACCGCGTTGGATCGCGGCCCTTCGCGGAGAGTGGGCTGACGGAAACTCTGGGGCTTTTGACGCCGAGGACGTGTTTCGCGGCCAGCGCACGCGCGTTTCTCCAAATCTGACTTTTTACCCGAGCGAATTTTCAAAGATTCGCCTTCAATATAACTACGACCACGGAGAACATTTTGGCGACGAGCATTCCATCTGGCTGCAATTCGAATTCCTTCTAGGCGCTCACGGTGCACACAAATTCTAAGTTTATGAAATCAATAGTCACATTTCTCTCCATACTCGTTCTCTTCACAGCGACAGCGTTTGCGAAGTTGAACGTCGTCGCGACCACTCCCGATATTGCTTCAATTGCGAAAGAAATCGGCGGCGATCACATCGATCTCACGACACTTGCAAAACCGACAGAGGACCCGCATTTCGTCGATGCCAAGCCGAGCTTTATTGTGAAGCTCAATCGCGCTGATGTCCTGCTCGAGGGCGGCGCTGAATTGGAAATTGGCTGGTTGCCCGCGCTGTTAGATCAGGCGCGCAACAGCAAACTGGCTTCGACCGGCCACGTCAAATGTTCCGAGGGCATCAAGTTACTCGAAGTTCCTTCCACGCTCGATCGTTCGAAAGGGGACATTCACGCGGCGGGAAACCCGCACTACCTTGTCGATCCCGGCAACGCAATCATTGTAGCCCGGCACATCGCGAGGGCATTTTCGGAGTTCGATTCGAAATCCGCTGCCTTCTATGGCGAAAATGCGAAGAAATTCACTGATGCGCTGAATTCGAAAATCGCCGAATGGGAAAAGATCATGGCACCCTACAAAGGGCAACAAATTGTCGCCTATCACAATTCCTGGCTCTATTTCGGAAAACGTTTCGGTCTGGTGATTGACTTATTCCTTGAACCGAAACCCGGCGTGCCTCCAACGCCCACTCATTTGGCTGAAGTGATCACCAAGATGCGCGCCGACAATGTGCACGTTATCATCGTAGATCCTTATTTGAATCGCCGCACTGCCGAAACGGTCGCATCGAAGACCAGCGCGACTGTTGTTGATGTGACGCAATTTCCCGGTGGCGTCAAAAGCACCGAGGGCGGCTACATTCAGTTGCTCGATTATCTCGTGACCTCGGTGGCTCACGCTCTTGCCGGGCCGAAATAAAGCTTTTATGGCTGATCTCATCTCATTAATGAAGTGGCCGCTGATTGCGAGCCTCATTCTACCCTGGTTGCTTGTCTATCTTGGCCTGCACATTGTTCAACGCGGCGTCATCTTTGTTGATCTTGCGCTCGCCCAAACTGCGGCATTCGGCACGTGCGTTTCGATGGTTATGGGCTACGACGTTCATGACTGGCAAAGTTACGCCTTTTCACTTGGATTCACGTTTGTTGGCGCCGTGGTGCTGACTTTCACGCGCAGCCGCGATCAAAGGGTGCCTCAGGAAGCGCTAATCGGCATCGTCTATGTCGTTGCGGCCGCAGCGGCGATCCTGGCTCTAAGCAAAAGCGCCGGGGGTAATGAAGAACTGCAGCGTTCGTTGGTTGGCGAATTGCTTGTGGTGCTGCCGTCCGATGTGTGGAAGACATTCGGATTATTTCTCGCTGTGGGCATTGTTCATTTTCTCTTTCGAAAAAAATTCCTCGCCATCTCGACAGATCCGAATGCGGCGGCGGCGAGCGGCCTCAACGTTCGCTGGTGGGATTTTGTGTTTTACATGTTGTTCGGTCTGGTTGTGACCAGTTTCGTTCATATTGGAGGTGTGTTGCTTGTTTTCACTTATCTCGTTGTTCCGGCAGTTTGTGCAACGTATCTCGTAAGCCGGATCGGCGCGAAGTTCGCCATCGGCTGGATAATCGCCACGCTTTGCAGCATCCTCAGTTTGTTTATTACGGCCAAGGTTGATTTGCCGATCGGCGCGGCTATTGTATGCGTCCTGGGTTTGGCGCTCGTGCTTGTGGCCGCGATCTCAAAATTCATACGCAAACCTCCGCAGGCTGTGGCTCGTAGCGGTCACGGATGATTGCAAAAGATACATTGCGCCGCTCGCCTGGACTCAGTTGACATTCAAGAGTTCCGCGATAATCTCGTTTCGTGCTTTCACGGCTGCCCAAACTACTGTTGGTATTGGCTCTCGCCTCTTCCATCGGCTTGCATTGGGCATTTTTTCAAACGTTAGCGTGGGCGCAGATGGTCATCAGCTATTCGCAGGATGCTTCGCTGACCGAAGCGCTCGAGAAGACCTTTGACGGCAAACACCCTTGCCCACTCTGCAAAAAGATCGCTGAAAGCAAGCGTTCCGAAAAGAAGGCGGAATCAGAGTTCGACTTGAAGAAGTTTGAATTCTCGTTTGTGGATTCGCCTTTTGTTTTTTCTGCTCCTGTTTTTTTGGATGAGCCGAGCACGACCGATGATTCGGCTTTGGCTCTGTTTCAAACTCCTCCCGTTCCTCCTCCCAGGCACCCCTCTGCCTGACGTTACATCCTGATTAAGTGCACGGCTTATCGGAGGCGCGACGCCTTCGCTTGATGTGACCGACTTCTAATTCGTGGAGCGCAATTTTTCACGCGTCACGAAGCACAATTGCCACTTAGTCCGATTAATCCGAGAACCTATTAACTTATTAGATTTATAATTTTGTAGTGTATGAAATATTTGTTTCCAACCATTTTGGCTGCTACTTGCGCCCAGCCCGTGCTGGGCTGTGACTTGTGCGCCGTTTATGCCGTTACCCAGGCCAACGGCGAGAAGAGCAGCGGTCTTTTCGGCGGCATTGCCGAGCAGTTCACCCATTATGGCACGTTGCAGGACGACAGCCATAAAGTCTCAAACTCGATTGATCAGCACATTGACAGTTCCATCTCCCAGCTCTTTGTGGGTTACAACTTCACCGATCGGCTGGGCGCTCAATTCAATCTTCCTCTGATTTATCGTGAATTCAGGCGTCCTCACGGTGATTTCATTGAAAACGGGACCCAATTTGGTCTTGGCGATGTTTCTCTACTGGGCAACTTCGTGGCTTATCGGAGCATGCACAAAGATTATACGCTCACGTTGAACTTGCTTGGTGGTCTCAAGCTCCCAACCGGGAATTCCGGCCATCTCAAGGAACCGGATGTCGAAAGCGAAAACGACCTGCCGGAAAGTGCGATTGCCGGGCACGATCTCGCGCTCGGTTCTGGCTCGGTGGATGGCATTCTTGGCACCACTATTTATGCTCGTTGGAAACGCCTGTTCCTGAATGCTGGGTTCCAATATGCCGCGCGAAGCGAGGGCGATTTCGGCCATCAATATGCGAACGACTTCACCTGGGCCGGCGGTCCCGGTTATTATGTCGCGCTGACCGATGACTATTCGATTGCGTTACAAGCTTTGGTGTCAGGCGAGTCGAAGGGAAAAGACACGAACCATGGCGAACCCGATGAAGATTCTGCGGTGACCAGTGTGTTTCTCGGCCCGCAAATTGAATTTACCTGGTCCACACATCTGAGCGGCCATGTCGGTGTGGATATTCCAGTGAGCCTCGAAAACAGCGGATTGCAAGCGGTCCCTGACTACCGCGTTCACGCAGCTTTGACCTGGCGATTTTGAAGCGCGGGCTTCGGGGCGCCGGGTTTTTGCTTCCAGGCGTCCTTGGGTTTGATGAGTTCCCCATCGACGCTTTGTTGCCCGGCGCCCCGTTAAATTTTCAGTTCAAAACCGCCACGAAATTCCGCCGCGAATTTCGTAATCGGTAACGCTTTGAAATCCGTTATTTGCAATTCGCAATGGCACATCTACACCCGCATTGGCGCTGAAATGTTCGCCAAAGGTGAACGCGAGGAATGGTCCTGTATACCATGACGTTTCGCCGGTTCGATTCGAAACCTGCCCGAGCAATTCGTCCCTGCCCATCGTGTCGTAAAGCGCGTTTGCTTGGAGGCTGAGGGTCCAGGAATCGCCGAAGAAAATGAATGCACCTGGCCCACCCGAAACAATCAGTTCGTCCCCATATTGAAATCCCGCTTCGCCTTTTGTTCGCAGGTAATACTGAAACTGCGCGTTAAAAAACCATCGTTTCCAGCGCGCGTTTCCCGTTAATCCAAACACGCCATCGTAGGAGCCGGAGCCCAGCGCCAGCATGTGGGGATGGACACTGGCAATAGAATGCCCTAGCGGATCGTGCGGTGTTCCCGGCGGCAGAAAGGACTGGAATATTTCTGCCTGTGCGACCTCATTATCCAGGCGGCTTGCATCTCCAGTTGGAAATTTCACGCCACCCAATAAATTGACGGCGACGCCATATCGCATCGTCTGCTTCTGGAAGATCGTTAAGCGCCCGATCAAAGCGGCATCGCCTAAACCAAACTCGGTCCCTTTTTCAGTAAAAAGAACCGGTGGAGCGGTTAGCGAATAACGCAAGTCTGTGCGCCGAAAATTCAAATAAGTCAGCGGAATATTGACGCTGACGCCAAGCCAGGAATTGAAATTGTATCCGGGCACAAAATGTGTGATTGAACTATCCACATAGCTCGGATTCGATACCGAAACCTCTTCACCGTCGAACTGGGGTGTGCGATACGGAATGTATTGCTCTGAAATGGTCAGTGACAAGCCGCTTTCGGATTGTCCCCGGGCGCTGCCCGCATTGTAGATGGCACAAAGTTCGCATGCACTGGCCGCACGTGCAAGAATCAGAACGGAGAGCGCGAGAAAGAACCTCATTCTGATTTGTTACGGAGTAACCGAAAGTCGGTAGAAGTGATTCCCTGGTCGCAGGTCTGGAATGATATAATGGCTGGTAAAAGGAAGCTTCGGAGCCGAATAGAGATTCGTCCAAACGGCATTTGTTCCAAGTCTGTCTGTCGCCTGTAAGACATACGTTCGATTCGCATCTGTATCGAAGTGTACGAGGCAACCATTGGTTCCATTAACTGACCATCTCTCAATCAGGTAAATCGTGGGTGGAGTGGCGGACGTAATTGCTGCAAACAGAAACAACGAAATCGGGCAGAGCATCCAGAACGATGCAAACCCTCTTCCGAAGCGGCACCTGATTCGCCAGCCAACCATTCTCTTCATGCAATCGCAAGAACACCGACCCGGGAACGGTTCCGCTGCGGTGTATTTTACATTTCCTGTAAGACGTTGCAGTGAGCCAATTGTTCCCAAGTGATCTTGACTAAAGATATTCGAGTTCCGAATTTGGGGCTGAGAGTGGACTCGATATTTCGTCTAAAGATCAGAGTAACTGCTGAAGTGGTTGATACCCATCGCCACGTCAATAACGTCGCCTATGTTCAATGGATGCAGGACGCGGCCATCGGCCATGCGGAGGCTTGTGGTGGAACGCGGCTCGCCCAGCAGTTGGGCGGCTCCTGGTTCGTTCGGATGCACCGCATCGAATATCTGAAACCTGCGTTTCTGAACGACGAATTAACGGTTCTGACCTGGGTGGCCGACTGGCGAAAAGTCCGATCGCTGCGGCGGTATCGGTTCATGAGGAATGAAACTGTGCTGGCGGAAGGCGAAACAGAGTGGATCTTTGTTGATGCAGGTACGGGCCGTCCAAAGCCAATTACGGAACAGATTGTCGCGGCGTTTGGTATCGTCCTGGAGGGACCTGCTGCAAAGTCCAAAATCTAGAGGCTATCTCATAAATCCCTCGGGGAGCGCAGTCCTTCCAACTCGCATAGCACTACACGGGAATAGATTGACGGTGGACGTTAGGATTGTGATAGTAACTATAAGCACAATTCGTTGTCCGTTCTCGGAAACGGTTTTTGCTTTGGCCATGTGAGGCCAAAGTGATCCGGAAATCAGACGGAGCTGTCGCATGAAACAGAATGGCTATCCGCAGGCGAATCCCAAAAGCCGGGCTTTTACACTGATTGAGTTGTTGGTGGTCATCGCAATCATTGCCATTCTGGCGGCTATGTTGCTGCCCGCATTGAACAAGGCCAAGCAACGCGCGACGTTGGCCGCGTGCCTTAACAATCACAAACAGTTGGCATTGGCTTGGTTGCTGTACAGCGACGATAACGAGGATGTGCTGGTCAACATGAACAACTTTGATAACGCCAATCCACCCGGCGGGATTCAACATCCATGGCGGTATCAACCAGCCACTCCGTATTATGCAACGACTCTGCCGGTGGTCCCTCCGCAAAATGGGATGGCGGCCCAAGCCTATGCAATTCTGGTGATGAATGAGTGCGTGCGACAAGGGGCTTTTGGGCTTTACCTCAAAACTGCTGCAGCGATCCATTGTCCTGGAGATTTGCGCTACCGACTGCCCGTGGGAGCAGGTTTTGCCTACGGGAGCGTGGCTGGAGTAACTGGTCTCAATGGGCAGACGTGGGACGATCATCCACAGAAAGGCGAATTCATCCTCAAACGTACGGCGCTGGTGCATCCGGCCGAGAGGCTGCTGTTCGTTGAGGAAAATGATCCGCGGGCCGAGAACTGGGGGACATGGGTGATGGCGGTGCACGGCACGGCTGCTAATAACTGGGCCGGGACTTCTTTTGTGGATTCTCCGGCGGTGTTCCATGTCACGGCCAGCAGTTTCAGTTGGACAGACGGCCATGCAACATCGCGCAAGTGGCTGGATGGCGCGACTGTTACCTACGCGGCGAGCATGAGTCCCAACAAATACAGCAGCATCCCCAGCGCGGCGGCGACAGCGCGGGATGTGGCCTTCCTCATCAAAGGTTATCCTTTTGTGGGGAACCAGTAGCTGCCCGAAATCGGTTAAATAACCGGGCCTCCATGCGCATATAATCGCTGATAAATAATCCGAGGCGGCACTTGCTATTTCAGCGAAAAGGCCCCATCCTATCCGCATCCGTCAGATAATTCGTTAGCTTTCAGGGTTGGGGAATTCCTCGGATAACTAAAACAGTATGCCTTTTCATTCGTTGGGGCTTGAGCCCCGAATTTTACAAGCCGTTCAACAAGCCGGTTACACCGAGCCGACGCCCATTCAGAACGCCGCCATTCCACAGGTGCTCTCGGGCAATGACCTCATCGGCATCGCGCAGACCGGCACCGGTAAAACGGCCGCGTTCACGCTGCCGATTCTCACTCGGTTGGCTGCCCAGCCGCCACCCGCGAAACGCGGCATTCGCGTCCTGATAGTTGCGCCGACGCGTGAATTGGTGGTGCAGATTGAGGAAAACGTTCGCGCTTATGCGCGACATTTGCCCTTGCGCGTCGCGACCGTGTTTGGCGGCGTCAGCGAACATCATCAAAAGATCGCGCTCAACGAAGGCGCAGATATCGTCATTGCGACGCCCGGGCGCTTAATCGATTTGATGAGCCGCCGTTTCGGAGATTTTTCGGGCCTGCAATTCCTGGTGCTCGATGAGGCAGATCGCATGCTCGACATGGGGTTCCTGCCCTCGATTCGGGATATCGTGCGCGCACTGCCGCGCGAGCGACAAACCTTGATGTTCTCGGCGACGTTCTCGAAAGAGATCGAGACGTTGACGCATCAATTTCAGCGCAACCCTAAAACGGTGCAGATTGGCCGGCGCGCCGATCCGGCCACGACCGTGACGCAACTGGTCTATGAAGTGCGTAATGATTTGAAGATGAATCTGTTGCTGCATTTGCTGCGCGATCCCGGCCTCAACATGGTGCTGCTCTTTTCCCGGACCAAACACGGCGCGGACAAGGTGGCCCGCAAACTCGAGGAGCGAGGCATTCGCACCGGAACCCTGCACTCGAATCGTTCACAAAACCAACGGTTGCGCGCGCTGAAGGATTTCAAGAACGGCTCGATTCGTGTCCTGGTCGCGACCGACATCGCGGCTCGCGGCATTGACGTGGACGGCATCTCCCACGTTGTCAATTATGACTTTCCCAAACATCCCGAGGATTACGTCCACCGCATCGGGCGCACCGGGCGGGCGCACGCGGTCGGTGACGCGCTGAGTTTCGCGACACCCGAAGACCACAGCGCGCTGCGCGCTCTCGAACGCTTCATTGGCCGCGGTCTCGTTCGCAAACGCGCCGACGGTTTCGATTATCAATCGGCTCCTGTCCGCCGACCGGAAATGCCGAACCGTAGTCATGAATCTGGGACTCAGCCTTCTCATTCCAGGCCCGTCCGACATGGAGGGAGTCGCGGTGAATGGCAATCTGATGTTCGCAAGCCCACAGTCCATGGAAAGCGTACTGCCCCGCGACCTGTATCAGCATCGCACGGAAACGCAAACCGTCCCCCAGCGCAGCGACCGATGGCTGCGGCACAGAGACACGCAGCCCGTCCTCAAACGCAACGATCAACGCATCCACACGTGCAGCAATCAGGAGCGCGACCTCTCCAGATCGCTTCACAGCCTGCACACGGCCACGGCAATGCCAGCGCCAGAGTAAACACTCAGAATAATTTCGAGACACGGGTGGCAGGTGGCGCAGAAAAGGCACCGCGCCCTACCTCGAAAGGTAGTGGCAACCGATTTGACCAATGGCATGGCCGAAAACGTTTCCATCGCCGGGCCAAAACCTCTAAACCGTTCTGGGCCAGACACTAATTTATGATCAAAACTACAATGCCACGGAAATTGGGTCCTCGAGCGGAATACCTTCAACGAGAGCAACAGCGAGTCAAGGATTCTCCGAGCCTGCTCGAGAGATACAAGGAGTTGAAAAGCCTGACCGTGGAAATCGCCTACTTCGAATCCGAAAGCGGCGCGCGGCGCGGCGAAATGAAATACACGGTGAATCTGGCGCACGCGAAATCGTTGTTTCGTTTTAGCTGTCCGAACGGGGAATGCGTCGGCGGAGATTTCGATTTAAGCACCGAATTGGCGAACGCAATCGCCGACCGGGAGGAGGAGGTAGAAGGAAAAATGGTCTGCCAGGGTTGGCACAGCCGAACCACGATAGACAGCGTGCTTTGTCATAATATCCTCCGTTATAAATTGAGCATCGGATATTGAGCCTGGGCAGTCGGCTCTTCTTTGGTTTCAAGAAAACCACGGAGGTGGTGGGCGCGCGTCGGGTGCCGAAGCTTGCGCAACGCCTTGGCCTCGAGTTGGCGGATGCGCTCCCGAGTCACGTTATAGATATTTCCTAACTCCTCCAATGTCCGGCCGTAGCCATCCACCAGGCCAAACCGCATTTCAAGAATTTTACGCTCACGGTCATTCAGCAGAGCCAGGACCTCGCCCAACTTCTCTTTAAGTAAAGAGAGGCTGGTGACCTCGGAGGGGTTCTCTGCGGTCTTGTCTTCAATGAAATCGCCAACGTTCACATCACCATCATCGCCCACGGGCGAGTCGATCGAGACCGGTTGGCGGGCCATCCGAAGCAACGCCTCGATGCGCGGAACCGGCAGGTGAAGCTCGTCGGCCAGATCCTCGGGTGAGGGCTCGCGCCCCAGTTCCTGCGAGAGTTGTTTTTGCGCCCGCCAAAGCTTCGTAATAATTTCGACCATGTGGACCGGGATGCGAATGGTGCGGGACTGATCTGAAATCGAGCGTGTCAGCGCCTGGCGAATCCACCAGACCGCATAGGTCGAGAACTTGTAACCGCGCCGGTACTCGAACTTCTCAACGCCTTTCATTAATCCGATATTGCCTTCCTGCACCAAATCGAGAAAGGACTGGCCTCGATTGGTATATTTTTTGGCGATGACGACGACCAGACGCAAGTTAGCCTCGGCCATATGGGTTTTCCCCTCGTCCCCTCGCGTAGCGGCGCGTTGCAATTGATCGAAGGCCTTAAAGAACTCTTCGCGCGGACTGCGGACGAACTGTTCAAGTGCCCGGATCTTGTTCTTTTCCTCTCGCACGGCTGCCCCCTGGTCGCTGGATTTCAACTGTCCTGCCAGTTCCTCAAGCCGGCGCAACCCGGTTTGGAACCTGGCGTGGACATTTCCCGCTACAACGATCATGTCTTCGACCGTTTTTTGTTTGAAAAAGAACTTTGGGAAAAGAGCCTGCACCTTTTTATCAGCTTTCTGAAATCTGGCGTACAACGCTTCGCAACGATTGGACGTCGCGCCTTTCCTCCACTGCACATAGTGGGCGTCGGCTTGCGCATCCAGCTCCCGCGTTCTCTTCGCCAGGCGGCGCAGCTCTTTGAGGTGACTTTCGCGGCTGGTGATCTTGTTGTCCACCACGATGCGGTCGAAACGCTCTCTTGGTGGTTCCAGGAGCAGCTTTTCCGCGATTGCGATATGTTCTTTCGCTGCAAAGCCGAATCCATAGATCAGCCGCTTCACTTCAAGCTCAGCCTCTTCGATACGCT
>Ga0068857_100001293_pt1 | contig 19658 bp, 38 predicted proteins | sample KBSCornC72_FD_66591 | JGI IMG/M metagenome (GOLD analysis project Ga0068857, IMG submission 66591) | Corn rhizosphere microbial communities from Kellogg Biological Station, Michigan, USA - KBS Corn C7-2 | ecosystem: Host-associated > Plants > Roots > Rhizosphere > Soil ...
AAGTTTTCAAGTTTGCTAAAAATCTTTCAGAACTTACTGAAAATTCAATCCTGCGCGTATATAATACACCAGGAGGGCCTATTCACTCTTTGGCAGGGGGCTGTACTAGTACTTGCATGGGTTCCTCTATAAGGCTGCATTCGATCCAGCCGACAGGGAAGTCGGCCCACCTCTTTGAGGCGGAGATATGGGCTACAAACTTATCCTCAGTGCATAAGGCGTCCAGAAAGGCTTTGATGAGGTTATCAATTAGATATCCGGCCTTGACTGGCAAAGAAGGCCGTGGTGAAGGCGTTTCTTCTTTTTGGACCAGGAGGCCGGAATGGGAATATAAAAGGTGACAGAAAGGCCCGCAGGGGGCACTGTGAAGCGTTTACCCTTAGCCTCTGCAAGTAAAGCTACTTTGTAGGCGTTGTATTTTTCGAGCCTCAGAAGTCGTCTGAGGCCATCGGGGCGTAATTTATCTCTTGGTATCCTAAAAAAGACAGAATCTCCCTTGGTGGCCCTACAATGGCTCTCCGGGGTTACATTCAAGACTATCTTCTTCGGGAGGGACAATAGTTATATAACTTTCAGGTAAAGTTATGATGTTTTTGCCAGATAAAAAGCTGCGCTCGAACTCATTAAGGAACTCCCGGCAAAGCCCTACTTTTCTTTTGACCATTGGCATAAATTCTCTGCATCTAGGCACGTCGAAGCGAATGACTCGCTTATGCATAGGTATTTTACTATAATCAAATAAGGAATCAAATTTCTCCATTTGCTCTTCATAGTCCTCTCTGATCAACTCTCCAAAGGTATACCGCCTGAACAAATTTGCCTTTTCTTGATCTATTAGATGCGGCGGCGTATTCACTAATACGTAGCTAACCTGACCCAAATCAATATTGTAAAGCTCCATATACCCCTGTATTTGGCACCAATGCTGCGACGATATTCTGCCTTCTCTCCTTTTCTGCATGAAATTGGCTGCATTCCATGATGTTTTAACGTCCACTATTTTCTTTGAATCCATGCAAAGAATGTCGCACTGACCTATCATATACTCGTTACTTATTGGCTTATCGGGCTGCTGATAATCTATTTTATCAAGGAATTTCAATAATTCTATTCCCTCTTTTTCAAGGGCTACCCCTTTCGTTACGGTAGACTTTTGCAACTCTCCGGCAGACGCTCGACGTATATTATACTTATCAGCACTGTACCGCTCTACTAGATAACTCTGGGCTGTAATTGCTAATGGCGGATGAAGATATGTTTCTCTTTTTTTGTTCAAAAAGGCTAATAACCCAACCTCTTCATCAGACAGATCAGTTTGCCCCAACAAATAATCTCTCTTTTTTACTTCAGTCTTGGTCAGGTCTTTTACCCCTTTAGGATGGCTCACGATCCTGCTAATGCCGGAAACATAGACTTTGAAATCGTCCCAATTCTTGTATTTCATACTAAAAAAATCCCTGGCGTAGTAGGAGTGCCAGGGAGATTAACCATTAAAGTGTGGTTGGTCACTTTTCTGTGTTGATCTCCTACTACAGGACCAAGACAGAAAAGCTAATACGAATATAGGGAATTATTTTAAAAAATTAGGGCTGAAGCCCTAATTTCCGTCATCGTACGTTTTTTCTAATTTTCCGATGTGTCACAACAGTTAACGATTGCTGATCGGGCGTTATCCGTTCGCCAGCACGGTGGCAGTTGACTCTGGCATACCACTAACCATTAAGTTTTAAATAGGCGGCGTGGAAGTTTTCGAGCCATTCGCGGCAAAATTTGACCCTATCATAGATCACCTGCCGTTCTTGATCAGTGAACAAGGGTACCGGCACTTTGTTGAACCGTTGCAGGACCGGAATGTCTGAAAAGATCATAGATCGCTCTATGGGTTCCCAGGCGGCTAAAAACGCGGGCGATTCTTCGGTGAGATAATCTCCTTTGTAAAAGAGTTTCTTCTTGTAATCGTTCCGTATTGGCTCAGGGGTATCAATTAAGCAGTTGGCTACGAATACCTCCTTAGCTCCGGATATATCGGCGTATCCGGCAAGCTGCAGCCGGTAGTCCGGATCGGCCGGTTTGTTGATCTTCTTTAAGAATCCTGGATAATCCCAAATTATTTTCACATCGGGAATAACGTCGGCCTCCTTTACGCCTTTTCCTTTGAAGGTATCCGGCTCCCCGGATAAGAAATCATTGAAAATACGCTCTGTATTCTTCTCATAGAGGTGATTTTCGCAGTAGGATAACAGTTCCAGCCCTTCCGCCTCCCCTAATTTACCCTTTTGGATGAAATCTACGTTCAATTCCTTGGTTACAGAGCACTTTTTGACTGTTTCCCAAGCATAAACTTCCATCAAATACCCGACAGCAGTATCCCCCAGCACTACTTTTCCAGAATTTTCCCTTTTTTGGACCAATTCCGTCAATTCGATGCTCTGTTTCTCTGTTCTGGTGGGCTTTTCGTCCAATTCTTTGAGCCTTTTTAGCTGTATTTCGGTGATAGGGGCGTATCCCTGGGCATTAGCCATGATCTTTGATATACTTGAGCAACGGCAGCGCCATTTAGACCAATCTGGTGTGTTCATTTTTAAGTTGTTGCGGGTTCGTCGGCCAAAATTTTACCGTGCTTAATTATTGAATTTACCATCCATTCATAGCCGCAAAATCCTGAAGATGCTTTCTGTCTTTTTCTTGCTTCTACGGCGTCCACTATCTCGGCTTCTACTCTGGCTGTCCAGCCATCACCAAAGTCATAGTGGGACCAATGCTTTTTACCCTCCATGAAGATCATTCCAATTAATTTATTGCCTTCTTTGGCACGGAATGACCGGATAACATAGTATTTCTTTTCGGCTCCCGTCCATTTGCCATTCCAAGAGCCTACGTTTGGCATTGTAAGTTGAAAACTAACTTTCATTATATTTCTGTATTTGATTGGTTTTATAAAAAGAGGGCTAGAAGGCCGCTAATCGTCGCCGGATTCTAATATGCAGTCATCTTCATCCACTTCTATAGTGGCACCGGCGGCATATAGCCTGAATATGAATGAATCAAACCCACTGCTAAGGCTGGTTTTCGTCAAATTCAGGTCTTGGCTTATACTACTATACCTGCCAGCCTTGAACCCGAAAATCTTCCCATCCATGAGGTCTAATTGATACCCGCATTCATGCTTCCTTTTCCTGCTTTCTGTATCGAAGTATATATGATGGAATACAGTTTTTCCGGCACCAGACTCATCTACGGTTAAGGTAATGCTGAATTGACCGTAATCATCATGCGCCTCTTTAGAGAAATCGGATATTATTTCGGAGAGCTTCCATTCCTTTTTCTCTAACCCGCCGATATACTCTTTCAATGTGTCTGAAATGGGCTTAATGGCATTTTCCAATAGCGTCTTATCCAATTGCTCCCGAACAACCCCTACTACGATATGGTTGTAATCAACCAGCTTCATCTGTTCAAAGGAGATATTCATGGCAGCAGCTACCTGCTTTTTAAGTTCTTTCCCAAAGTCGCTATAATCCCTCAACACATCCCCTATGATAGACGTAATCGTCTTTTCCAAGGTCGATCTGATTATTTTTTCTACGGCACCATCTTTTACGAGTCCGTCAAGCTGGTCTTGAACTACCTTTTCCAGTTCCATGTTATAGTTTATTTTTGTTTTTTATAAAAAGAGGGTCGAAGCCCTCGATTAATACTGCCAGGTAGCTGCTTTTACAGCCCACATTTGGCTTGTCTGGGCTTCGGTGATGGCTACTGAATATTGGCGTTTTACTTCGGGATTATCTGAAGCCTCTCGTGCTGAGTTAAGGGCGTCGATAACTGTAGCGTAGGAGGTTTTTAAGGCATTCACCAATTGATGGCCGCCGGGATTAAAGGTCAGCCCTACGGCCTTTTCTCCATAAGTTAGTCCGCCTGTTACTGCTTGTTGATCTGTACTCATTGTATTTATTGGTTTTAGTTTTGTAAATGATCAGGTTGGTGTCCTTCTTCTTCGTCTGTGAATCCGTGGGGGAGAACGGCGAATACAGTAGCCGCATCTTCGTCATTCTCAATATCCCCTAAAGTCACAACCCCTGTTTCTCCTTCACAGGCTTCTTGGAATAAGAAACCCATATCGCTGGGAGTGGTTACTGATACGTATACTTTCATATCAGCGGGAGCTTGCTTCAATAGCTCTATAAGAGATTTAACTGTCATGGGTTTTGAGTTTGTTGAGTAAGGGATAGGAATTTTTCGTTAAGCTGCTTTAGTATTTTATGTGGCATTACAGGATTGGCTTCTTTTATGGATTGAAGTTCTTCCGTTGTTTTGGCATTGTCGATGGCAATTTCAAGTTTTTCAAAACTTAGATCAATTACACCAAGGGCATGTGATCCGTATGGGACTATGGTTTCACGGCCGTTTTGTTGAAATGATGATATTCTTTTAGACCTTTCATCAGCCCATTTATTTACCTGTTGTTCCGCCCAATCCCATGCTTCTTGCGGATCATCTCCCGGCCGTATCGGTATCTCCATACCCATCCTTGTAGGTCTTACTGATCCTTCTATTGGATGAGGAACATTGTCTATGTATATTATTCTATCTGGATGGAATTGTTTCATGTGTTGTATCGATATGATATTTTGGATAGATGGGCACACCCGCACAAACATAGACTTCTTCTGGGAAGGATAAATCAGCAGATCGGACTAGGTCGCTCCAAACACCTAATCCAAAAACATCTTTTATGGCTTTGCTATAGCCTTCACAGCGAACGCATTCTTCTTTGAACAACGCCTCCGTTGGCTGTACCCATGCATTATGGCACATGGCTATGAATTCTTTTGTAGCCTTATTTATATCCATGATTTATACTTTTTTATTTATTGAATTATTTAAAGCATCTATGTCTTTTTGGATGGCGGCAATTAAGGCTGATTTACTCCCATACAAATCTCCTCTATAAACCCATCCCACAGGAGTTATTTCCACCAAAACACCTTCGATATTTTCAAAGGTTTCATTTATTAGCTTCTCAAATGATCTTCCTATATCTGTCATGTATTGGGTTGTTGTGATTGAAGGAATAGTTTGTATAGTTCAGATGTGGTTTTAATTCCTAATTGCACATTAATATGGCTTACCCATTTGTTCGGCTCTATACCAACTGGATTACACATTTCCCATCCAAATGTTCCTAAATATTCACCAAAAGCCACAGACCGCAATTCGCTATACTCATCCATAGCTGATTCTACATCACTACTATGATAAGGACAGTCTGGTGCTGTTAGGTTGCGACTTGTGAATATTTCATCACAAGTACACTGGACGTATTTACGGGCTATTTGTTCTTTCTGGGTCATAGAATAATCCCCTCCGATTTGAAGTATGCTTTAAAGTTGGCTTCGTTCGTTGCCATCGTTTCCGGATCAACCTGAGACAAAGCGCATTTGCACCATATTTTCCACAAATCCTCTTCCGTACAAACAATCGCCTCTCCGACTTCCTTTAAGGCAAATAAATCCCCTTCCTTGTCCATATAGTAGTCCGTTTCTTTTTTCGATTCGGCAGCTACAAAAACTTGGCTATATAGCTTCATAGTCTTTTATTCTTGTTTAAGTTGAATGGTTATGGGTGAAGTTCTCAAAGGGCAGTCGCCGGGGGTTATTATCCCGTCGCCGCCTTCATACAGATTTACCAAGTACCTTTTGGGATGCTTGCAGTAGTACTGTGTGTACTCATCTCCTTCATGATCTTCTTGCTCTATTTCATCCCTGAAAGGACAGTCGCCGCATCCTATTACTTCTATACTATTCATGATGGAATAGTGTTAATACTTATCTCTTACTTCGGTTGGCAACGGAAATGAGGGAACTTGTTTACCATCTTGCACGGCCTTCCAAACTGGCGCGTCTATATACCCTTGTAAAAGTTTTTCTATTACATCAGACAGGGTGGCTCCCTCTTTCTTAGCCCTTCTCATTGCGGCCTTTTTAACTGAAGGCAATGCAGAGTAAGTAAATGTCTTTCTTGTTTCTCGCTTCATGAGAGCAAATATAATGACATGACATTAATTCTACAAAATATATTTTTGGCTGACGGCATAAATACCCAGAAACATTACTTATATTTACTCTTATCTATGAAAGTAGAGAGCACGACGGCGCTGCGATAAAATCCCGTCATGAGGTCCAGGCAGTAAACTACGGAGGCTGCCTATCTGTGTTTTATGTATATTCGTATTGAATCTGAGAGTGGCGGCGTTCATGGGTAGGATTCCTCCGGGATGGCAATTGCTATTCCCTTTTTTATTGTTGCACAAATTGACAATAATTCCCACAATTATACACTAGGGAAATAAAGAAGCCCCACGGATTGATTACCGAAGGGCTTCTTTACTGTGTCAGCGCTTACGTATTAGCGCCCCGGCAGATCACCGGGGCTTTTTTATGTCTCCGACACCCATGTCAGTAACATCCCACAATCGCCTAACTGTCAATAACTAAAAAGTAACAGGTAAATAAAAAAGGGCCCATTTAGGAGCCTTTTCATCAAGCCTTTTGTTTTTGACCGGTCAGCCTGAAATATTCTTCGGCAGAGATTTTACCGCGAATGTACAGCGCGATAGGGTTGCCGCGACCCTTGATTTTCTTTTGAGAACGGCCAATCTTTCTTCCTTTCGCCTTGGCCTTCTGTTGTTGCTTGGGCATAAATTACATGGCCGTGTTTTGTCACGATCTAATGTATTCGCCCGCTAGAATCCTTCATGGTAAATCGATTTAAGATGAAAAATTGAAGATCGCAAAGATATGTAGAGCATCCCACATCCGCAAGCCACTAGGCCAAAATACCCACTCACCCCAATAAAAAACACAACACACAAATGCGTATAGGTGATCAACGAGCTTAAACCGGGTGGCCGCCGTCACGGGGAAAAATCGCTTGGACAAAGCCCCCGGCCTCAAACTTTTGCTTTTGGAAATGAAATTCAATAGGTTAACCAAGAAATACCCGCTGATCCAGAAAAGTGAAACCAATACCCCGCATAGCCATAACTAATTACAAACCACATCGCACAGTAATTACCCGTAACCCTAAAGAAAAAAACAGTACTCTCGTGTCCACGTTCAGGACTCCCCCTCGTTTGGGAGAGCTTGCCCGGCCCTGGGTCTTTGAAAAGGTCAAACTGGCCCTGGCGTTTGGATTTTGCCGTGGATTGGCCTGGAAAGGAATGGTCCTGGGCTAATTGGCGGGGTTTGGGCTTTAACTGTTTGTGTGGATTGCCTGGGAGCTTGTGATTGGGCTATTGGGTTGGTTGGCTGGTATTGGCTGGTTCGTGGGGTAAAGGCGCTAGAATGGGCTGTAATGAGCTATGGTGCGATTTGGGGTGTTTGGGAGATGAAAAAGCCTCCCGTAGGAGCGTGGGCGGTTGCATTATCGCTTTGAATGCTTTATTTGGGGGAGGGGGGATAAAATTACCCACACACACTAGACAAAATATACTTTCATAAATGTTTATTTTAAGCTGTCCGGAATTGGTACAGCTGAGGCAAATATAATTCAATTGTTGTTTACAATCTAAATATTTATTACATTTGCAATAATGGGATTCTACAATGACCATAAACATTACATTTACACCCTAATGCATAACTCATCGGTGGTATATGTAGGTGTTTCAGCTCATCCAGATTGGCGCTATAAAGAACATCATTATGATAGTGCCTCAAGTGTTTATCACTTTGGCCGATATTTATTATCATTAGGTAAGCCATTAACAATAAAAGTAATAGACTCTGCTCCTAATAAATTAGCTGGGCATAAATTGGAAAGGTTATATATAACACACTATTCCTGTAAATATCATTTGCTTAATGATAAAGAATGCTATGAGGCAATAGAGAGTATTATTCCCCGGTTAAAACAAATAATTAATGCGCCGTTATTGGAATATCAAAAAAATCTTTTAGAAAACACTAGGAATCAATGGGAGAACATTTAGATACTACAATATGGGTAACTCAACAGGCATTAGCTGATGAATTGGATATTCCTGTTCAAAATGTTCATAATTGGGTGCAGCGCAATAAAATACAATGGAGATTGCTACCCGGCTCTACCATTAAATTAGTGAACCGAACCACCATTACCGTAGATCACACGAAAGGACGTTATTCAAAATAAATAAAAAATACCCACTTCCGCTATTGTTTAGTTTCTAATCTTGTATTATCTTTGTTCTTGTCAATGTGATTGAATCATTTAGAAAATCTAGTTATATGTACTACTTCATAGTTAGAAAATCAGACTCAACCTTTTACTGTGCTGCCTTCACCTCTACAGGGTTCACGACTGAATGGATGGATTCTACATTTTATAACAGTGCAGAAGCAGCCCAAACCGTTGCCAATAATCTGAGCTATCATTTTAACGAAGAGTTTGAAGTAGAAAAATGCTAAAGACTAACTGATGAGGGTGGGAAACGTTTACTTAATTTATTAAATAGTTTTTATATGAATGCTTTAGCTGCTGCACTTATCGAACGACAGGGCGCATTGGAAGGGAAACTTAACACCTTGGATGCGCTTATAAAAAAAGCCAAACGCGGGGCAATGGGGCTAACATTGGAGAGTGAGAAAACGCCTGAATGGAGGGAAGCCCGTAAGGCATATAGCATGTATTGGGCAGCATTACGTAATGTGAATATGCAACTTAACAAACTCCGCACATGCGTTGGCTATGAGAACGTGAATGGCCGCCGCTCCCCTATTTATAAATACAATGATTAATCATTTATTAAATAGTACGCCAATAAATAACCCCTACAGCCACCCTTAAAAAAAACTAAGTCATGAGCTACAAATGGAAACCCTCGAAGTCACAACGTAGAGCCTTTGCCGAAAGGATGCAAGACCCTAAAGAACAGGCAGAATACTATGCGCGTAAAGAAGCTAGGGCAGAAAAAAGGAGAGCGCGGAGCCAATTCGATTACAATACAGCAGGCGGGAAGTATGTCCCAACGAAAGACCAATACAATGCTGCTATGGATTTTATGATGACAGCAGCCCTCACTGACCAGCAAAAATCAGCCTGCGATATGGTAATATACGGCTATAACTTTCAAGAGAAGGTACACCATGATCACATTCATATCGTTAATGAATTACGCAGGGCTACTATTAATTAATTATTAAAACACTGTTTTATATGAAAAAGAAAATATTTACTGCTGATTACACGTCTAAGGGTAATAAAACGACAATAAACATTTTAGCATACGACAACGATGACGCGCTAAATATTGGTTGGGATTATTTCGACCATGCTGGCGGTAATTTTAAGGGATATGACGAAAATGCATCTCTTATTATCATGGGAAGCCAGCGATATAGCAAATCTGTTAAAATAGATGCACAATGAGGGTCATTATTGCCTGTGAGGAAAGTCAAGTAGTAACTATAGCCTTTAGAGCTAAAGGGCATGAAGCATATAGCTGTGATATTATTCCATGTTCTGGCGGTTATCCGCAATGGCATATACAAGACGATGTGAGAAATGTACTAAAACACGAATTTGGCAGCAATTCTGAATGGGATATGATAATAGCATTCCCTCCATGTACGGATTTGGCCGTAAGTGGAGCGCGTTGGTTTAAGGAGAAGATAGCAGACGGCAGACAAGCGAATAGTATCCGTTTCTTTAACTTTTTTACGCAGTTGTCCACCCCCAAGGTGGCCATTGAAAACCCAATAGGCATTATGAGCCGTCTTTACCGAAAACCTGATCAGATCATACAACCGTGGCAATTTGGACATGGGGAGACCAAAGCTACGTGTCTATGGCTTAAAAACTTACCATTATTGAAACCAACTAATATAGTGGGGGGCAGGCAGGGTAAAGTGTGGCGGATGGCTCCTTCACCGGAAAGGGCTAAAATGAGATCAAAAACCTATCAGGGAATTGCGCAAGCGATGAGCACCCAATGGGGATAAATAACTCTACTCATTAACTAATACTTAAAAATAAGAATCATGAACATTTGGAAAACGTCATTTGAAACTCCATCCGGAGAAAGTGCTGGCTTTGGCTATGGTCGCACTAAAAAAGATTCCATAGATAATAGGCCATCAGTAGAGGCTGTACCAACCTTTTCTAAACTCATTATTATTGACTATAGCGAACGTGGTATTATAGCAGCTTTGAGAGAGCATGCCAGCCATCCGGACAACGGATAGTATTAAATCTTTAAAAATCCCAACATCATGAAAACAAAAACAATCCTCACTAATGGAATCATTATTGTTAGCTTAGTAGCTATTGTATGTACAGCTTATTGGGCCTACATTCACCAGATTTTAACCACTCTTAAACATTAGTCCCATGAGCCATTTAACCACCACCTACGCCATTACAGAAATCTCTGAAGGAACTAAAATGTACTATTGCCTGGGAGATGTTTGGAGTGATGATATTTTACAAGCTCATCAATTTCCATCTGAAACAGTAGCTAAAGAATACAGACAATTTTATTCACTATGGGATAGTGAAATAGAGCGCTGGAACTCGATTAATTAACAATTAAAAACACATATCAAAACGTTGCAAAATGGAAAAAGTAACTAAGGGTTATAAAATAACCACTAAACACATGACATGTCAATCCTATCAGTTCGAACTAGGGAAAAGGCATGTGCAAGAGGGAGAACTTAAAATATGCAAAAATGGATTTCATTTCTGCGAAAAAATATCTCACTGCTTTGATTATTATTCTTTTTCTAAAGAAAACAGAGTATTTGAAGTAGAGGCATATGGCGATATTATTTCTGACGGCCATAAAAGCGTTGCATTAAATATTTGCCTAATCAGAGAACTATCTTGGGAAGAGGTATTGAAACTCGCTAATGAAGGAAGTGATAATACTGGTTATTCAAACACCGGCGACAGGAACACCGGCGACAGGAATACCGGCGACAGGAACACCGGCAACTGGAACACCGGCGACAGGAACACCGGCGACAGGAACACCGGCAACAGGAACACCGGCGACAGGAACACCGGCGACAGGAACACCGGCAACTGGAACACCGGCAACTGGAATACCGGCAACTGGAATACCGGCTACAGGAACACCGGCTACAGTAACACCGGCGACAGGAACACCGGCGACAGGAACACCGGCGACAGGAACACCGGCGACAGGAACACCGGCTACAGTAACACCGGCGACTGGAACACCGGCAACTGGAATACCGGCAACTGGAATACCGGCTACAGGAACACCGGCTACAGTAACACCGGCGATAGGAACACCGGCTTATTCTGTACAGAAACGCCACCATTTACTATTTTTGACCAGCCTTCCGCCTGGACTGAACAAGATTTTTTAAATAGTAGAGTTTTCCGGCTCATGCGTGAATATGTAGATACCAAGATATGGATTCCCATGTCTAAAATGACCGATGAAGAGAAATCGGCTAATAAAGGATGGGAAGCCGCCGAAGGATACGTAAAAGATATCCCCTTCAAAGAAGCATTCCAAAATGCATGGCATAATTTTACCGATGCAAATAAAAGGGAGTTTATAAGTTTACCAAACTTCGATGCCGCCAAGTTCGAACATATTACCGGCGTAAAAGTAGATACCAAAAGTTAGCAACGTCTTTTGGATCGCCTACTGCCGGAAGGCTGAGAACCGGCATTTTTAACTCTTAAATGCCTATTATTTATGGAAAATTTTTAATCGCCTGCTAATCCAACTATTAAAAACATCAATCACGGCGACTGTGATTAGAAATATGCGCAGATGATAGAGGCTTTACTAAACTTGAATATGCTTCTTTAATGATAGCTCAAGGCATGGCAGCACCACTGTATTCCGAAGGTCTTACTACTAAACAGGCCGCATATATCTCAGAAACGTCTGTCTTTTTAGCTAAAGCAGTTCTTGAAGAAGCTAATAAGTAAATCACCTATTTAAATAAATACTATTTGTTATGAAAGATAAAATAACACCTACGCCTTGGCGATACGAATGGGACGATAATGGTTTCTTTGTAATAGATGGGGATGGCCGCCCGTCCCCCTACATTGCCGCTACCGGAACCGGCTGCGATCCTGGCAGCATTTGCGAAGCAAATACCCAAGCCATCGTTACAGCCGTCAATTGTACATATGGAGCTAATATTGATCCAACCGCAGTAAAAGATTTGTACGATTGTCTGGAAGAGGCTATTGCCCAAATCAAATATTTATCTACAAAATTCACACCTACGGGCAGCGGCAATGCGGTTACATCTCGCTGTGAAGCAGCTATTCAAAAAGCAAAACTATAAATACCATGACACTTATTATTAACGTTCCTGAATCAGATGTCAAGAAGGCAGCAGAACTTTTTACAGCAGGCGTAAAAGTAGCTACATCTTCGGATACTATTATCGCTGTCGGGTCCTTTTCCAACCTTTTACATGGAATGTACAAAATTGGATTAAATAACATCCTAATCGCCCATTTTGAATATGAATAAACTACCACTTGAAGAAAGATCATCCAGTGAGATAAAGCGTCTTGTATTTGCTTGGGGGATAGCTTGCTTTCTATTGGGGTTATTCTGCGGGATGGCCGGGATATGTCTTTATCTACATTTTATTACCCCTATAAAGCACTAAGAAGGACGGTTTCATGAATAGTTAAAGCCCTGGCATCTCGTCAGGGCTTTTTAATGGATGACTCAGGAGAACAAAATATAAAGCAGTATACCAAGTAATATAAGACCCTTTATTTGGGGATAGGGGCTGTCCGGTTTGTCTATCATTCTGGAAAATTTAGAGTAAAGAAAACCCCCAGTGGAAACTAGGGGCGAAGCTATGATCCAAACCATGTGAAAAAGGTTAATAGCCGACATAATGGGCTCTTACACGTCCACACATTGTCTTATCTGAACGGCAGGCGGATATTACAAGCATACATAAAATGGCAAAATAAAAGAGAATCTTTTTCATGATTGTAGGGGTTTTAAAAAGAGGCCCAAGTAAAGACAAGGGCCGTATTTCTGTTCCAATATCCTTTTCCCCGTCATTTATAAAGCCCTCCGGAGAACCACGGGCCATACTAATCAAAGTCAACCGAAAATGTCTTTAAAATAGAGCCCCTCCGATAAGACTACCAAGGGGCTTTCATTAAACCTTATCCTATGTGATCTGCGTACAAATCTTTTTTAAAAGAGGGGGCTGACCGCCTGCCCCACTCTTTATTGTCCATGACCTATTGAAGAGCCGTCCGCGATTAATTGTTTTGCGCTCGTTTTAGCTTCCATATTGGAGTATTGTCGTTATCATAAGCGTAATCGGGATCGTCTTTGTCGGGATACAATTGCCTCACTTTACCGTTTTCTTCTTCTGAAGGGTCAGGCGTTTTGCTGTAGAAAGCCAGCAATAACATTCCTGTACCTAATACTACAAGACCGACAACAATGCACCAAAATAAATGCATGGCGCTTTGGATTTAGAAATTAGCAAAAAGGGGTTACGGACTAAAAACTAAACGATTGCTTGCCAAAATGAAAAATGTATGATACTCTAATTATACAAGGACTTATGATATCCTTGAGACGCCAAGTAAGCATGGGCCTATGGATATAATCAGAGTATCAAAGAGCTTATTTCTTACGCATTGCGTCTTTTATCGCAGCTTCTACAAATGCTTTTATTTTTCCATCTACAGGGGCCAAATACTTTTTCAAATCCCTAATTAATTGCTGACTTATTCTAATGGTCCCCGTCTTTTCCTTCATGAATCAAATATAAAGCGATAAATCTACTATTCCAAATATTTCCCCAAAAATACCCAAAAACCCCGGCCACACCTCTGCGAACCGGGGTCCCCCTAACCTATGAAAACAGGATCAAATTGTATGATCCATGCGTTAAATATCAACGAATTCAGTGCCGGGAATGAACTTCCCAGCTTCATGCATAGCTCTCAAATCCCTCCATTTATATCCACACCAATTTTCAAAATGTGGGCAATCTTTTATTGATTTGAAATCGCCGCCCCAAGCAAAGCCATGTTTCTTGACTATAGCTACTACTTGCAACCATATTGGTCCTACAACCCAATCAACTTTCCCGTTAGTTATCATTTCAAAGTCCCAGGCCAGCCCATAATTATGCGGAGATGAGCCGCCTGGAGCATTTGTAACAATATCTCCCATAGGATGCTCAGGGGATGCATTATCCCCTTTAATAGTGCGCCCCAATGCATATAGCCGATCGCTTTCCTCGAAAGATCGAATTCCTTGTGTAACTATGATTTGGACATTAGAATGCATAGCCGCTTGCGCCTCTGCCCATGCATTGAAAGCCGCCTGCCTAATTTTTGGATGTAGGGTATTTAATTCCCTTTGAGACTGACTGTCCATATTTATAACTTAAACAATTGAAACATCAGAAACACCGTGCTGATGCAAAATGAAATAATAGCTACCTCTTCAATGGATTTTAAACCAATGGCCCGCATTACGCGATCTGTTACTGATTTAGTAGACAAACTGAGATGGAATGCCGGTAGTTCAGAGAATAGATTGTACGAGACGCTAAATACATTTAGGTGCAATAATAGTAAGCTGAATAGCTGCCAATAATTACGGGAGATGTAAAAAGGGATGGCACAAAGAATACCATATCCCAATCCATACCAAAAGTGTTCTATCTGCTTTGGGTTTTTATTGGCAATACGCTTTAATCGTACTGAATTGTTCCATTCTGCAAGCAAAATGTTTATCAGCACAAACAGTAACCAGAATCCTATGATAAATTGCCATTTCATAGACCTATGAATACGCCTCGTTTTGCGTCAGCTTTTGTAGTATTCTGAGATACGTTAAATGGGTCTTTACCTATGGCTATTGCTAATAATAAAATAAAGGCAATAGCCCATACCATTTTGGCGTTGCTTGCATCTACATTGTTTTTTCGTCCGAACCACTCCAATACTCCTAATCCTCCAAAAAGAAAAATAACCACTACGCCTATCCATATCCAATAGGAAGTAAGAGTAGCGCAATAGGCAAATGCTTGCCCTAAAGAAATAGCGTCATTCATAGTTTTAATTTTTAGTAGCTGACTGTTGGCTGGCCTTCTCTATAATCTTTTTCTTAACGCTAGGCCAAGGATTATTAGAGGCAAAGAAATACATTACCACTAATGAAGAAACCCATAAAATTGCTATTAACATATATATAGTTTTTGTTTCAAAAAAGGCTCTTTATTTTCGCTAAGTTATCAGATTTTGATGGCGCTATCACTATCCTCTGTAATACAATTGCATACCATAGCAAATCCCAGTAAATTATATGCGATTGTTTGAAATTCCATAAATAAAACAGCCCATCAATAATATGATAACAAAAAAATATAAATATCCCTAAAAATGCCATTACGCTATATTGCAGAGCTATTTTACAAAAAGCGTAATACGTCCCTATTTGTTCTATTTCGTCAGTAATATCTTTAAAATACCAAACGCGCTCTACTTTCATACTAAACCACGGAGATAAATACGGATCAATCTGTACTGTCCAGTATTTAGGCCATGCATCTCTAAGTATGGAGGGTATTTCTCCCAATACATGAACGGCAGACACTATTATGAATGCCTGCTTCACTGGCTTAGGTACCCGGCGGACGTGGTTTATTAGGATCAGGATTTGACCCGGAAGAATCGTCCAACGGCGATACAGCGCCAGGATCATGCTTCTTACCAACCTTCCTATTTTTTTCATTTTTAGGCTGCTTTTTTGCGCCTTTCTTTTGGTGGTTTTTTGGGTCTTTCATTGCGTTTCTTTTTATATAATTCGACGTGATGCGTTCCGAGTGCAGTAGCTAAACTACCGAGATAAGCAGATAGTATAGTTTTCACCCATGCCCATATTCCTATCCAGGTAGCCAATAGTTCATGAGGGATATGATTAAAAAATAAAGGATACACAGAACAGCCGACAAGACCAAGCCCCGTAAGAGTTTGCCTAATATAGACCGTGTAAGCTCTTTTAATGAAGGCCCATAGTCGGTCAAATATAGTTGGTTCCATGGCTCTAATTGATAATGGTTTTGAATGGTTTCAGATTGTTTATTAGTGCTCATATTAAAATCGTATTGGTGTGTACGTTAGGCTAATCCCTATTCCAAATCCTCCACCCTTTGGAGTCACATAATATCCCAAAGATGGCCCTAGTGCAAACTTTTTATTACCAGCCGTGCGTAATTTATTGTAGTCTCCTTCGATTTTTTGAAGCGTTAATTGTGTAGAAAAAAAGGCCTGATTCGTTTCGGTGACTTGCTGACTTAACCTGTTGGTTATTTCTGTTTTAGCGGCTATGATCTGATCATTGAGTTTTTGAAGGGAATCATTTGCAAAAATATACCTACCCACTAGACCTTTGGCTGATGCAAATTGATTTTTAAGCGAGTCACAGGCTGTGAGTGTTCTCGACGTATCCTTTGCCGATTCAGATGCATTTAATTCATCAATTAGTCCTTGAATATCTTCGCCTCTTTGATGCAAGTCTATCTTATATTCTTTGATAATAGAGGCGCTAGAATCTTTTTCTTTTAGCAAGTTTCCCACGACCAAATTCATAGAATCTTTGTATTTAGCGGTGGCCTTTGAACTGTCTGCAATCACCTTAACTAAACTATCGTTAGCCACCAACAAAGATGAATGATCCGGAGCCGAAGGCTTACACCCGCGCATTAGCCAGAAAGCCAGCCCTATCCCGGCAGCAAATACAAAAAGATATGTCCATGCGGGTAGTTTCATTTTTGAGCAGGATCAAAAATCTTTGTTTTTTGTTTCAAAAGCAACGCAATGCCGTCTAATCCCAAGCCTATTAAAAATCCGGTAAACTCATTTAGTTGTCTGCCTAGTAAATCAGGACTAAATCTTAATGCCACTACGATAAGCAGGATAACCGTAGAAATACGCTTGAAGTTATCATACAACAAATATTTAACGGAAAATGCATTAGGACTATTGGGAGAATTGGGGTCCCGAAGCGTTGTGCCGAATAATAACACTATGCAATGGCCAATAATAGCATAAATAAAAGATGCTGCTAATAAAGCGTGATCATTACTGCCTAATAGGCGTTCCCATAATGTCATGTTTATGAATTTTAGCTATGTGAATATAATACTAATTAATGAGATTCTTTATATCTTCTCCTATTTTCAATGATCTCATTTTTAACCTCTTCCAAACGGGTATCCAGTTCCTTTATTTGAAGATCGATAACCTGCTTATCCCTATCCGATTTGACAATAACGGCGTCTATTTTGTTTTCTATGCGGGAGGCCGTATAAACAGCACTTCCAGTAATGGACACTATCAATAAGATAGTGCGCAAATTTACACCTCTAATTTCTTTTCTGTCTATTTCACTATGGTTTTTGCTCGGTGCTTCCATCGGAATACGTAATGAGGATTGATTTAATTGTTTTAGGGGCCGGGACCACGACAGGCGGCGGTGTAGCTACAGGGGGAATTACGGCGGTTGAGTACTGCGATAGCCAATCCTCTACATTCATTCCATCCTGTTTAAAAGTTGGGTTATAAAACTGATTCCATCCGGAATGTCCGCCTGCCCATTCCGTCCATTTTGTTTTTACGCCTGCTGCTGACGCTAATTGAGTTACAAACTTATGCATGGGCTGGTAGAAACTGTCCTGTGTCCCGCAGAACCCCCAGATTGGGCATTTCAAAAAGCGGCTATCATTTCCACCAAACGTATCATTAGGATAGTTACCAATAGAACCGTAGATATTCATGCTCATAGGAGCAATAGCGGCTACGGGGATATAATAAGCCGGGTCCTCTTTCTGCATGTAATAGGTGACATGATCCGAGCCATAGGAGAGTCCTGTAAGGTAAATCTTGGTAATATCTACGGGGTATTTACCATTTGCTATTTCATGCATTACGGCCCTCATGAATGGGAGCGCCGCCGGATTGCCATATGTTCCCCCTTGGTAAGGTGTCTGGGCGAAAACTATTACCATATTAGGTTTCCATCCTATATTTTTCAAAAAATAGAATGGGCCATTTACATAGGCTTTACTACCGTCATTACCGGTTTCTCCATTGCCTGGGATCATAATCAGTACCGGCCAAGGTCCTGCACCAGCATCTGGCGTATACTGCACCCAATTAAAAGCACCAATAGGGGAAGAAACAATTTTAGATGTTATCATAGTTTACACTCTTTTAAATGATCTTATTTTGTTTACACGAACTGATTTTATATTATTTGCCAAATTCACAACAACCTGCACTTGTACAGTATCTTGCCCGCTATGGTTGTCTGAAATAAGGTCTTGAAAAACATAGGTTCCATTTATCATATTGGAAACGCTCACTGTCTGAGAAAACGCATTTGTTAAGGTAGCGGAATTTGGCCCACTTTTTTGCGTCCATGCATGTGACACGATAGAGCAACAAATAGTATCTACTCCGTTGGCGGCTGGTTGGCTTACTGCAAATACTTTTAGCATATTGCCATTAACGGATATGGATGTATTTGAAGTAGAAGCAGATTGATTAGCTGCATCTACAGTGGGAGGAGTGGCATTATATGATTGTGTTCGCTGCGAAATAGGTGTTACCTGCGTTGGACTAATAACATCCATTGTATTGTAATGAAACTGATCTAAATTAGACCCGTCTGGTGTCCATATATTACCAGCAAAGCCATTGCCCATTACATTGGCTTTGTTGCGACCCACGCTATACAAACTATCCGTGGCTTTTCTGAAATATTTGCATGTCCCAAACCAATTATTAGAATATATACCCACCCAATTGGTTGCTGTATCGATTTGAGCGGGTAATCCTGTTGGATTTTCCCCATTAGCCAAGGACCATCCATAATTTGGATAGCCGCCATAGGTATATCTTCCAATAAATTCCTGCCCGTTTCCTACCTCACCGAAGCTATCCCAACCGCAGCCCCAGAGCCGTCCGGAACTATCTATATAATGAATAGTCTGCCAATCAACATTAAATACCTTAATGGGTTGAGTTAAGCTCCAAAATGTTTTTATAGAAGTAGGCGTTGTAAAAGCCGACCCACCGCCATACAAACTCGTAGATGTCCCGGCAACAAATGGGTATCCCATATCCTGCGCTCCGGTAGCATCCGGAATGAGCACTCCCCAAAAATCAGCGCTACCTGCAAATACATCTATGGCTGGACGAACTAGATTATATACTGTAGGCGTTTGGCCTTGCACTCCTGGCACCCATTTGTATAAATGCAGTCCATCCCCCGTTAACCCCAATATAACAGTACCACCCATAGCCACTTTTTTGAAATGAACCCCGCCGGCAGACAATTGAGTAAATAACATATTTGTTCCGCTACTCGTTACTAAGCTCCCGCCAGCATAAAAAAGAGAGTAAACGTCTTTACCGCCATACCATATAGAAGAGTCGGTCCCTTTGATAATCGTCTGCGCGGAGGAATAGCTGGCGACATAGAAAAGCCCGGTCAACGCTCCCACCGTATCCGTAGTCTGTTGAAAGATACCATCCGTCGGATCAATATTGAATGTTTTAGAGTACCAATAGTTTCCGGATTGATCCAACGCAATAAAATAATTGAAAGACCCGGTCACAAA
>Ga0068857_100001294_pt1 | contig 19647 bp, 22 predicted proteins | sample KBSCornC72_FD_66591 | JGI IMG/M metagenome (GOLD analysis project Ga0068857, IMG submission 66591) | Corn rhizosphere microbial communities from Kellogg Biological Station, Michigan, USA - KBS Corn C7-2 | ecosystem: Host-associated > Plants > Roots > Rhizosphere > Soil ...
TGACCACCAGTCCCCTTTTCGAAGCTCTAAGCACTGAAATTTCACTACTCCCCGCATTGCACGCAAATAACCAATCACCGTCATCGCTCAATATCACTGAACCTTGACTCGACAGGCCAGCACCCGAACCTGTTCCCCCAGTCGCGACGCTTTGCGCGTTGAAGAGATTACCCCTTTCGCCTCGTTCATATGAAAGCACGTGATTTCCACCGGCTGCGTTATCCATGGTGTAAATGACGCCATTCTCGTTTTCTTCGGCATTTGCCACAGTACCAAGGAACGCCGTGCCCAGGATTAATGCACTGCAATATTTTAGGAATAATTTTCTGTTCATATTTTCGTCAGACCTATGTTTTTGTTCGCAGCCGGGAATGTTGTCGGCCCAATCCGCAAAATCCCCAGCCAGTTTTCCTCGACGCCAGGCCGTTATATTCCCGGCCGAGCAGTCACACGCCGCGAAGTCGAACGAAATCAGAAAATCTTACACACGATTTATTCAGAATCAGGTGGAGCGCTCTTCGACTGCTCCTGGCGTCGCTTGGGAACCCGTTTTTTCGCGTTATTTCCAAACCAATGAATTTCGATGCAACGTCTCAAACTCATGCGAGCGCGGTGCAATAAAACGCAAACGTAGTTCGCATTTACACCGAGCTCGCTACAAATTTGTTCAATTGAAGCGCCATCAATTTCTCGCATTGCGAAAACATTCGCGAGTCGTTGCGGTAGTTGTGACATGCAACAGTTGAGCACTGACTGGAACTCCTTGCTTGTCAGACTCTCCTCGGGAGTTTCCCACGCTTTTGGTGCAAGTCGCTGATCCCAACCATTCTTGTGGAATCCTCGAGTATGAAAGGCGTCTTTTTCTTCAGGCAAAAATTCTTCGATGTCAGCGAGCGAGACTTCCCGGCTTTGTCGACGATAGTAGTCGACCAGTTTGTTGCGCAGTATTCCGAATAACCACGCGCGTTCGCTTGCTCGCCCGGCAAAACGTTCGCTCGCCCTCAACGCAGCAAGAAATGTTTCCTGAACCAAATCTTCGGCGATCGCGCGGTTACGCACACGCCCAGCCGCGAATCCAAAAAGTACGTCTCCGTATTTCTCGACCCAATGCTCAGCATCTACAATGGGCGATTCGTTCCATGGCTGCGAGGAAAGTGAGCTTTTCATCTGGGCGCCTCAATCAGCCGCGACGCTGCGGGATTGTAAGGATTCCTCGCTGTTAGCGACTCAAAATCACATATAACCGGGTTAATTCCCGCGAAAACAAAAACCAAATCAATCGACAATAAATAACAACAAATCAAATCCATGAAATCCATATTGCTCGCAACCTTCGCTTCAGTGGCACTCTTCGTAACGACAGCCATGGCTGACGAAACACACACCAGCACTAAATTCCAGGGTCCAAAGGCAAACACTGGCACCGTCACTCATTCCGTCGTGGACGGGAAGAATGTCCTTACACTCTCGGACGATTTTAAAGTGCCCGGCACTCCCGATCCGCATTGGCAAGTCATTGACTCAAAAGGGAATACGTACCTTTTGCAGAAACTCAGCATCAAGGGTGACAAAGTGAATCGAAGTATCACACTGCCCGCATACGTCGCGGACGTCAGCAAAGTCCAAATCTGGTGCGCGTTCGCCGAAGTTGTTCTTGGCGAGGCCTCCTTCCACCAACCCGTCCAGGTCAGCAGCCGCTAATCTCTTCTCGTAACCGCTCCGGAGCTCGGCTTTTCAAAGCCGGGCTTCTTCTTTTGTCCCCAAATCCGTAAGTTTCGGTCGCCACCCACGACTATTACTTTGACGACAAGTCGATCTTGTCGAATACATAAATCATAACTGAAGAAAGTGGAGACATATGTCCGCTACGAAACTTGCAGTGCTCACTGTTTTGGTGATCTTGGCTATCGGCATCGTTGTCAGGATGCGCAAAGGGCCAGATCAGAATAACCTCATTGCTTACTCTGCTTCCAACATGACGAATTTTCAGAAACCACCTGTTGCCGAATTGAAGAAAAAGCTCTCATCCGAACAATTCGCGGTCACTCAAAAGTGCGGGACGGAGCCTCCCTTCCGAAACGCGTACTGGGATAACCATAAGCCCGGCCTTTATGTGGATGTCGTTTCAGGCGAGCCGCTCTTCAGCTCGCTCGACAAATTCGACTCTGGCACCGGCTGGCCCAGCTTTACTCAGCCGGTCAAGGGCACCGACATCGTCGAGAAGAAGGATTCCACCCTCGGCATGGCTCGCACAGAGGTGCGCTCGAAAGTTGCTGATTCCCACCTCGGCCACGTTTTCGACGATGGCCCAGCCGATAAAGGCGGGCTGCGCTATTGCATCAATTCCGCTTCACTCAAATTCATTCCGCTGGAGGAATTGGATCAGGCTGGGTACAGCCAATATCTCGAATCATTCGTAAAAGCTGGCCTTGTCAAGGCGCCAGTTCACGAAGCGGCGATTCTCGCTGGAGGCTGCTTCTGGGGTATGGAAGAAATTATCCGGAAGATTCCCGGCGTCATCAAAACTACCGTCGGCTATTCTGGCGGCACGACTGCCGATCCAACTTATGAAGAGGTGTGCACCGGAACCACGGGCCATGCGGAATCAATCGAAGTCGTCTTTGATTCATCTCGCCTCTCCTACGAATCGCTTCTCGATTATTTCTTCCGCATGCATGATCCCACAACTCTCAATCGGCAACACAACGATGTCGGCACCCAGTACCGTTCCGCCATCTTTTACACGAGCGAATCCCAAAAGAAAACTGCCGAGAGCGTAAAAGCCAGGTGGGATAAATCCGGCAAGTTCGACCGCCCGATAACCACCGAAGTCACCGCGGCTGGGAAATTCTATTCCGCCGAAGAATATCACCAGAAATATCTGGTCAAAAACCCGGGCGGTTACACCTGCCACGTCCTGCGCCCCTCGTAGCCGCCGACGTAAAGAGGTTGGGATCCAATATGTCCGAAAATTTCGATCGCCTCTCGCGCACGAAGTCAGTCCGCGAGGCGCAGCGGCATTTTTACGGAGCATCTGAACCGCAGGTCGAGCCCGCTACACCTTCCGACGAGCTCACGCCCGAGGAAGTCGAATTCATCAAGGCACGGGACAGTTTCTACATGGCCACCATCAGCGAAAACGGCTGGCCCTACATCCAACACCGTGGCGGTCCGCCCGGCTTTCTCCATGTCCTGGATTCTCGGACGCTCGCATTCGCCGACTTTCGGGGGAATCATCAGATGTTGTCGGCGGGAAATCTCGCCGCTAATGATCGTGTAGCGCTCTTCTTGATGGACTATCCGCAGCGCACCCGCCTCAAGATCCTTGGCCATGCAACGGTCAAGGACGCCCGGGAGCATGCAGAACTTGTTCCACAACTGGCTGATTCCAAAGACCGTCGCCTCGTAGAACGCTTGTTCCTCATCAAAATCATCGGGTTCGACTGGAATTGTCCGGCGTATATTACTCCGCGCTATACTGCCACCGAGGTGGAACAGGCAGTTACTCCATTGCGGGAGCGAATCGCTGAACTCGAAGCTTTCATTAATAGAAAGAATGAAATGTGAAACGACCATGAACCGCCGGGAATTTGCCGCGCTGGCAACGGTGGCCGCAGCCGGCTCCCTAGTTCGACGCTCAGCCTTGTCCGCCACTCCCGCCACTCCCGCCAGCACCCGAGTGCAAGCGCTTGCATTCGACGCATTTCCCATCTTCGATCCACGGCCGGTATTCACACTGGCTGAAGAACTTTTTCCCGGCAAAGGTGCTGAACTGAGCCTGGCTTGGTGTACGCGGCAATTTGAATACACGTGGCTCCGCACAGTCGCCGCGGATTACAAGGATTTCTGGCACGTCACCGAAGATGCGCTCGTTTTCGCGGCAAAGTCATTGAGACTGGATTTGGACTCGGAGCGGCGCAATCAGCTAATGAATGCCTATCTTAAACTGAAACCATGGCCGGATGTTTCCGAGGCTCTCAAATCGCTCAAAGCCTCGGGGCTTCGGATGGCCTTCCTATCGAACTTTACCACTCGAATGTTGGAAGCCGGGATCAAAAACTCAGGCCTGGAGGGCATCTTCGAACACATCCTTAGCACGGACTCGGTGAAACAATTCAAACCCGCTCCGCGTGCCTATCAAATGGCCGTCGATGCATTCGGGATCAAGCGCGATGCAATCGCATTCGTGGCGTTTGCGGGATGGGATGCGGCTGGCGCCAAACGGTTCGGCTATCAGACTTTCTGGATGAATCGCCAGAAATCTCAAATGGAAGAGCTTGGCGCAACCCCTGACCGAACGGGTGAATCGATGAAAGATCTACTCGAGTTCGTGAAGTAGTTATTCCTGCTTCTCCTTCTTCTAAGCAGCGAATTATCCGTAAGGGGTTTGCCCATTGTGCGACTCACCTTCGTATGTCCGAACACTTCGATGTTATTATCATCGGCACCGGCGCTGGCGGTGGAACACTGCTCTATCGACTCGCACCGAGCGGCAAGAGAATCCTCGTACTGGAACGCGGTCCTTTCCTGGCGCGCGAGAAGGACAATTGGAATTATCACGGCTCGTTCAAGTATTACTCGTCCGAGGTGATGTATGACAAAGACGGCGGCGAGATTCGCCCCGGTTTCTCATATCACGTCGGTGGAAACACTAAGGTCTATGGTGCTGCGTTGTTTCGGCTCCGCGAAAAGGATTTCGAGCAGTTTCGACATCGCGATGGCATCTCGCCCGAATGGCCGATTAAATATCGCGATTGGGAACCCTATTACACGCAAGCCGAGGAACTGTACGAAGTCCATGGCAAAGCTGGTGAAGATCCGACCGAACCCTGGCGTTCCGCAGAATATCCCCATCCGCCAATCAGCCACGAACCTCGTATCAAAGAGGTATTCGAAATTTTAAAAGCCCGCGGCATGAAGCCCTATCCAGCACCGATGGGTATTCGCATCAACGAAGCCGCCAAGCATCTCAGCCCCTGCATTCGGTGCGACACTTGCGACGGCTACCCTTGCATGGTCCACGCCAAGTCGGATGCCGATGTCCTCGCGGTTCGCCCCGTTCTTCGCGAACCCAATGTGACGCTGGTCACTGAAGCCAAAGTATTACGCCTTCACACAAGTGCTTCAGGCCACGAAGTCACTGGAGTTGTCGCCGAGGTAAAGGGTGAGCAAAGGATGTTTTCCGCCGATGTAGTGGTCGTCGGGTGCGGTGCCGTCAATTCTTCCGCACTCCTGCTGCGTTCCGCCAACGATAAGCACCCGCGCGGCCTCGCAAACAACAGTTCGGGTTTGGTCGGCCGCAACCTCATGAAGCACGTGCTTGGTTCGCTCATCGGAGTTTCCACTCAGAAAGCCAATCCGTCAAAATTTCAAAAAACCATGGCGATCAACGATTTCTACTGGGGTGAACCTGGCTACGAATTTCCCATGGGGAATATTCAACTCATGGGAAAGACGGTTATCGAAGGCTTGTGCGGCTATGAAGACAAATATGCGCCGTTAACTATTGAAGAAGTGGCCAAGAATTCCATCGATTGGTGGCTCACCACCGAGGATCTTCCAGAGACCAGAAATCAAGTCCGCGTCGAAGGCGACCAACGGATCGTTATCGATTACACAGAGAATAACTCCGAACCATTTGATCGCCTCACCGAACGTTGGAAGTGCATTCTGAAGGAAATCGGTTGCGGCTGCCATATCGTCCCGCAAATGAACTATTTCACTCCCCAATCCGGCTATTTCACCACCAAGATGCCGATGCACAGTTTGGGTCACCAGGTCGGCACCTGCAAATTTGGCGAGGATCCTAAAACTTCCGTGCTCGACCTCAATTGCCGCGCTCACGATCTCGACAATCTATATGTCGTCGACGGCAGCTTTTTCGTTTCCAGCGGCGCGGTTAATCCAACACTTACGATCATCGCCAACGCCCTACGTGTCGGCGATCATCTCCTCGAAAGACTCGGTAGCCGCCGACGTGAGGAGGCGGACGCTTCAGACTCTGTGCCCCAAACCTGCTGTCGCCTCGCATCAGCCTTAACTCCCGAATCCATCCTTGCAAAATGATCGCCGAAATTGATATTCCGACGGAACCAAGTCGCTTCAACCAATCACTCAACATGAATTCATCTGCCAAACAACTGGCCGGCTCTGTCGTGCTCATCACAGGTTCCGTCGGCAACCTCGGTTCGGCCACCGCCCGTACCGCGCAAGAAGCAGGAGCAAAAACTGTTCTTATCGATCGCTCTCAGGATCGGTTGCGTGAAAATTTTCCCGATCTTGCCGATTCACCAGATCATCTTCTGGCGGGAGGCGTTGACTTAACCAACCCTGATTCTCTGTCGAAAGTAGTCCAATCCGCAATCTCCCGTTTTGGCCGTATCGACGCTCTTGTCAACACGGTCGGCGGATGGCGAGGGGGAAAGCCAACGCACGAGACCGATCTTGCCGATTGGGACTTTCTTTTTGGCGTCAATCTCCGGACCACACTCTTATGCTGTCGTGCCGTCATTCCGCAAATGCTTCGCCAGGGACGCGGCAAAATCGTCACCGTCGCCAGTCGCGATGGTCTTACCGGCGGCGCAGGCTACAGCGCCTACAGCGCCTCAAAAAGCGCCGTTCTTCGCTTGACCGAATCCATGGCCGCTGAATTGAAAGCTTCCAACATCAATGTCAATTGCATCATGCCGAGCACCATCGACACGCCACAGAATCGTAAGGCGATTCCCAACGGCGACTTTTCAAAGTGGGTCGCCCCCGAAGCGATCGCCGACGTTATCCTCTTTCTTATTTCAGACGCCGCCCGCGCAATCAACGGTGTCGCTATACCCGTTTACGGCAAAGGCTGAACCATAAACAAACTTCAACCAGCAACATTAGCTAGTTCGTCTCATCCCATGTACAGACCATATCCCGTCCGCTTCGTTCTAAGTGCAATTGCCCTTGCAGCCTCTTCTATCCTGTTATCGGCTGCTCCACCGAAAGTTGGCGACAAAGGTCCCGATTTTTCGTTGCAGACCCTCGACAGCAAGACCATTACTCTCAGCACACTCACGTCAAACAGTCCCGTCGTCCTGCTCGTCCTGCGCGGTTGGCCCGGTTACCAATGCCCCCTGTGCACCGCTCAAGTTGGTGATTACATCTCATCCGCTGCAGCTTTCGAAAAAGCAGGAGCTCGCGTCATTATGGTCTATCCCGGACCCGCCGATAATCTGAAGGCGCATGCCGGCGAGTTCGTCAACACCAAGAACTGGCCGGAGAAATTTCTTCTCGTTACGGACCCGGATTTCAAAATGATCAATTCGTATGATCTCCGCTGGAATGCTCCAGGCGAGACTTCTTACCCATCCACGTTTATTCTGGACCGCAAAGGAGTCGTGCGCTTCGCAAAAATCAGTCACACGCATGGAGATCGCACGAAAGCAGCAGACATACTGGCGAAGCTGAAGGAATCTGATCCGAAGTGAGAATTGGGGAATTCTCTTCCGGGTCTCTCATGTAACCGCTGATATTACCCCTTTGTAACCGGTTTGTAACCGGTCAGACCGCAATTTCGCTTCGGTTTTACCGATGTGTAACCGATGTAAGCGCTCCAGCGGGGGGGAAGGGGTATAGCCACTCATTTCAGCCACCTGCCGTCCCCGCGAGCTGCTTTGTCCTTTTGGGAAATTACATTGGGCAATGACTGGAACTCTCGTAATTCTTGTGTAAGGCCTGCCCGATTCGTCCGACCAACCAGAAACACGATGGAATATCTTCATCATGCCAGTTTCGGAATCGGCGTTCTCGGCGTTCTAGTCATCGTCTTTGGCGTTTTCTGCGGCCTTGTCCGCTTTGTTCGCGCCGAGATCGCCGCAGCCCGCGGTCTTGAGGTGGATCAAGAACGCAAACAACTCCGTCACGTCCTTGGCTATTATTTGCTTCTCGGCCTCGAGTTCCTGATTGCCGCTGACATAATCGAAACTCTCATGAAACCCAGCACCAAAGATCTAGTCGTGCTGGGTGCCATCGTCGCCATTCGCACCGTCATCAGCTACTCGCTTAACTCCGAGTTCTCACAGGAACACGCCTCCAAGCCCACCCCGACATGATCGCCGCCGTCTTCCTGACCCTACTCGCAATTTACCTTCTCTGTGGCTCGGTATTTGCGATTCCTTTCGTGCTCGTAGGCGTTGGCAAAGTCGATCCGCACGCAAAACACGGAAGCTGGGGCTTTCGCCTCTTGATACTTCCCGGAACTATAATGCTCTGGCCATTGCTTGCCCGACGTTGGCTTAGTGGTATCCACGAACCTCCCGAAGAACGCAACGCGCACCGCCTCGCCGCGAACAGTAGCCGCCGACGTGAGGCGGACCCTTCGCCATCCTCCCTATGATTCGTCCTTTGCGCCAACGCCATCGAATCATGATAACTACTTTGAGTGTTATCATCCCCACCGCATTTGCGTTAGGCATCGTGCGCCGGAATCAACTTCCATCGTCCGATTCATTTCCAGCAGGCGCTGCGGCCGAAATATACAGTTACACCGAACTGTGGAGCCGCAACGACTTGTGGGACAAAGCGCTAATCCGCACACGTTTGCTACGATCGACCTCGCGTCCGCAGCGGCTCGTGATCGAGCTCACCTCAATGAAGCAAATCGTTCGACCTGACTTGCTCGCGTATTGGGTCCCAGGCAACGCCCGCACCTCGGACACGTTACCCGATAGTGCTTTCCTTCTCGGCTCCTTTACTCAATTCATTCCCATTCAGCTTGACCTGCCCGGTCAACCAGCCAAACAAACCGGCATTCTCCTACTCTACAGTCTCGCAGACCACGAAATCGTCGCCACTTCCAAACAGATCAAGCTTTAATCATTTAACCAATCAGCAGACCCATGGGTGTCGAATACCAGGCCGTTCAATGGAATCGTCAAAAGCGGATCTATGATTTTGTCCTTTCTGGCACCGTAGCCGCCTATCTACTCGTCTTTGGCATTCTTACGAAAGTCCTGTTCCCGTACGTCACCGACGAAATCATGCTGATGCGCGCATTCGGCACCGCCGCATTTCTGCTGTTGCATGTAATTCTTTGCATCGGCCCTTTATGCAGACTCAATCCCAAATTTTTGCCCCTGCTGTACAATCGTCGCCACGCCGGCGTCACTATGTGCCTCCTGGGCCTCATTCATGCCGCACTTGTTGTCCTCACCTACCACGCAGGCGGAAATGCCAATCCCGTCCTGGCCATTTTTACATCTACCCCTATCTCCGGCCCATTCGCTACCGTCCCATTTCAACCTTTCGGCTTTTTTGCCCTGATTATCGTGCTGCTCATGGCTGCAACCAGCCACGACTTCTGGCTGGCAAATCTCAGCGCGCCCGTCTGGAAATCGCTGCACATGCTTATCTATGTCGCTTACGGCCTCCTCGTTCTGCACGTAGTCTTCGGAATTCTGCAATCCGAATTGAGCCCAATCTACGTTGTAACCGTTGCCATTGGGTTTCTAGCGGTTCTTACTTTTCACTTAACCGCAGCTTTCCGTGAAATTCCCGTCGACCGTAACCTAATTGAAAAATCAGAGATTGAGTTCATCTACGTCTGCTCCATCGACGAAATTCCTGAACACCGGGCCAAAATAGTTTGCTTGGCGGGAGAACGAATCGCGGTTTTCAAGTACGACCGCAAAATCTCCGCAGTTTCCAACGTTTGCCAGCATCAAAACGGACCTCTTGGTGAAGGCAAAATCCTGGATGGCTGCATTACTTGTCCATGGCACGGCTATCAATACCGCCCGGACACTGGTGCTTCACCTCCGCCATTCGTCGAGAAAGTCCCAACCTTTAACGTCCGCGTCGAAAACGGCCGGGTTCTCGTTCAGCCAAAACCAAATCCGGCAGGAATGCGTGCCGAACCCGCCCTCGTCGATACCTACGTGCAACACGAAACACCGTCAACCACCAGCACAGCCATTTCCCCTGCGCCAGAGGCAGTCACAACATGAACGCTTTCGACGAATTCTACATCGGCTGGCAGGGCCGAGCTCCCCGAACTATCGGCTTGTTCGTGCGCAAGATGATCATTGCCCTCTGCATGTCCGTCTTGGCCTTTGGCGGGATTCTTGCGTTCGTGCAGCATTCGATAGGCATCGCAATTTTCGAATGGGGCACGCACAAAATGTTCACTGGCACGCTAAGAACGTCACCTTACCCGCACCTTTCCGTAAGGCAACCTGGCAAATCCGCGGGTCAATCCGACTATCTCCTCGTCGCACCATTCAAACATGGGCTCGACCCGGCACCAATCGCCGTGCTCGATGGCAAACCTGTAACACTTATAGGCACCCTAATCTTTCGCGACAACGAAACAATGATCGAAGCTCTTCCGGAGACGATCAAACCAGCCTCCTCCAATCCGGATTTACCAATTACGAGTCACGAATCACAACTTACCAATCGCGTCACCCTTCGCGGCGAAATCGTCGACAGCAAATGCTACTTTGGCGTCATGAATCCGGGTCGACTGACCCCACACAGAGGTTGTGCAGTCCGATGCATCAGTGGCGGCATTCCTCCGGTCTTGCTCGTCCAACAGGAAGATCGTCCACCAACCACGTATCTGCTCGTGTCCAACGACGGAAGTTCAGTAAACAAGCAAATCCTCGATATGGTCGCCGAGCCAATCGAGATCACCGCAGACCTGGTGCAACAAGGCAGCTTAAAGATTCTTCGAGCCAACCCTTCCACCTATCGACGACTCAAAAAATAAATATCGTCTCAACTTTGCGTCAATGGGCATCCAAATGACCATATGGGCCGCAGAATCTGATAACGCTCATGAGGTGTTTTAAGCATTCGGACAGCGATGCTATCGCAGTATGTGCGCATTGTGGCCGCGCGGTTTGCTCCGAATGCACTCAGCCGCAATCTGCAACTCGTATTACCTGTTCGACCGCGTGTGCCAACCAACTTAGCCGCGCTGCCGAACTTCTTCAGCAAATCGCGACCATCAATCATCAACTTTTGCAGAATAGCCTTCGTAATACCAGAGCAAGTGCCTTCTACTGCTATCTGTGCGCCGCGCTCTCTGCCGCTGCGGCAGTTGTAGCCTGGTTCATGCTCCCGTCACCGTTCCTGATCCTGTTCACAGGTGGGTGCGCTGTCGTGTTGCTCTTGTCGGGATTTTGGTATGGTCGGGCAGCAAGAAGGCGGTCTAAATGAAGTCATCCCACTGCTTCTGTGCCGCCAGAAAATGGACTTTGATGGGATTGCTATCCTTCACAGTCCTTTCATGGGTGCTGTTCCATACTCAAATAACCAGCAAATTGTTGCTCCACCTCTTTCTCAATTCAGAAAACCCGCGGGAGGAAGTCTTCGAAGAACTGCTTGCCGAAGCCAAGGACCCGATCAACCTCCTTAACCGAGCCTGGCGAACCGGGAAAGTCGTACATCGCCAGTTTGTAGCGGCTTATTTGAAGGAAAATGCCGCAAGGAACGCGCCATGGTTCTCTCAAGCAGAGCCGTTATTGGCTACCTGCGCATCCGACGCTGATGCTTCTGTCCGCGAGCTGGGACTCGCCGCACTGGCAGCCTCTAACAATACTCGACTATTCGAAGCTGCACGCTACCAACTTGGCGATCTCGATCCACTGGTGCGTCAAATCGGTTTCGGTTACTTGCGAAAATCCGATCCACAACAAGCCGTGCCAATCTTAATTCCATTTCTTGATGACCCGGATCTTCGAATCGTGACTGAAGCCGAGGTTGGCCTGGCACGGTGGAGTGGTGAAGATTTCGGAATTCGAACTCGCATGGCAATTCCGGAAGCTTCTGCCGCCCGCGCCGGCGAAATCGATCCATCCGTCGTTGAAGCAATTCATCGCGGGGTCGAGAAACGCAAAGAATGGTGGAAAACCCACAAAGACGAATATGCGTCGCACTCTGATTCAAAGCCACTATTTACATTTTCGACCGAGTCCGATCGACCACCTGTAACAAACTTCAAGCTGGCCGATCTCCACGGCAAGCCCGTCCACCTTTCAGACTTTCGCGGTAAAGTTGTCCTCGTGAATTTCTGGGCGACTTGGTGTACTGCCTGCCTCGCTGAAATTCCTGACCTGATTGCTCTTCAGAATAAGAATAACGACGAAGTCGCAATCCTGGGCATAGCTCTCGACGGCGTGCCCGATGAACATGGTGACTCGCCCGATGAAGAGGGCCACGCGAAACCGCATTCAAATAGATCCTCTTCAAAAGCCACACATGCCAAGGTCGAACGAGCCGTCAAATCGCGCCAAATAAACTATCCCGTTCTCCTGGATTCGCGAAATTCGGTTGGCGGTCAATACAACGGCGGTGAGCTTCCGACGACAATCATTATCGATAAGAAAGGACGCCTCCGACGCCGCTTTATCGGCGAACGCAGTCTGGCGGTCTTTGAAGCTATGATCGCCGAAGCAAAGGCCCCTGTTAGGTAAAGGTTTGCACTGGCAAACATTCTTCCGGGATTTTAAACCCCTCAGCTTTTCTTGTATTTCGCTCCTTCGTACAGAAAATATGATGAGTGACTGTTAATCAAATTGCACAACTTGTGCATCGACTGCCCGCCCGCTGGCGCACCATATTGCTCACCTGCATCTTCGGGCTCGGCGCCGGACTTGCTGCAGTGGCATTTCAACTGTCGATCAACGGGCTTTATCGACTGACCTTTGTTAATTTCTCGCATCTCTCGCCACTGAGTTTTATTCTGGGCAGTCTTACTCTCATTGTAGTCACTTCGCTCATCGTTGGATACTTGCTGAACAAGTTCGCGACTGAAGCGTCCGGCAGCGGCATCCCACAACTCAAATTGGCATTCTGGAAAGATTTCGGCGTTGTTCATTGGCGCGTTGTTTGGGTCAAATTCATCGCCGGCGTTTTAAGTATCGGTGGCGGCTGTAGCTTGGGACGAGAAGGTCCAAGCGTGCAAATCGCTGGTGGCCTTTCGTCCAATCTCGCTGGATTACTCGGTGAAGCCAAACAACGGCGGCGTCTCGCAGCGGCTGCAGGGGCAGCCGCCGGCTTAGCGGCGGCTTTTAACACACCCTTGGCCGCTGTCACTTTTGTCCTCGAAGAAATTATCGCCGACCTCAACAGCAACCTCCTTGGAGGCGTCCTTCTCGCCTCGGTGATCGGCGCCTTCGTCGTTCATGCGATTATCGGCAGACAACCCGCCTTTTCTCTTCCTGGAGTTGAGGCTCCAGGTGCTCTTGCGTATGGATTGACACCCGTCGTCGCGGCCGCGTCCGCTTGCATCGGAGTCCTGTTTCAAAAATGGGCGATGGCACTGCGCTCAAGGCGAAAACGCTTCCCAAACTTTCCTGCCTGGGCACGACCCACCTTGGGGGCCGTAATTACCTGGGCGCTCGGCTGCACAATCTTCCTGACCACTGGACACCTCGGCGTGTTCGGTCTCGGTTACGATGATCTCTCTGCGGGCCTGGGGCTACAACTTGGCTGGAAAATCGCCGCTGCCCTTCTCGGAGCAAAACTCATCGCCACCGCCCTCTGTTATGGATTCGGCGGCTGCGGCGGCATTTTTTCACCCACGCTGTTTTTAGGCGGTATGTGTGGAATATGTCTTGCCGGGCTTTGGACGCTCGCGATTCCACTCAGCGGCCCGGACCAATTGACATTGGCTGTTGTCGGAATGAGCGCCTGCCTTGGTGCCGTCGTGCGCGCTCCAGTCACAGGTATCCTAATCGTCTTTGAAATGACTCATGAGTTCTCCCTCGTGCCGGCGCTCATGCTTGGCGCTCTCGTCAGCCAGGCCATAAGTCGTAAACTTAGCCGTTACAGTTTTTATGAGGAGATCCTGGTTCAAGATGGCCATCGCCTCGAACACGTTTTTCCTCCCCGTGACCTTCAGACCTGGCACCAACTCCCTGTATCCTCCATCGCTACGTTCCAGCCAATCGTTATCCACGACCTCTCCTCGACCGAACTCCGAAAAGTCCTCGCCTCGCACCCGTATCAGCGATTCCCCGTGCTTAAGAACGGCACCGTCGAGGGAATTCTTGTTCGTAAAGAAGCAGAGTCTGCTCTCGCAGAAATGCGCGAGCCAAAACTCGAAGTTGCCGTCACTTGCCTTCCGAATCAAACGATCCGGGAACTTCAGGCCAGACTTATTGAATCCACGTCCCTTCTGGCAATCGTCTTGGATCAAGAGGGCGGTAAGTTGCTCGGACTCGTCACTTTGCACGATCTCCTTAGGGCCGAAGTAGGAATCGCCAGGGATGGCTCTCCTTAGTAGTCCTCCACTTAAAGAAGCCTACAATTCGTAAGGAAATTCGCATCGGCGCGACCGTTCCTTATGCGCCGAAAAAGTGTCTTTATCGAGGTTCTGGTCAGAAGGTTCGCTCTCGCCGGACGTCATCATGTATCGAACCTGCCCAATTATCCGAGTCTTCCTCCTCCGCTTGGCGGAAGTCCATCATCCCCACTGTACCCCAAGCACCTGCGCCGTCGAAGCGAAGTCTTTAGCGCCCTCGCGCGGACTGCCGCGCTCCTCCTCGTTCTATCATCGTCTGCCATTGCCGCCGTTACCGAAGTTCGCTCGATTGGTCTCACGGTTGATAACTTGAATCGCGAGCTCGTGTTTTATACTAACACGCTGCCCTTTCATCTGATCTCGATTCAGGATAAGTCCGGTCCCGACGAGGACGCTCTTCTTGGATCGCGTGATGTTAACCTTCGCGTCGCCACTCTGAAACTGGGCGATGAATCCATTACTCTCACCGAACATCTAACCGACAAGGGCCGGCGAATCCCATTAGACTCTCGAAGCTTTGACCATTGGTTCCAACACATCGCCATTGTGGTGAGTGATATGGAAAGAGTTTACGAAAGCCTCCGAGCTCAAAAGGTAAAGCACGTGTCCTCGGCCCCACAAACCTTACCTGAGTGGAATAAACACGCTGGCGGGATTAAGGCATTCTATTTTCGCGATCCCGAAGATCATGTGCTCGAAATCATTTGGTTCCCAAAAGGGAAAGGCCATCCGAAGTGGCAAACGGGTACGGAGCAACTCTTTCTAGGGATCGATCACACCGCCATTGTCATTTCGGATACAGATTCCAGCGTCGCGTTCTACCGAGACGCTCTAGGTATGAATGTCACCGGCGAAAGTGAGAACTACGGCGTTGAACAAGAGCACCTAAATCAAGTTTTCGGCGCTCGGCTCCGGATTACAGCGCTTCGTGGGCCGAAAGGGCCCCGAGTCGAATTGCTTGAATATATTACTCCTCCTGGCGGTCGTTGTCTTCCTCAGGATTCAAAATCGAACGATCTGGTCTTTTGGTCCACTGAGCTTGTTACCGATTCCTTCGATGACCTTGCCTCCAGGCTGCGCTCAAATACGGTAACATTCGTATCAGATATCCTTCCTTCGGCTAAAGATGCCCCCAAGGCAAACCGTGCTGTCTTTATCCGCGACCCGGAAGGCCACGCAATTCAACTCAGCGACCCGTCCCCAATTGTTTCCGCGTCCGCTCAACGATAGCCTGCACCGGGCGAAACATGATATTTTCCTGTTTTGGCACCACCTCTTTTTTCTTATCTTCTCCTGAATGAGCCCCAGCGTTCACAATCAGGACGCGAGAACCTCGTTGGCATCGACGGACCTAAATGCCCGTCTCATCGAAGGCAGTCCCGATTGTATCAAAGTCCTCGACCTCGAGGGCCGCTTGCTCTCCATGAACGCTGGTGGCATGCAAGCACTCGAAATTTGCGACCTGGCACCTTTGATCGGGTCATCATGGATTGATTTTTGGAAGGGCAAAGATCAGGAGGCGGCCCGCCATGCAGTTGCCGCAGCCCGCAGTGGTAAAACTGGCAGATTCGTCGGTTACTTTCCCAGTGTGCAAACGCGCAAGCCGATGTGGTTTGATGTCGTCGTCAGCCCCATCAAAAATTCGCAGGGCGAAGTCGAAAAGCTACTCGCAGCCTCGCGAGAAGTGACCGAATGGAAGCGTTCCGATCAATTGCTGCATGCAATCATCGAAGGCACGTCTGCGGTTGCTGGCGAGGAATTCTTTCGAACGCTGGTTCAACATCTCGCTCAAGGGCTTGGTGTTCGTTGGGTGTTCGTCGCTGAATGTTTGCCAAATTTGCGCGCTCGTTCACTTGCTTACTGGAATACAGATCATCTCGCTGCAAATTTTGAGTATGACCTCAGCGGCACGCCTTGTTTGAAAGTCACCGAAGGCCGCACCTGTCATGTCCCAGATCGACTTCCGGAAGCTTTTCCCGAAGACAAAGGAATGATCGACATGGGAACCGTGAGTTATTTGGGAGTTCCGTTACGCGACACGGCGAAGAGAGTCATCGGCCATCTCGTTACCTTCGACGACAAGCCGATGCCCCCGGATTCATTGGCGATTTCCGTTCTCGAGACATTTGCCAATCGCGCCGGGCTGGAAATCGAGCGGATGCGCGCTTTCGCTAATCTGCATCGGATTAACCAGGAGAACGAAGAACGCTTCCGCGATCTTTTTGAAGAAGCGCCCATCGCCTACGTTCACGAAGGGCTCGATACACGCTTCATTAGGGCTAATCGGACGGCGATGCGAATTCTGGGAATTAAACCTGAAGAAATTCACGGGACTTACGGCAAAACGTTTATTCCCGATACTCCCGAGGCACAGCGGCGACTTCGCGAGGCCCTTGATTCCATCGGCAAAGGTGCAGATACCAGCGGCGTTGTCCTTGAATTACGCCGCAAAGACAACAGCAAACCGATCTGGATTCAATGGTGGTCCAGACCCGATCCTAGTGGCACTTATACGCGCACGATGTTCGTTGATATCACCGAACAAGTGCTCATGGAACGAGAACGGGCTCGCCTCGAAGCCCAAAACATTTATCTCCAGGAAGAAATCCGCAGCGAACATAATTTCACGGAAATCGTCGGCAATAGCCCCGCGCTGCTTAATGTCCTTCGTCAAGTTGACCAGGTCGCCCCGACCGATTCTACAGTACTCATTCTAGGTGAGACCGGCACAGGCAAAGAACTCATCGCTCGCGCCATTCATGATCGGAGCGAACGTAAGAGCTGTCCTCTCGTAAAAGTAAATTGTGGAGCCATTAGCGCCGGCCTCGTCGAAAGCGAACTCTTCGGCCATGTAAAAGGTGCGTTTACCGGCGCGCTAACAAATCGAGATGGTCGATTCAAATTGGCCGATGGCGGCACGATATTCCTCGACGAAGTCGGCGAACTGCCTCTTGACACCCAGGTAAAACTCCTTCGTGTTCTTCAGGAACAAGAATTCGAACCTATCGGCGGCAGCCGAACCATCAAAGTCAATGTCCGCGTCATCGCCGCAACCAATCGCGACCTCACAGGCGCGATCCGCGAAGGCAAATTTCGCAGCGATCTTTACTACCGCCTCAATGTTGTTCCGATGCGTGTGCCTGCATTGAGCGAGCGCTCAAACGACATACCGCTCCTTACTGCCTTCTTCATGCAGCGCTTCGCAAAAAAGTTCAACAAAGCGGTTAATCGAATTTCCGAAGAAACCATGCAGCGGCTTTCGAGATATTCCTGGCCGGGAAATATTCGGGAACTTCAAAACATTATTGAACGCGCCGTCGTTCTTTCCCAGGGCAACATACTTGCGTTGTCCGCCGACTTCGATGCCTCAAGTAGCTCTCCACGAAACGAGGTGAGACCACCCGATTCACAACAAGCACCACGCAACGAGTCGGATCAGCCACAAAACCACACGTCGGCAACACCTTCAGACACATCCGGTTCCATGGAAGATGTCGAGCGTCGTCATATCGAATCCGTCTTAAAACAGACTAACTGGATGATCGAAGGCGAACGCGGTGCCGCCAAAATACTGAGCCTGAATCCGAGTACTCTACGCAGTCGAATGCAAAAACTTGGGATCAGGCGCCCCGTCCGTAACGTGTAAGCACCCATCAGGCTGTCCGTCACCTTCCTTGAGTCAGCTCCCGCTCTATAAACGGCGTGCAATTTTCCAAAACCACTCGTTGGCGTTTCAGTTGGAGCAGAAGAGCAATTCCCTCCCTGTCTATAAAGGTTACCTCCGCCAAATCCAGCTTGATGCCTTCTTTGCGATCCAGAAGCGGTTGGCAGGTATTTCCCAATTCTTCCACCCACGGCCCCACAATTCGGCCTTCCAGCTTCAGTACTCGATGAGCAGTGGCGGTCCCCATTTCTGATATTCTTAACATATAAGCAATCCGAACTAAGCAACTTCTAGGCTGCGGCCTCCAAAGGGATTCCTTCTGCTGATGCGGCCGATGATTGAAGCGCAACTATGACTTCTTGTGGTCGTCGTTGCGTATCGGAAGATTGTAATTTTTCGAGATTGTTCAGGTTTTTGCCTTTCAAATTTCGACCATTGCCCCCTTCCCACCAACTTGCCAACTCTTGTCGAAGCTGCTTGCGCGCACGGTGCAACATCACCCAAAGATTGTTCTCGGAAATGTTCAGCTTATCGCATACCTCCCGATTGGGACGTTCTTCGACTTCGTACATCTGAAAAACCTGTGCGATTCGCGGCGGCAGCTTACCCAAAGCGACCTCCAATGCTTCTCGAAACTCAGCTATTTCCATTCGCCGACTCGGCTCGAGGCATTCGCTTGCCATTTCATGCGCCCACAGCACCGAATCATCCCACGCCTCCAGCTCTGGCCGATGAGTGTGCTCGCTACTGCGAGCCGGTCGTTCTCGGCATACTTTGCGTAAGTGGTCATAAATCTTGTGGCGCAAGATGCCCACGAGCCATGTTCGGTCCGTCGAGCGTCCCGAAAATCGGTCGCGCGCTTTCAATGCGGCAAGGAAAGTTTCCTGCACAACATCCTCCGCTGCAATCGGGTCTCGCAATTGGCCGACTGCCAGATTGAAAAGGTAATCGCCGTGGGTGGTGAGCCAATCACATTGCCCTTCGGTCGCCGTTTGTGATGCTGAGTCGTTGAGGTTGATCATAGTGCCGCTCCTTTTGCAGCGACCGTGCCACGAATCGTCTCCCAAACACGAATCATGCAAATCCTCAGTAAAATCAGGGCTAGTTTCACTTCATGCAACTTTCCGAGTTGAGACCCACGCTTTCCGTGGCCGCGACCCGTCGCGGCCAGCCACGAAATCTCGAGGCCTGTAGGTGCCGACATAAAGGTTCCGATATTTAATTCACCCTGTCCTGGCCCTCTCCCTCGTCCTCGAATTTGCCGAGGGCTCCGTAAGGTTTATTCCCACCGCCCCGACCAAACCTCATGCAATCAAAACCTGATCATATCACCACCAACTTCGCACCAGAAACACGATTCAATATTGAAACGAAGTCTGCCGAGCGCCTCTTCGATATTCCCGAACTTCTATCTCTCCCGCTCGAAGAGCAACCGATTTACGTCAGTCCCAACCTTCTGAATCGGCGAGGCATTCCGTTCTCGCCCATCCACGATTGACCAATTCTCTAATCCGCGATCTCAGCCGACTTAACTATTCAACTATTTGAGAACCCTATGCGCGCTTCACGCCATCTCGAGAAACTCGAACACTTCAAAGCGTATAATCCAACCGCGGCTCAATTGCTCGACCTCGCAAAACACGAGGTCGAACCGGCCGAAACATTGTCACGCACTCAACTCGTCGTTACATGGATT
>Ga0068857_100001295_pt1 | contig 19638 bp, 20 predicted proteins | sample KBSCornC72_FD_66591 | JGI IMG/M metagenome (GOLD analysis project Ga0068857, IMG submission 66591) | Corn rhizosphere microbial communities from Kellogg Biological Station, Michigan, USA - KBS Corn C7-2 | ecosystem: Host-associated > Plants > Roots > Rhizosphere > Soil ...
GCAGGGTCGCCGGCGATTTATCATTTCACCCAAAGCTGCGGCGCAGCAATTGTCCGCCCCTCCACCACCTCGTCCCACACGTGGTCGTCCGCCAAAAACTGATTCGGCAGCGCATGGCAAAGCGGTGCCCGCTCCGGTGCCAGCGGTTCCCGGAACTGGCACGCCCGGTCAGGCATTGGATTTGACCGAGACGATTAAGACCCTGCTGCATCTTGCGCACGAGCACGGTCATGTCACGTACGACGATATTAATGACATTCTGCCCGAAGGTCTTTCGCCAGAGGATTTGGACGAGCTTTATACCAAGCTGCGCAATCTCGACGTAGAAATTGTTGACCACGCTGAAGTTGAGCGCGCGAAACCGGCCGAGCCAGAGGAAGAGGAAGATTCCCGCCTGGAGGTGCTGGACGATCCTGTCCGCATGTACATGAATCAGATGGGCAAGGTACCCCTCTTGACACGCGAGCAGGAAGTGGAGATTTGCAAGAAAATCGAAGAGGCCGAATCCGATATGAAACGATTGGTCTATTCGCTCGGTTTCACTGCCAAAGAGCACATTGCCATTGCGGAAAAATTGCTTTCGGAACCGCCGAAAGAGCGCTTTGACCGGGTAGTCGTGGACAAAAAGGTCGCGAATCGCGAAGGACATCTCCGCGACTTGCGACAACTCATCAAAAAGGTGCGTGTGCTGGATGCGCAGGTGGACGAGAAGTACATGGCCTGCCAAAAATTGGCGACGGTTGGCCGTCGCGAAAAGGCTCGTGTGGCATTGCAGAAAATGGACAAGAAGCTTCAGGACACGTTCCCGAAGTTCTTCTACAAGCAGAAAGTGCTTGAAGACATGATTGTCGTTGCGGGCAACGTTCACGAGAAATTCAAGGCGAGCCTGCGTCATGTGCAGGAACTCGAATCCCGGCGCAAGTCTTCCGAGCAGCAGGCTGCGTTGCACAGCGAGCGCACGAAGATTCGAGCCCTCGAACAGTTCGTGCGAATGTCGCAGGAAGAGTTTTTCAAAACGTTCGATGACTTGAAACGTGCAGCCGACCGCGCGCATCAGGCAAAGACGCATATGGCTGAGGCTAACCTGCGTCTGGTCGTTTCGGTGGCCAAGAAATACACGAATCGTGGTCAGTCGTTCCTTGACCTGATCCAGGAAGGCAACATCGGCCTGATGAAAGGTGTCGAGAAATTTGAATATCGCCGGGGCTACAAGTTCTCGACGTACGCCATTTGGTGGATTCGCCAGGCGATTACGCGTTCGATTGCCGATCAGGCCCGGACCATTCGTATCCCGGTCCACATGATCGAAATCATGAACAAGCTCTGGCGCGCGCAGAAACAGCTCACCCAGGAACTTGGCCGGGAGCCAACTCCGGAAGAAATTGCGGACGAAATGCACATGCCGGTGGCGCGAATCAACGCGTTGCTCAAGATGGCTCAGCAACCGGTCTCGCTTCATGCGCCAGTTGGTGATGACGGCGATGTCAGTGTCGGCGATTTCATCGAAGATAAGAGTGCCGAAAATCCTTCGGATGTTACCAGCTACAGCCTGCTCAAAGAGAAACTTGGCGACGTGTTGACAAGCCTCACCGAACGCGAGAGGCGCATTCTCGAAATGCGATTTGGTCTCGTGGATGGTTACGAACGTACGCTGGAAGAAATCGGGAAGATGTACAACGTCACGCGCGAACGGATTCGCCAAATCGAGGCGAAAGCGTTGCGCAAGTTGCGTCACCCGACACGTGTCCGCCACCTGCAAGGCTTCCTCGATACGGAAGAAGAGGCAGCGTAGCGCTTGCATTATGAGCACACTGGCCGAAATCCAAGATGCGATCAGCCAGTTGTCCGACCGCGAGCAGGCTGCTTTGGCAGCCTGGCTGGATTCCCGACGAAGTGCGTCCTTGTATCTTCAAGATGAAGAATCGCTGCTTCGTTCGCTTGACGAGGCGACTCGCGACATTAATGCCGGCAAAGGCATTCCTATAGATGAGGTGCGCAGAAAAGTCGCTTCATGGGTTGCAAAATAATCTTTGCGCCCCAAGCGATTGCTGATCTCGGTGAAATTGTCGCTTATATTGCAAAAGACGACTCTGAAGCCGCAAAGCGTCTCGGCTTGGCGCTGATTAATCGGGTGGCGATATTAGAGAATTTTCCTCTTATTGGGGCTGCTTATCCCAAACGAGACGGCGTGCGGAAACTCGTCTCCAAGCCTTTCCTTATTTTCTATCGCGCCCATCCTGGTGAAGGACGAGTGGACATCTTACGCTATTGGCACGGGGCGCAAGAGAAACCTTCGTTCTACGACTGAGGGGCCTATTTACTAGCCGTTACCTATTCCTCCCACCAAAATTCGCTCAACCAGTAAGGCATTTCGGTAAACTCGCCGTGAGCTAACGGCGTGTCGCGGCGTTCATCTATCGTCTTTGGAACGGGATGCTCATTCCATTGATAACTGAGTGAACGCATTTGATTGGCGCCTCCAAAGCCAACCGAAAAGGCGCGGAAATGAAGACGATTCGTCAGCGAACCGGAGCTATCGTTTTCATAGAAGCGCTGCAACATTGACTCGCCCGTCGGGGATGTGCGGAACAAATTTCGCCAACGGCCCAGCGTCCGTTCCTGTTCAGTCACAGGATTCGTCAGGAAATTATCCAACCACATCAGCAAACTGCCTCGATGCACGAGGTCGCCTGCAATCAAATACCATTCGCCGGCTTCGGCAACCGGATGAAGACTGAGGCTGTAAAACTGCGTGTTCGTATGCTCGCGCATATAAGGTAATACGGACGTCGAAAAATCTTCAATTGAACAAGCGGCGCCCAAATAGACGATATTGGCAAAATCGATCTTTGTGTCACGGGCAACCCGATTCAAAATGATCGTTCCCATACTGTGCCCGACGACAGTGATCTGAGAAGCAGCGCCGTTGGTCGATTGAAAATTGCGCAACAATTCGAAGAAGGCCGGCAATCCAGCAGCAGCATAGCGTTTCGTTTGGCGCACTTTACGTCGTTGCTTCGGCGGCTTTTTGCCGGCGTTCTGAGCAACTGAATTGGAGGCCGGAGCCGTTAAAGTTTCTGCGATTTGTATGCGTTCGCTCTGGTCCATTTTTCCCGGATAAACAGTTTGAGTTCGCCGCGACATGTTATCCCAGGCGCCTTTGCCCAACCCATCAATGAGCGCGGCAAAGATGTATTTTACTGGAAAGGTCGCGTTGTATGAGACATCGCGTACCAAGCGATCGTACCATCGCGCATAATCGTCTTCGATGCGAACATGGTAACCCTTCTTAACCGCTTCCTGATAGTCCTTGACGGGAGCACCTCCATCCTGTTTTCGCGCGGGCGTGATCGTCTCGGTATCAGACCGTGTATTGTTCGCAATCACCATTGGAAGACGAGTCACTGCTCGTCCAAGATCGCCGACGAGCATAAATGGAACCGTCAGCAAGCTATACGTTTTTTCGAGTTTCGTTTCCATTTTGATCCCCTGCCGAACCCAAAGCAGATGTTCGACGTACGTGCTGCCCCAACCGGTAGGCCAGACAACGAAAACCGGGTAATAATTCGTCTTCGCGAATGCATAGTCATCCAGGTAGTGCTTCAAGCCGACGTCGCGATCGTTCATTCCTCCATGAACGAAGACCAGGATGTTCGTCTTATCGCTTTCCTTGAAACCCGCCCATATTGTCTCCGCCAAATAATTCGTGACGGATTCCTGGTCCCTTATCAATGCATGTCCATGTCGAGGACGCAAATCGTAAAGCAAACCGTCTGAATTTACTTCGATGACATGGAATTGTTCTATGGCCTGCAGCTCGGCGCGGCTTGTCTTGTTTGGTCTCTCTCGTTGCGAAGATCGAGGCATTGAACTGCAACCAGCAACCAGACAAAGCGCAAGAGCGCCAACCATGCCGCCATGCAGCCTCAGCTTTATCCTCATTGCCTGCGCTCCTTATAGCGACGGGAACATAGCGCGCAAGCTGAATAATGGCCGAGCATCGCCCAAGCCAGTCGTCGCGCCAACTATTTCCTGGCTGCCGTTGTTGACGGTTTCGACTGAGGTGCAGAGTCGGTAGCCTCTACATGTCGATTTGTGACCGCAAGGAAGCCCAACAGGCACAATCCCAGAATGAGCCCTGATAAGCTGACGTAGAAAAGCTTGACCGGAGGAGCAAAGCGATAATCGACTGTATGCGAGCCGGGCGCGAGTTGCACGCCGCGCATGATGTAGTTGCAATGCAGCAGCGTGGTGGGTTTTCCATCCACAGTGACTTTCCAGTTCGGTTCGTATTTATCGTCGAGCAGAAGTACCGATGGCGTCGCCGCGTTGGCCTTAAGAACAATGTGATTTGGATCGTAACTGGCGTATTCCACCGTCCCGGCATTCTCGTTAGTGGCCGTCGCGCCTGAAGGAGCAGGGATTTGTTCGCTGACAAGGACCAGCTTCGCGGGATCAAAGCTCTCGCTGGTGATTCGCTTGAGAGTCGCGTCGGCGTTTGTGCTGATCTCCCAATTCGAATAAAGCTTTGTGCGAGGCAATGCGCCGGTGAATTCGAAAACGGCAAATGTCCCATTGGTCGACTCCGTAGCCGTCAATTCTTCCAGCTTCGTTGGATTCGAAATGCCCGGCTTTGGGCCAAGATTGAATTCCTGAGCGATTCGAAATCGATGCTGAACAGGGTCGAAGAACCCGTTCAGAAAATTCAGCCAACCTGCCGTTCCGAGCAGAAATCTGGTATTGGTCAATTCCCAGCGGCGGGTAGTCAATCGCGCAAGATCGGTGATATATCGTTTGAAATCTTCGTTGCTTTTCGGCGGTGCGGGCTGGAACGCCAGTTCGAAGGCATTGAGATCCTCGGGTGTCCGAGGCATTTGAACAACATCCAAAGATTGAATGTTGTAATATAGAAATGTCTGCTGGGCCCATTCAATACTGTAAACTTGTTGAAAATATCGTTCCGCACCTTCCAATTGATCATTGATACGAAATGATTGCGAAAACCACCCTGCAATAAACCAACGGGGAAGACTTGCGACTCGGTGTTCATAGGGTTTTTCGCGCAAAAAATCCAGGACGGCGTTTGACTCGTATTTGCGCGCGTAATCCCAAACAATTATCCAGGGTTGATTCGCTCGGACCAAATCGCCAACCAAAAGAATGCCGAGCAGCATCGCGCCGAGCTTGGCTCGTCTGCCACCAAACCAACCGCTCAACACCACGGTCATCAAAGCAGTGGCCAGCGCGAAAAACAGAATAAACCATCCAACTTCGCGAATACTGAAGCCCGCACTTAGTTTTGCCATTTCTGCCGGGAATCCAACCATCTCGATATAGGACTCGAGACTTTGGCGAGAGGATGCGTACATCAGCCAGCCAATTGCACACAGGGCAAGAGCAATTCCGCAACCGATTGCCCATTTGCGATCGAATCCCGACACTTTGGCCCACCAATTCTTAAGGTGATCCGTGAAGGAGGAACTGCTGTTTGGAGACGTTTCAAGGTATTGACGGCACAATCCGTGAAGTCCAAAGCCTGACAAAACGACCAGTGACAAGTTTACGGCATGGATAAACTTGGTTGGATTTCGAATTGCTGACGCGTACGGCAGCGCATAGAAAAGCTGGTAAAATGGAGCATAACGTCCAAAGGCCAGCAATAACGATCCAATCCCGGCCACTATCCAAAACCATATCCATCTTCGATGCGATAATGGAAAGACTGATTTCTCTTTTCGGAAGGACTGAAAACACGCCCACAACGCGACGAGCACAACGAGCACTCCAGTGTAATTTCCGCCGCCGGTAAAACGTGGAAAAGGCGGCGGGTTCCCCTGTTTGCCATTCTTCACCCATTGCTCGTAGGCAACGTCCGCCTCCTGTGGGCGTCCTATTTGTCCCCAATATTGGCCGCCTTCATAGGAGCTTTCAAAGGCGGACATGTCCTTAGGAGTGTCCATCCGATATCCGAACAACCCGGGTATCAACAAGCAAATCGCCTCGCTCTTTGGCAGACTCGTTTGGGTCGCGAAACCCCAGCGTTCTTGCTTCGTTTTTTCATCCTGCTTCACACCGGCCACTCCAGTCACAGCATACGCAAGCAGACCCGAGATCGCTTGAGCCGAAAGAAAGGCGGCGAAAATTGCAACGACTGCCACTTTTACGACGCCCTTTGTTAACCTGGGAACGGCAGGACCTTCGCTATTCCAACCTTGAAACATCGCAAAGATCGCCACGTACACGCTGAAAATTGCACCGACATCAGCGCCCTCACAGACACCCATACCCACAGCGAAGCCGCCCAATGCAACTCGCAACCAGCGCTGGAGCGCTGAAGTCGCGTTTTGTGCGCTCACGAGCGCGGCCATCGCAAAGAACGTCATTGCAATGGTGAGGGTGTGCGCCACGACTCCCCAGCAGGCGACAGAGAAAAAACCTGAGTTTAACATGGCAGCCAGCCCGCCGATGATACACGCCGCTGATGCAAATTTCATTGCGCGGAAGAAAGAGAACGCACCCAGACCCAGCAGCCACAGACTTATCGGCGCATACAATTTGGAATAACCGAGCGGTTTCAGAATGAATAACAATATGTATGTAATGCACGGCCAGGCTCCTCCACGGATACCGATGCTGTTCAGGTCAAACCAGCCGCCGAAGAATAAATCGGGCAGCTTCCAGGAATTCATTTTGAGATTCCCAAGCGGTCCATCGTTCGATGCGAGAGTAAATCCCGGGAGATAATTATAACGGAAAAGGACTGAGAGGATGATGAAAATGAGCAGCAACATCAGCCAGATGCTGCGTCGATTCTGGTTTGGTAAAGCCGACGATTTTGAACCCATGTTAGATTAACCAGATTTGATAAGTTAACGTTCTGAAATCCTACTGAGCCTCGGTCACAACGGAAAGCTTAGTTTGGAGAGAACTTTCCCAATCCATCAGGATCGGCCCTTATTGCCACAACCAAGCTCATGGTGTAGGGTCAGAACCAGTGGCCTGAAACCTGTTTGCCTGGTTTAACGTCAAATAAATAGCTGGAATGAACGCACTCCATCGCCGCCAGTTCCTTCGCCAACTTGGAATTTCGACTGCCTCGCTGCCGTTTCTGGTTGGCCTGCCCAGCCTTGGTCTAGCAAGTCCCGCCCGCCCGCGGCAAAGATTGATCATCATGTTCAGTCCGAACGGGACCATTCCGCCCGCATTTTGGCCTGAGGAAACGGGAGCGGATTTCAAGTTGAAGGAAATCATGGCTCCGTTGGAGCCGTTCAAGGACCGGATGCTCGTCCTGCATGGCTTGTGCAACAAAGTGCGCGGTGATGGAGATAATCACATGCGCGGGATGAGCTGCCTATTGACCGGCATCGAGCTTTTCCCGGGCAACATACAGGGCGGTTCAGATACGCCGGCCGGTTGGGCAAGTGGCATTTCAATTGACCAGGAATTGAAAAACTTTTTCCAAAGCCGCGAAGAGACCCGTACACGTTTCGGTTCATTGGAATTTGGCGTCGGAGTAACGGACCGGGCCGATCCGTGGACGCGAATGTCTTACGGTGGACCGAACCAGCCAATTGCGCCCATCTCCGATCCGTATCAGATGTACCAGAAACTGTACGGTCAAATGAAGGATAAGGAGAACCTTCGCAGCGTTCTTGATGACGTGAGGGACGACCTGAAAAAAGTCCGCAAGCTGGTCAGCGCCGAAGATTGCCGGTTGCTCGATGAGCATGAATCGCTGGTGCGGCAAATGGAGAAAGAAATCTGTGATGCGGGGCAACAAAAGCTTCGCGTTGCCCCTCCCTCATTGGAAGAAGGAGTGACTGATCAGAACGATAATGTGCCGCGGCTGAGTCGGATGCAGGTTGATTTGCTCATTAATAGTTTCGTCAATGACATGGCGCGGGTGGCGACGTTGCAATATACCAAGTCTGTGGGACAAGCACGGATGAATTGGCTGGACATAAATGATAATCATCACTCCCTCTCGCACGAACCCGACAAAGATGAGACGACGAAATCAAAGTTGATCAAAATCAACACATGGTTCGCCGGGGAATTGCATTATCTGGTCGAGAAGCTGTCAAACACACCAGAGCCAGGTGGTCCAGGCAGCCTGCTGGACAACACTTTGGTCATCTGGACGAATGAACTTGGGAAAGGAAACAATCATACGCTCGACAATATCCCGTACGTGGTGATTGGTGGAGGATTCGGGTTCAAGATGGGGCGCTCAGTTAAACTCGAGAAAACCGCTCACAACCGATTCTATCTCGCACTTGCCCATGCGGTGGGGCATAAGCTCGAGACTTTCGGAAAACCGTTGCTTTGCGAAGGCGGGCCGCTGAGTTTGGCCTAAGAGGCGATCGACGCGAAAAGGACGCCGGGCCCGTACCTTCGGATTAAGAAGCTGCCGGAGCAGCAGTTCCGCGCTTGGCTGCGCGGACGTCGTAATCCGCGGCTTTCATCACATTGGAGATGTGAATCGAGCCTTCACGTTCAACAATTGCACCCTGGGGATGTGTCTGGCTCTTGCGCATGTGCCGTTTGATCATGCGAGCGCCTTCGACAATGACGCGTTGCTTCTTGCCGTTGACGCTAATGACGCGACCGCGTTTGCCTTTTTCGGAGCCAGCGAGGACGACTACTTCGTCATTCTTTTTTACGTGAAATCTGCGCATGGGATTGGAAATTGATGATTGGTAACAGTGATTAGTAATTGGTTCTTAAATCACTTCAGGCGCGAGCGAAATGATCTTCATGAACTTTTTGTCGCGAAGCTCGCGAGCGACAGGGCCGAAGATGCGCGTGCCGCGCGGGTTGAGTTCTTTGTCGATGATAACAATCGCGTTACTATCGAAGCGGAGATAGGAGCCGTCGTTGCGGCGAATCGCCTGCCTGGTCCGAACCACGACCGCGTCCACCACTTCGCCCTTTTTGACTGTGCCATCCGGCGCGGCTTCTTTGATGTGGGCTTTGATGACGTCGCCAATGCCGGCGTAACGCTGGTTTCGGCCGAGAACACCGATGGCAGCAGCGCGCTTTGCGCCGGTGTTGTCAGCCACGTCGAGAATTGAGCGGACTTGTAACATAAGTCATTAAAACGTAATCGAGGGTTAGGCGGCGACTGGTGTAACACCGCTGCTTTTCTCGACGACTTCGACGAGACGCCAGCGTTTGGTTTTGGAAAGGGGACGAGTTTCTTCGATGCGAACGCGATCACCAACTTTGGCTTCGCCTTTTTCATCGTGAGCGTAAAACTTCTTGTAGCCGGTAACGACTTTCTTGAAACGCGGATGAGCGAAACGGCGCTCGACGAGGACAGTAATGGTCTTGGCCATTTTGTTGGAAATGACCTCGCCGATACGTTCTTTGCGGTTGCCACGAGCGGAGGCCGCAGTGTCGGGCGCGGCGGCGGTTTCGGTTGAATCAGACATACAAAATCAAATGGTTAAGCAGCTTTTTTGCGGAGTTGTGAAATTCGGGTTTCGATGCGGGCGACGTCGCGGCGAAGAGTGTGCAGGCGCGCAGATTTTTCGAGTTGAGCGCTGGCCTGTTGCAGGCGCAGATTGAAAATCTCCTGGCGCAGGTTGCGGCCATCGGCAAGGAGTTCGGGAACCGTCTTTTCCTGAATTTCTTTGCGTTGATTCTTTTTCATAACGATTAAGATTTAGAGCTGCGCTTAGTGTCCGTGCCGTGAAATGAATTTGGTCTTAATCGGCAGCTTGGTGGCCGCGAGACGCAGGGATTCGCGAGCGACTGCTTCGGTCACGCCGTCCACCTCAAAAAGGACATTCGCCGGTTTGATAACGGCGACCCAGGATTCGAGCGGGCCCTTGCCTTTACCCATTCGCGTTTCGAGCGGTTTCTTGGTGAAAGATTTCTGCGGGAAGACACGAATCCACATTTTGCCGTGGCGTTTCATGTTGCGGGCAACAGCGACGCGAGCAGCCTCAATTTGCTTGGTATCAAGCCAGCAGCGTTCCAACGCCATCAGGCCGTACTCGCCAAAGGCAACCGTTTGACCGCGTGTGGCAAGGCCGGCGCGGCTACCGCGGTGCATTTTGCGGTACTTAACTCGTTCGGGCATTAAGGGCATAACGACTTAAAGTTAAATAGGTTAAATGAATCGTCAGGCAGCGACCGGTTCAGCGGCTTGGCGCTGTTCAGGTCTTTGAGGCTTCTGCTCACCTTTGCAGACCCAGCATTTGATGCCGAGTTTGCCATAGACAGTATGCGCTTCGGCAAAACCGTAATCAATATTCGCACGCAAAGTATGGAGAGGAACCCGACCCCAATGGTATTGCTCGACACGGGCGAGTTCCGCACCGCCGAGGCGGCCGGCACAGCGGATTTTGATGCCTTCGGCGCCGAAATCTTTGGCGGTCTGAAGCGCTTTCTTCATCGCGCGTCGGAAGGACACGCGGCGTTCAAGCTGCAAAGCGACGTTTTCCGCGACGAGTTGCGCTTCGGTTTCAGGCGTCTTGATTTCGACAATATCGACGTAAATCTCCTTGCCCGTCATCTTGCTAAGTTCTTCCTTGAGCTTGTCGATTTCAGCGCCTTTGCGGCCGATAACGATTCCGGGACGGGCCGTGAGAATCGTAATACGGCACCGGCTGGCAGCGCGCTCGATTAGAATCTGTGGAACGGACGCCGATTCGAGCTTCTTCTTCAGCAATCCGCGAATTTGGCGATCCTCAGTAAGGAGTTTGCCAAATTCCTTTTTGCCGGCGTACCACTTGGAGCGCCAATCACGAGTGACGGCGATTCGAAGACCGATTGGATTAGTTTTTTGTCCCATACGGAGAAATTATTCGTCGGATAAAACGATTTTGACGTGGCAGTTGCGTTTCAGGATTGGTCCGGCCGAACCACGAGCCTTGGGTGTAAATCGGCGGATAATGGAAGCGGTTTGAGCGACAGCCTCTTTGATAACAAGACGGTCGGTATTCATGTTGCGATATTCCTGCTTGTGCGTTTTAAGATCCTCGGCATTGGCGATAGCCGACTTGAGGGTCTTGGCCACAATACGAGCGCCTTTGCGCGGGACTACGGAGAGCACCGCCTGCGCGTGTGGCGCGGGCAATCCCTGAATTTGCCGAACCACTTCGCGCATTTTTTGCGCTGACATGCGGACATTTTTCGTGATGGCGTGTACTTCCATAGGGTTACTTGGCTTCGGCTTTGGCAGTGTGAGCGCCGTGTTTCTTGAATGTGCGCGTCGGTGAAAATTCGCCGAGACGATGGCCGACCATGTTTTCTGTCACGAACACCGGGGCGAATATCTTGCCGTTGTGAACGTTGAAAGTGATTCCCACGAAATCAGGCGTAATCATCGAGCGACGCGACCACGTTTTGATCGGCGCTTTGGATTTAGTGTCTTTGGCCTTCTGGATTTTCTCCATGAGGTGAAAATCCACGAACGGGCCTTTTTTGATTGAGCGTCCCATATGTCAAAAATTGAATTACTTATGTTTCATTGGCCGGCCATCCCGGCGGACCAGGATAAATCGATTCGAGTATTTCTTTTTGTGACGGGTGCGATAACCCTTGGCCAACAAACCCCACGGAGAAGTCAACTGTTGCCAGCCACCACCGGATTTGGATTTACCTGCACCACCACCGTTCGGATGGTCCACAGGATTACGCGAAACACCGCGGTTAATCGGGCGAATGCCGCGATGACGGGAACGCCCCGCTTTGCCGAGAATAACGTTTTCGTGCTCAGCATTGCCCACCTGACCGATGGTTGCGTAGCAATTCTCATTAATCCGACGAATTTCACCCGATGGCAGGCGAATCTGCGCATAACCTTCGTCGCGAGACATCAGGGTCGCAGCCCCGCCAGCGGTTCGGACCATTTGGCCGCCGCGACCGGGCGTTAATTCGATGTTATGGATGGGAAGACCGACAGGAACTGTGCGAAGGGGAAGACAATTGCCAACTTCAGGCGGAGCGGAAGGGCCGCTCATCAGTTTGGCGCCCACCTGTAGGCCCGCCGGAGCGATGATGTACGTCTTTTCTCCATCCTTATATTGCAACAGAGCAAGCCGGGAGCTGCGGCCCGGATCGTATTCAATCGCAGAAACAGTCGCCTCGACGCCGTGCTTCTGACGCTTGAAATCGACAATACGGACTTTTTGCTTATGCCCGCCGCCAATACCGCGCGCGGTGCAACGGCCATAATGGTTGCGTCCGCCAGAGCGTTTGCGAATTTCAACCAAGCTTTTTTCAGGCTTGGTTTTTGTGACGTCGCTGAAGTCCGCATACGTAATGTAGCGTGTGGACGGCGTGAGCGGTCTAAATGTCTTAACTGGCATAAATCAATACGTTTTCCCAAACCAAGTCAGCAACTTGGAGAGCAGAACCATTAATCCCGCCACCAGATGGTGGTCAGTTATCGGCTCTACGGGTTAAGCTGTTCCGCACCCGAACCGGGTAGAACGGAACGGGGAATATAGCAGGAGAAATTTTGAGCGCAATAGGTTTTTAAAAAATTTTTACGCTCGCTCGCACGGCGTTTCAGTCCAATGCGCCAACCTGACCCTGTAGGCCAAACACGGACAACGTAATCGGCACAACGCCGATTTTTCGAAAACGGAAATCTGCGATTTTGTGCCATGAGCGGCAAATTGCTGTTCGTAGCTGTAACATGAAGTATTTCAAGAATATCAAAGTGGTTGCCCTGGGAGCGTTGTTAATCTTAGCAGGGGTAGTCGCAATTGCGTACGGTTTAACTCACAAAACGCCAAGCAGAGAAATCAATCGTGATGAGCTTGAGGGATTGGTGATGATCAAAGGCATTTCCGATGGACGGGTGACACCGACGGCTTTTGCGGGAATTTACTATGTCGAGGGGATTCGCAAGGTGGGTAGGAAGCCGGAAAAGATTTACATTACCACTCATTTGGAAGAAGCCCAGGTGAAGAATCTTTTGGCGCAGAACACAACGAAGGTTCAAATGCCGGGCGAAGGCATTCGAGGCCAGTGGGTCAATATCGTTTCGACATTGCTGATCGGCGGCGTGGCTATTTGGCTGGTCAGGCATCAGACGAACATCGGCAAAAATAAAAACGCACAAGTACGGCATCGCCCGACGGTGAACTTTGGAGATGTAGCGGGAATCGAAGAAGCGAAGGCCGAGGTACAGGAGATTGTAGATTTTCTGCGCGACCCAAAGAAGTACGAGCGACTGGGCGGAAGTTTGCCAAAAGGAGTTCTGCTCATTGGTCCACCGGGCACCGGAAAAACGATGTTGGCGAAGGCGATTGCTTGCGAGGCCAAAGCTCAGTTCTTCAGCGTCCATGGAAGCGATTTTGCAGAATTGTTCCTCGGTGTTGGCGCAAAACGTGTTCGTCAGCTATTTAGCCAGGCTGCCAAGAACAAACCTGCGATCATCTTTATTGATGAAATTGACTGCGTGGGTCGAAACCGGAAGTTCGAGATGCATAGCGAGCACCAGCAGACCCTCAATGCGTTGTTGGCAGCGATGGACGGGTTCGAAAGCAGCCAGGGTATTGTTGTGGTCGCAGCAACAAATCGGCCAGAAGATTTGGACGAAGCTCTAACACGTCCGGGACGTTTTGACCGCAAAGTTTTCGTGCCGTACCCGGACATGAAAGGGCGACACGCGATTCTCAGAACACATGCCTCTGGCAAGCCGATTCGGGATGAGGAAAAGGCGCTGGAAGTTATTGCTCAAACGACCCCGGGAATGTCAGGGGCCGATCTCGCCAATCTTTTGAATGAGGCCGCGATCCTCTCGGCATTGCAAAATGCATCGGGAATTACACTCACCGATCTCGAAGCGGCACGCGACAAAATTCGATTTGGCAAGGAACGCAGATCGATGGTGTTGAAGCAAAAGGAACGAGAAATGGTCGCATATCATGAGGCCGGGCACACAATCATCCATTTGCGCACTTCTTTGCTGCCGCCCCTCTACAAGGTGAGCATCGTTCCGCGCGGACTCGCGCTTGGGGTGACGACCTTGTTGCCGGACGAAGATCAAAATTTACAGAGCAAAAAGTTTTTGCTCGAAGAACTGCTTGTCCTTATGGGAGGGCGCGCCGCGGAAAAGACTTTCTACGATTCGACAACCAACGGGGCGGCGGGAGATCTCGACATGGCGCGGAAGATCGCTCGCAAAATGATCCATGAATGGGGCATGGGCGAGAAGCTTTATTACGAGCCGGAAAAACAGGATGCTGAAGCCGAAATCAACCGGTTGCTCGAAACAGCCGATCGCCAGGCTCACGAGATTATTTTGGCCGAACGCGAGAAAACGGAGAAACTGGCGAAGGCGTTGTTGGCTCGCGAAACGTTGACGCGCGGAGAAGTTTTCGAAATCGTCAATTCAACGGTGGCGGCGCCGATTCTTGTTCCTGCATAGGCCGCACTTTTTCCCAGACCGCTAACTACCCAATCAGGCCAGTTTCTGGAAATCCAGGAATTGGCCTTTTCTTTTCAATTACGTCCTCTATTCGGCCTATCTGCGTGCATCTAAAACAATTTCTTTCCTGCAAAGAGCGCCAACAGAAATACGATGACGAAGATGGCGATAAACAGGAAGAAGAGGAATCGTGCGACGTCGGCGGCCGCTCCCGCGATGCCGGTGAATCCAAACAGCGCAGCGATAATCGCGATCACCAGAAATATGGCTGCCCATCTTAACATATTTGCCTCCAGTTCTCTTGGTTGAATCTATTTCTGAAATTAACGTAACTCACAGAGAAGCAGATTCGCTGGGGTTTTGTGCCCAAAGGGCCGTTGCGGAAATGAATCAGCCGGATAACGGCCGTTCGGCAGTTTAGTTACACCTCGGTTTTACCACATTTAGAAAAGAATCATTTTGCGATGGATTGCTCGAAGTGGCGTTTGCCACCTCTCTAGTGCATAACAGGCCTTGTTATTTATTGTTATCTGGTTAGGCTTAAAAGATGAATGTTTCACTTACTGCCGAACTTGAGGCGATCATCGAACAGAAAGTAAAGAGCGGCCTGTACAATAATGCAAGTGAGGTGGTCAGGGACGCTCTGCGGCGAACGTTCTGTCAATCACATACTTTGAACGTGGAAGAAGATTCTCCGGAGTTGGCTGAGTTAGTTCGCGACGGGGTTCGGAGCCGCCATACCTTGCACCATAAAGGGGATATTCGCAAAATGTTGGATCGCTTTCGGCGGCGAACGCATGCATGACGATTCATCGCTCAGAGCGCTTCGACACCGATGTGGAACGTCAGTTTCGCTGGTACCTTTTGGAGACCGACCTCGACCCGTTTGACGCAATGGCGCCGGCGAATCGATTTGCCGACGCAGTTGACTCCGCTCTTAACATCCTGCGACAGAATCCCGAAGTCGGAAGACGTCGATTTAAGACATACCCGCAACTTGCCGGGACACGCTCGTGGAAAATTGCCAGACCATTTCAAAGATTCTTGATCTTTTACCGTATTGAGAATGAGAACATCTTTGTCGAGCGTCTCCTCGAAGGCCACAGCCAATTAGCTAGCGGCACGTGAAGCAGAAAGGCACCCATTAAACCTGTAAAAAGAAAAGCGCGCGACGATCGCTCAAGGAGATTGGCCTGTCCGCAAGCGGATACTGCTCCAAAGAGCAATCCCAGCCCCGGCACAAAGATCTCAACGCCGGTATTTGGATGCGAGCTGTTCGTCGCGCATAAACGTTGTCGCACCGAACAATGCGAAACGCAATTGGAAGTTGTTCACAAGTTGTGAACAATCAAATCGCTGCGGCAATCGCGTCACCCATTGCGCGCGTACCAACCTTTTTTGCGGTTGAATCCGCGGGATTGAAGATGTCGCCAGTGCGATTGCCGTCGGCGATTGCTTTCCCAACAGCTTTGACGATCGCATTGTGAGAATCGCGCAAGTTGAAACTGTATTGCAGCATCAGCGCCGCAGATAAAATTTGAGCAATCGGATTGGCGAGATCTTTGCCTGCAATATCGGGAGCGGTACCGCCGGCAGGTTCGTAAAGGCCAAAGAACCTGTCGCTTTTCGCGGCACCGAGGCTCGCGCTGGGCAGCATTCCCAGAGAACCGGCCAGGGCTGCGGCTTCGTCGCTCAAAATGTCGCCAAACATATTTTCGCAGAGCAGCACATCGAACTGCGATGGCTTCAGCATCAATTGCATCGCGCCATTGTCCACGAGCATGTGCTCTAGAGCAACGTCCGGGTATTTCTTGCCGACTTCTGTAACCACTTCGCGCCAGAGAACGCCGTTTTCGAGCACATTCGCTTTGTCGATGCTGGTGACTTTGGGTTTGCGTCCGCTACGGGATTTCGCACGTTCCTGAGCTGCATGAAAGGCCACGTGCGCAATTCTTTCGATTTCGGAGGTCGAATAGATCATGGTGTCGGTGGCGCGTTTTTGACCATTCGCGAAAGTCTCGATCGATTTTGGCGTTCCAAAATAAAGGCCGCCGGTCAATTCACGGACCACGAGGACATCGATTCCATCCCCATGTCTTTCTTTTACTACCGGACAGGCGTGCGCGAGTTCTTTCCACAAAATCACGGGGCGTAGGTTCGCGAAGAGTTGGAATTCCTTGCGCAGTCGCAGCAACGCCGCGCGTTCGGGCCGTTTGTCTTTCGGAACGGTGGGATCGCGATCCGGCAGGCCAACGGAGCCAAACAAAACTGCATCTGATTTTTTACACAACGCGAGCGTCGAGTCGGGCAGCGCATCACCGGAAGCATCGATCCCCGCCCAGCCGACTGGGGCTTCGGTTATGTTGAATCGAATCGAGAATTTGGCTTCGACAGCGCGTAAGACTTTGATCGCCTCGCGCATCACTTCGGGTCCGATGCCATCACCGGCCAACGCGGCCACATTGAATGTCGGTAAACTCATATCGGCGCGGAGAGTATGAAGACCAAGGCGCGGAGGGGAGAACATTTTGTCGCGTGCCCGTTTTGGGGCCGTTCAAAATGCTTCCAAATCAGGTCATTACCCCAGTAGCAGCGGACACGCTTTTGGAGGTAAACTTGTCTTTTAGGTTCGAGATTAAATAGATATTGAAGCTATGGCAGCCAAAAGATTCAATGGCAACGGAAACGGCCCTGCTATTAAACGGGTGTTGAGACACAAAGATTCACAGGAGTACTTCAAGGACGGGAACTGGACGAGTAATCCAATGAGGCGAAATGCTTTTCGGACATCGTCGAAGTGGCAGAAACCTGCGCCCGCTATCGATTGACGGACGTGGAACTGGCGCTCCGGTTCGAAGCCGGTTGTGAGGTTTTCTGCACGCCGATTCGGTGAGGCGACGTGTTCTGCACGATGACCGCTCAGGCCTTTTTCCGCAGCAAACCAAGCCCAAACGGCTCGGCAATTCGTTTCAGGGTTTCAGGACAATTTTACCCGCGAGTTGGCTGCTCTTGTTCACGGTGCTTTCTTCTTGTAGCCGATGTGCTTCGGCGGCTTGCGAGAGGGACATGACGCGATCAATGCAGGCTCTTAGTTTTTTCTCTGCGGCCCATTTAGAGATATCGCGCGCGGCAGCTTCATTTTCTTCGCTCGTGGCGTTGAACGTCGCGAAGCCGTGGAGGGAGCAATCCTTGACATAAAACTGACCGACGGGAAAGACAGGTTTCGCATCACGGCCAGCCATGACGATCATGCGGCCTCGCATCGCCAGTAGTGGGACCGTTCGTTCGAAGTTTGGTTCGCGCAGGGTTTCCCACCAGACGTTGATGCCGTTGGGGGCAAACTCTTTGATACGGGCATCCACATTATCGGTTTTATAATTCAAAGCGAGGTCAGCGCCCAGTTTTCTGCAGGTCTCGACTTTCTCTGCAGTTCCAGCGGTGGTGATGACTTTGGCGCCGAGGATCTTCGAGATTTGAACGACGCTGGAGCCGACGCCTCCGGAGCCGCCATTGGCGAAAAGAGTCTCGCCAGGCTTGAGCTTTGCATGAGTAACGAGGCCGAGATGAGCGGTGATGCCGACGAGTGAGAGAGCCACGATGTCCTCGTCTTTGACGCCGGCTGGAATTGAATGCAGCCAGCGCTCGTCCACGGCGGAAAACTCAGAGAAAGTTCCGGGGCGACCTTCGACGCCCTGGCCAGTAACCCAAACGCGGTCACCGACTTTGAAATGTTTTACGTCCGGGCCGACTTCGAGGATGGAGCCGGCGAGATCGCGGCCAATGATGTAGGGAAAAGTGAGTTTGGAGGGGATCATTCCCGCGCGAATGTAAACGTCGATCGGATTTACATCGACAGCGGCAACTTTTATAAGGCACTCGGTTCGGCCAGGTTTGGGCGTTGGAAGATCGCCGTAAGTGATCACTTCAGGCGGGCCGGTTTGGTTGATGAAGGCAGCTTTCATAATTCCCTTTGAAACCTGTTGTGAGCGCTAATCTAGGCGCGAGGTATTAGAGTCGCAAGAGTAGTCAACCACCCATCGCAAATTGCCACTCCGCAAACGCCAGCGGCGCGGTGAGGACACCGCGCCCTGCCCTTCGCCTTGTTACGTTGGCGGCTGCAGAAAATAAAAACCCGCACACCTTGCGATGCGCGGGCTGAGATTGGTTTGATCCGAATTAAGCTCTGGCTGCGGGCTTTCCTTTAGACGATTCGAGGATCGTCGCAACGATGCTTGCAGGGACCGGTTCGAAGCTGAACGGTTCCATCGAGTTCGCCGCGCGGCCTTTGGACAGGGAGCGAATCGCCGTGGCATAGCCGAACATTTCGGCGAGTGGAACTTCCGCGTTAAGAATAGTCGTGGAATCCTTCGCCTCGATGTTGAGGATCTTTCCACGGCGACGAGTGAGGTCGCCGAGGAGATCACCTTGGTATTCACCAGGGGTCGTGACTTCGACTTTCATGATCGGCTCGAGCAGGATCGGATTCGCTTTTTTCACAGCATCTTTGAGAGCGAAAATGCCGGCCATTTTGAACGCCAATTCGCTGGAGTCCACTTCGTGGAATGTTCCATCAACGATGGCAACTTTGAGGTCCACCATCGGGTAGCCAGCGAGGACGCCGCCTTTGATGGCTTCTTCGATACCGTCGATTGTGGGACCAATGTATTCTTTTGGAATTGCGCCACCGACAATTTTGTTTTCGATCTCGATGCCTTTGCCGCGCTCATTCGGTTCGAGGGTGACGCAGGCGTGGCCGTATTGACCGCGACCACCGGATTGACGGATGAATTTGCCTTCACCTTCGGCAGATTTGGTGACGGTTTCGCGATAAGCGATTTGCGGCGCGCCAGCGTTTGCCTGGACCTTGAATTCGCGGAACAGACGGTCGCGAATGATTTCCAGGTGCAACTCGCCCATGCCCGCGATGATAAGCTGGCCGGTTTCTTCGTTGGTAAAACAACGGAATGTTGGATCTTCTTCAGCAAGACGTTGCAAACCCTCACCCATCTTCTCGCGATCGGCCTTGGTCTTGGGCTCGACAGCCATCGAAATGACGGGTTCGGGAAACGTCGGAGGTTCGAGCATGATGTCGAAGTCCTCGTCGCAAAGAGTATCACCGGTGGTGATATTTTTAAGCCCGACGAGCGCGGCGATGTCGCCGGCGTAGGTCGTTTCGACGTCGATGCGTTTGTCCGCCTGAATCATCATGACGCGGCTGACGCGCTCGCGTTTGCGCGTACGCGGAT
>Ga0068857_100001299_pt1 | contig 19622 bp, 14 predicted proteins | sample KBSCornC72_FD_66591 | JGI IMG/M metagenome (GOLD analysis project Ga0068857, IMG submission 66591) | Corn rhizosphere microbial communities from Kellogg Biological Station, Michigan, USA - KBS Corn C7-2 | ecosystem: Host-associated > Plants > Roots > Rhizosphere > Soil ...
TGAGGGCGTTTCCTCCGCACCAAGCGAGCATTAATTCTCACAAATGATTCCGGTCATTGTCATCTTCCTTTACGTCGGGCTGATTGCATTTGTCGGCAGCATTGCATACAGACGCGGCAAAACAAACACTGAGGATTTCTTTCTCGCGAATCGGTCCGTAGGCGAAATGGTTTTTTTCCTCTCCCTGTTCGCGACGAACATGACTGCGTTTGCGATCCTCGGAAGTTCAGGAATGTCTTATCGTCAGGGAATCGGTGTCTATGGCCTGATGGCATCTTCCTCAGGGCTGGTAATTCCGCTCACCATTTTTTTCATCGGCACTCGCCTGTGGGCCATCGGCAAACGCTTCGGTCACCAAACACAAGTCGCTTACTTCCGGGACAGATGGGAATGCAACGCCATTGGAACCATCATCTTTGCATTAAGTGCGGCGATGCTGGTGCCTTATATGATCATCAGCATTATGGGTGGTGGCACTGTTCTCACCCAGATTTCCCACTCAGGTGCCAGCGGCAATCCGCTTGTTCCTTACTGGCTTGGCTGCGCAATTGTCGCGCTGGTGGTAACCCTTGGGGTTTTTTTGGGCGGCATGCGTGGAACCGTCTGGGTCAACATTCTACAAACCACGATGTTCCTGTGCTTCGGCGCTATTGCGGTGACAGTAATCGGCCACAATTTGCAGACGGAACGTGGGCAAAGCATCACTCAACTTATGTCCGCCCTCGTACACGATCCGAAAACTGGATTCCTGGCAACGCGAGAAAGAATGCCGCAACAGGCTTTTTGGAGCTACACCCTCATACCGCTTTCCAGCATCATGTTCCCGCACATGGCGATTATGTGTTTTTCGGCTCGCAAGGTGACGGCGTTTAAGCGCACCGTCGTTCTTTACCCTATAGCGATTCTGGTTCTCTGGTTGCCCAGCGTCTTCCTCGGTGTATTGGGCGCTGCGGCACTGGGTAAAGTTGCTGACCCGGACGGAATTCTCCTCCTCTTGCTGGACAGATTTGCTCCCGCATGGCTGGCCGGTATTTTGGGTGCGGGCATCATTTCCGCCGTAATGGGATCGGATGCACACCAGATTCTCGCCCTCAGCACAATGTTCACGAAAGACATTTACCAGCATTACGGTGGACGCGAAAAGTACGGCGAACGCGGCGCAGTTCACTTCGCGCGAGGATTTATTTTAATCGTTACCCTGGCAGCCTATGTCGTCGCCCTTGAACTAAAGGACAAGCAAGGGATCTTTGAAATTGCAATTCGTTATGCCTTCTCAGGTTTCGCGGCGATGGCGCCTGTAATGATCGCCGCTTTGTTCTGGAAGCGGAGCACGAAGTGGGGTGCTTTGGCAGCAACCCTGTTTACCGCTGCTTGCCTCATATACTTTGCGGTCATTCAAAACTCTCACAAAGCCGGTGATGTCATCTGGCAATTGGGACAAGGGAAAGATGCGATTAAGCTTCTGTTCGTGAATCCCCGCGGCGATGTCAGTTTCTGGAATGGATACATGACAGTAGTTCCCATGGTTTTCGGTTCTGCTCTCTTAATGTTGCTGGTTTCGTTAGTGACGCGGCCACCCAGTCAAAAGACTATCGATAAATACTTCTCAGTTTCAAAACCTGTCGCAACGCCATCGACGGCAGCAGCCACAGTTTAGAAACTCGAAGCCTGATCCCTATGTCCGACACTGTTTCCGAATCTTCAATCAAAGCTGCTCAGGTCCAACTCGATAAGCATGTCCAGGAAACCATCCAATGGCATTTCTCGCCCGAAACCGGTTGCTCGTTCTGGCTCGATTGGGCAAAGAAAGCCGGCTGGGATCCGCGGGCGGAAGTAAAGTCTTTTGCGGATATCGTTGCGAGATTTCCCCATTTCCAGGACGAATGGCTGCGCGATTTGCAACCTGATGTTTGGGTGCCGAAGAAGTATCAAGGTCGTCCTTACAATATCTTTGAAACTGGTGGAACAACCGGCATGCCCAAACAACGTATCGGCTGGGACGACTACAAAACCGACTACGAAGAATTCTCGTCAAAAATTTCTGACGAACATTTCCCTCGCGGTGGTGCATGGCTGATGGTTGGACCGACCGGACCGCGCCGATTGCGTCTTGCCATTGAACACCTCGCCAATTTTCGCGGCAGCGTTTGTTACTTTATCGACCTCGATCCTCGTTGGGTTAAGAAGGTCATCGCTGAAAAGAAGGGTGAAGTAGCGCGTGCTTACATGGACCACGTTGTGGAACAAGCAGTCACAATTCTGAAACATCGCAAAATCACTGGCCTTTTCACTACTCCCAAACTCCTCGAAGCCATGGGCGAGAAGGTCAACCTTTACGACGCTGGCATTCGCGGTGTTTTCTGCGGTGGGACGACGATGGCTCCGCAGCATGTTCGATTTCTCATTGAAGAAGTGCTGGAAAATCGGATTGGATTTTATCCAACCTACGGTAACACCTTGATGGGTCTGGCCGCCAGCGTTCCGCTCTGTCTCGACGATAAGTTCTCAATCACCTATTATGCCCCTCAACCCCGCGCCGTCTTGCGCGTCGTGAACCCCAAAAAAACTGAAGAATTGGTCAACCACGGTGAATGGGGCCGTGTGGAATTGACGACCCTTACTAAAGAGTTCTTTATGCCCAGATTTCTCGAACGCGATGAAGCGCTTCGCCGCGAACCTCGCCCGCCTTATGCCTGGGACGGAGTCGCAGAGGTGCGACCCTTCGGCGCGATGGAAAAGAACATTGTTGAAGGAGTTTATTGACCCACGGAAACGGTCGGTGGATTCTTGCCGGGCTTCCGCATTGGGTTAATATATCAACGGTAATTAGACATGAAAACTTGTGGAGCAAGGCTTTGGAGATTTTTGGGCACATCCTTGTTTTGTTCGCTCCTGTTCAGGCTCGAAGTCGCTTCTTTTGCTGCTGTTGGAGATGATGCGCAACTCATTTCTGTTTCGGTTCAGAGCGGGACGCAAGTAATGCCGCGAACGGTTTTCACACAGACCTGGACGATGAAAAACGTCGGCACAAACACGTGGACGCCGGGACAGTCCGGTTACACGATGAATATTCTTGGAACGGACAGTTTGGGCGCATGTCGGCTCGTTCCGAATACGATTTCGTCCGCGTACCATCCTTCGGTAACCATCAATAGTGGCCAATCGATTCCGCCGGGAGGCCAGGCAACGTTTAGCATGAGTTTCATCGCGTCAGAAGCTGCCGGCCCGGTCATGGACACGTTTCGATTGAACGGGGCGAGCGGAAATTACTTCGGCCCAACAGTGAGTGTGCAGGTCGTGGTCACGCCAGCCGGATCGACCAACCAATATGATCGTGCCAGGGCGGTTTCTTACGCGAACAATTATGCAGGTTATGTCTGCACGGACGGCTATTTTTGGACGAACGGCTCGGGCTACGGCTATTTTGGAGCAGGCGCGGCTGTCCCGAAGAGCCCGATTGGCGACGATTGCGCGCATTTCGTATCGTGTTGTATCGGAACGCAGTCGGCAGCGAATCGCGGAGGAGGTCTAACGATTCCGAGCCGAGTCCCGCCCACTTACGGTGAGCCAGGGGCTGCGAGGCTCGTGAATAATGTGCTGATTAGTCGTGGCTTTGCGAAGGAAGTTTTTTCCTTAAACGAACTGGAACCGGGCGATCTCATCGGTTGGAACTGGGGAGGCGATGGCAATATTCAGAATCTCGATCACGTAGTTCTTTACCTGGGAAACGGCCTTGTCGCTTCGCATGCGGCCTCCTGCCTTGGTGTATCCGCAACGACGTGGTACCAAAGTTCAGAGCCGAACTGGCGATGGCATTTGATTCACATTTTCGACGCCCCAACGCTTGCCGGATGGAAAACTGGGAATAAGTTGGTTCTTTCCTGGGGCACGAATTGGACTGGTTATGCGTTGTACTCGGCGACGTCTTTTAGCCCTGGCGCAACATGGATAAAGGTTTCAACGCCTCCGATTGTTGTTGGCGCTTCAAATATGGTGACCAATAATATGACTCCGGGAGCGGTATTCTATCGATTGGAGCTACCAGGGAGTTATTAACAAGTAGGCAGATCGAAACCCGTATTGCCTTTCACATTTCGGTTATTTCTCGGCGACACGTTTTGGTGCGTTCGCTCTTTCGGTCGAAGGTAACGGGTTCGCGTCGAGTTCTCCCAGTAGCTTTCCGTCTTTGGCGGCATAAGCATTGATGTGGCCGGAGAAGTCCGAGACGAAGATTGTCGAATCGTCGTGGCTGAACGTGACGCAGAGGGGGAGATCGTTTGTGGCAGCAATGCTTCGGATTTTGCCGCCGTTCGCGTCCCAAATGGTGATGTTATTGTCGCGACCACAGGTGACTATGCGTCCGTCATGAGCGTAGTTGACACAGAGCGCGCCGGCGCCATGGGCATTCCAGCTCTTGAATTGTCTGCCTTCCTGCATTTCCCAGAGCTTAACCGCGCCATCTTCGCTGGAAGAAGCGAGGAGTTTGGAGTCGCCGCGCCAAGTAAGGGCGGTCACGGCGGATTTGTGGCCCGCAAGCGTAAACAGTTCCTGCGCGTTGTCCGGATCCCACAAGCTAATGCCGCCGTTACGATCTGCCGTGGCGAGCATTTGGCCGTTCGGGCTAAAGGCAACGGAGGTGACCCAATCAGTGTGTTTTTTAATTTTGTGCTGAAGCTCGCCGGTTTTGGTGGAAAAGATTTTCACGAGGCGGCTGGGCGAGCCGACGGCGACCTGCGATTGGTCGGAACGGATATCGGCAGTAAGGATAGTATCGTAATCATCACCGAGCGTGGTCTGCCGCTTGCCTGTAACAACATCCCAAAGGACGACCCGGCCCGAGCGAGCACCACGTCCGCCGTTAGCGAGCAGTAACTGGCCACTGCGGCTGAATTTGACATCAACAGACTGGCCTTCCGTAAAGGGTAGAATGCCAAGCAGATCGCGGGATTCTGTATTGAAGAGAAGGATTTGTTTTTGACCGGCAACGGCAATCAGCGGAGCCCACGGACTGCTGGCAAGGCCGGTGATGGCGTTCAGATGAGCAGTGTGAACCACGGGCACGAGTGGCAGATCGCCGGGCATCGGCGGCGGACCTTCGGGTTTACCAATGGAATCTGCTTTGAGAGTCAGATCGATAGCGGGAGCAGTCGCTGCCACCGCCTTGCCATTGGCGGTTTCGAGGAGACCGCCCACAATCCATTTTTTGAAAAGATCCAGATCCTTATCCTCAAGCTTGGGGCGATTGGGCGGCATATTCGGTTCTTCAGCGTGCGTGATCGCTTTCCAAAGTTTGCTGCCATCGAGATTTCCGGAAACAAGGACGGTGCCGGAACCGCTCCCTTTGAGAGCACCCTGGTAACTCGTCAGATCGAGGTCGGCCTTTTTCTTGTCGGCGTTGTGGCACTTGGAGCAATTGGCTTCGACGAGAGGGAGGATGTGGTCCTGGTAAGTGATTTTATCGTCGGCGAGAAGAGTGACTGAAGTGAAAGCGAATGCGAGTGCAATTGTTAGCAGCCTGATGCCTGATGCCTGATGCGTAAAACGTAAAACGTAAAACGTGAAACGTAAGGAGTGATTTGCGCGAACCACAAAGTGGAACACGAAACACGGAACACGTAGTATGTCAGAAATCAAACAAATCAGCATTTGATCAATGGTTAAACACAAATTCTTTCGCATTCAGCAGGGACCAAAAGATGTCATTAAGGACTTGTTCCGGGTTCGAATCAGGGGCAACGAAGCCTTTCAGTTTCGTCAATTCATCGTCCGTCGGCTTGCGGCAGAAGCAGCGAAGGTAAAGATTTTCGATGATTTGGTCAGGTGTTTGACCTTGTTTGAGAAGTTTTTTGACGACTGTGCCGTCTTCAATCTTGGATTGGAGGGTTTTGCCGTTCAGCAGGTGCAAAGCCTGTGAGAGATTCGGATCCACTTTGACTTCGCAGGAGCAGACGGTTGTGCGCGAGGCTCGGCCAAATGTAGTCAGGAAATAATTCGCGGTGTTGCCATCGGCAATTTCGACGGCGTGCGCGCCGCGTGGCAGGCCTGGGAATTTGTCCTGGGTTTCGGTGACCTGGCTGATGCAGTCGAGAAGGACTTCTGCGCGAATCCGTCGAATCGCGGCTTTGCTAAAATTACGGTCGTCGGACGCATTGGAATCATTTGGATGAGTGCTGAGCTGATACGTGCGCGAAGTGCAGATGTCGCGAACGACGCGTTTGAAGTCGTATTTGTATTCGATGAATTTTGCGGCGAGAGCGTCGATGAGTTCGGGATTGGACGGTGGATTGCTGATGCGAACGTCATCGACGGGCTCAATGATGCCACGGCCCGTGAAGTGCGCCCAAACAATATTCGCGAGATTGCGAGCGAAATAGGGATTTTGGGGAGAAGTCAGCCAGCGGGCGAGGACTTCGCGACGGCTCTCCTTTTTTATTTCGGGTTCGACACCGCCAAGGAACTTAGGATGCATCGGTTTTCCGGTCACCAGATGCTTCACTTCACCGTCGCCACGATCGTAAATCACAGTTTCGCGGGGATCATCGCCGGCTTTACGCCCAACCTGCGCAAAGAAAGCGGCAAAACTGTAATAGTCGTTCATGGTCCAACGGTCGAACGGATGATTGTGGCACTGAGCGCATTGGATGCGCATGCCCATGAAAATCTGTGCGGTGTTTTCAGCGAGCTTCAGCGTGTCGGGTTCGACCTGATAATAATTGGCGGCCGGGTGGCGGAAATTGCTTTCGGAAGCGGTTAGAATTTTCTGAACGATCTGATCGAAAGGAACATTGGCGAGCATTTGATCACGGAGCCATTCAAAATATAGAACGGTGGCTTTCGGATAGACCTGGTTGTCACGCGTGCGAATTTCAAGCAGCTCGGCCCATTTCATCACCCACAGTTCAGCAAATTCCTTCCGGGAAAGAAGTTGGTCCACAAGTTTGTCGCGCTTCGCGGGATCGGTATCTTGAAGAAATTTTTCGACACCGTCAGGCTTGGGCAAACTGCCATTGAGATCGATGGAAGCGCGGCGAATGAAAGTAGCGTCATCGCATACATCGGAAGGCGCGAAGCGAAGCTTCTTGAGCTTCGTGTAAACGGCATCGTCGATATAGTTGCGCGAGGCCACCTCTGGCCATTTGAATGGCAGATTCTTTGGAGTGACGATGATTTGGGCGCCGACATTGAATTCGGCAAAGCGCGCCTGAATAAAGGCTTCGCCACGCTGACCGGCGGTGACGAGGCCGGCGTCATCCATTTTGGCCGTTGCGTCATTGTTGCTGATGAAGACCGTAAGAGGCGTTACGTCGCGTTCAGTGCCATCGGAATAACGAGCGCGGACGACGAAACGTTGGGAGGAACCGGATGCATTTTGTGAAGCGGACGGTTTTGTGGAAAAGCGCAGATTTTGCACGCCCCTCACCCCTGCCCTTTCTCCATCGGATGGGGAAATGGAGGTACCGGCGGTTCCAGATGAGCCTTCAAGAACAGCGGATTTGGGAAAGATTTCAATCCCAGTAACTTTTGCAATGTCCGGCGAGTCTTTAGGGGCGCCCGCATTGAGCCATGTGAGCAATGTTTTGCAAAGATGGCTGTTGGTGCTGAAACGAACGCCACCGGTATGTTGAACCGCGCCGAGTCCCTTTTGAATGATGAGACTCTCTTCGGGAATTGCAAGGTTGATACGACGGCCGATTTGCTCGCGAGTGAGACGATAGTAATCGCCATCGGGATCGAAGCCGAATAAAGAGAGACGAAATCCATCTTTGCCGCGCGACGAACCGTGACACGAACCGGCATTGCAACCGGCTTTCATGAAAACAGGCATGACATCAAGCTTGAAGCTGATGGCCGGCTGGTTGGTTGCGTTGGAAACGCTGATCGGAATGGAAAGTCTCCGGCCCTTGTAAGAGACGCGAAGCTCGGTTTGACCATCTGCCAGCGGAGTAAGAGTGTCATAGTCGAGGCGGGCGATTTTTGCGTTCGCGAGCTTCAAGCTCGCCTGGCCCGTCACATCGCGAGTAATGCCATCGGCGCAAGTCGCCTGAACAACGAGACGTTGATTAGACCTTGCGGAGGAGAAATTGATGTTGGTGGGGTAGCAGCGGAGATCAACCAGGGCTGAAGTGGAAGCGAAAACGGTGGTGGCTAAGAAGTTCCAAGCACCAAACATCAAGCTCCAGAGAAACACCAAATTCCAAAATCCAATGAAGCAATTGCAAGGCGGGCGTCTTTGCGAAAAAATTCCGCTGAAACTCGAAGCTTGGAGCTTGGGATTTGGTGCTTCCATCGTCATTTCTTCTTCTCGGCCGCTGCGACGTTCGCAGCGTCTTTTTTCGGAGGAACGATGCGCAAGATTCCGCCCTGAGCAATCGAGTGTGAAATAACCTGGCCATTTTGTTGAACGTCCACAGCGCAGAAGAGATTCTTGTGCGAACCGGCGGAGCATTTCTCGTTGGCCTCGAGTTTGAAAACGACTTCCGAATCGGCGCTGGTGATTTCGCGGTCAGCGACGGAAACATTTTCAGGCAGACCGACGAGGCGAATAGTGGCTTTGCCATCGAAAGGCTTTAGTTGCTTCAGGTTGACAGTGAGTTCAGCAGTTTTGCCGGGATTAAGCCAGGTGGTTTCGATCTTGCCGGAGAGGAATGGAGATGCGACTTCGATAGGAGCAAGCTGGGTCGAGACGTAAAGTTCGCCGCCATCGACTTTGGCGTGACCGAGGATGGCGATTTTCCATGTCCGGGTTTCCGCGCCACCTCCGGCATTCAATTGGTAGAAGACGTTGGTTGCGCCTTTGGGAATAGTCGCTTCTGACTGAGAACTCATACCGGGCGGATTCCAGACCATTTTGAGTTCGATAGGTTCATCGAAATTTGTGTCGCGTTCGGCGATGACTTCGAGACGCATAGTTCCGGCTTGAACAATGGGCACTTTGGGCTCAACGATGTGCAGGCGAAAAGGGGCTTCTTTGGTAATGGCAACGCAAAATTTATCGACGCTGGTGCTGCAGTAGTTCGCATTATTGGGCGCGCCTTGGACCAACTCGACGTCCTGCCGAAAATTGCCGACGATTGAATTGCCGCCGTTCGTCCCAATGGCAGTGAGGTCCAGCAACTTGCCAGCGATCGGAGCATCAGGCGCGGCTTCAAAAACCAGGGATATGGAGTCAATGTTTTGGAACATCCGTTCCGCGAGCATCGTAACGCCGGTCGGGAGATCAGTAATGTTGAAATTAAGATCGCCCCCGAAGTTCGCACGTTTTGCGGAGATAAGGGTCGCAAAACGGTTGCCACGCGGAACGGTAATAAATTGACGGGATTGAGTGTCATTGCGTGATACTTCGGGAATCTTAATTGCGAGGCTTGGTTGGGGCGTCGTGATTTCAACTCGGTAAGCGAAATCACGCCCACTTTCGTGCAAAGTGTCACGAACACGAACGAAATAATTTGTCGTCTCGTTAGCTGTGAACTTCAGCGAGCTGTCGGCGCCTGCGGAATCATCATTCGCAGCGAGACTCTTGCCGGCAGCATCAAGCACTTCAATCACAGGATCCATCGGCGAGCGAAGTCGGCGCGCGAACACATTGACTTCAAGCGTTGCCCCTTTAGTTGCGTTGAAACGAAACCAGCTTTCCTGATTTTTTTGCGCGATGATGCCATTGAGCGCGAGCGGAGGTTGTAAATCGGTAACTATTGCATGCTCGCGATCACGATTGTCGGCCATGGCGAGGACATTCGGGAAATCAGAGACGCGAATCCAGTTTGGCGTCGGTGAGGTAAAGCCATCCAACTGCGCAAAAATACCAAATTTCTCATCGGGAGTGTCTGGCAATTTTACCTGCTGAGAAAATTCTCCCGTTGCCTCACTGAAAAATTTGAAGGTAACAGTTTCGCCTTTTTTTCCACCGAGCGGAAAAACGGAAGTCGGCCTGGGAAACGATCCCACATGAAGGCGATAATGGCATTTGTCGCTGCCTCCGTAAGTCACTTCACGGAGTTGAACAGTATATTGGCCGTCAGCGGGAGCCAAACTGCTGATGAAAGGATCTTGCACGCCGAGCCACGTGTCGTCGGCATCGGCAAGAATTGAACCATCTGGCTTGAGAATCGTCAGACGCGCGTCGAATGGACCACGTCCAAGGCGCATGCCTTCAACTTCGATTGAAAAACGCTGGCCTTTCTTCACATCAACTGAAAAGCAATCGATATCTTCGTTATTAACCACGCCATTAATGGTGGAGTTGAAATCAATTTTCTGCGCGTGCGCTGCATCGTTATTCGGTTCTTTTTCCGAGGATTCCGGCAATGTGCCGACGAAAAATGTCATCAGTTCAGAGAGGCCAGTTGCGGTGCGGACGCGCAAATGGTGTTCGCCAAGGGAACAATCGGCAGAAATTTTCAGCTGCGCCGTCAGGGTTTTGTTAGTGACCAGATTGAGCTTCAGAATTTGAATGCCGGGCTCGTAGCAAAAGATTTCCTGCGCGTCCTGCAATCGGTCCCCAGCAAAAGTCGCCTCGATTTCAGTTCCTCGTTGGCCACCAGCGGGAACGAGAGAATCGATGTGAGGCGAAGTCGCGAAGGCGACCGAGGTGACGGCCCAAGCGAGCGCTAAGAAGAAATTGCGGACAGCCCGGCGAAGGTTCATGAATCCGTCAAAGCGAAATCAGGCCAGGAGAGCCTTGGCAACTTCGCCATCTTTGATGATTTTCACCGGGCGCGTGCCTGCCATCAACGTTTTCTCGTAATCGATACCAAGCAATTGATAGACGGTCGCCGCATAGTCCGGAACCTGCAGCGGATCACTGTCAACTTCGCTACCTGTCGGATCGGTTGCGCCGTGGACAAGGCCTTGCTTGATACCGCCGCCGGCCATCACAATGCTGAATACTTTGGGGTAATGATCGCGGCCCGCAGTCTTGTTGACTTTAGGGGTTCGGCCAAATTCGGTGGTGAGGAGAACGAGCGTGGATGCGAGTATGCCGCGTTGATCGAGATCGCGGATGAGGGCCGCATAAGCTTGATCAAGGGCGGGCATTTGATTGCTGACGCCGTTGCGAATGTTGTCGTGATGATCCCAACCGCCGTAAGTCAACGAAACAAAGCGAACGCCCCCTTCAACAAGCCTGCGGGCTAATAACATTCTCTGGCCCGCAGCATTGCGACCATATTCATCGCGAAGTTTGTCGGGTTCTTTCTTGATGTCGAAAGCATCACGCGCTTTTTCCGAACTCATCATGGCGTAAGCGCGCTGATAAAAGGAATCCATTCCTGCGAGCGAGTCGGATTTTTCCAAAGTGCTGAAATGTTCGTCCACGACTGCGCGCAATTCGCGGCGCTGGGTAAAACGCTTTTCATCGACGCCGGTGGGTAGATTGAGGTCGCGCACTCTGAAGCCGCCGCTCGCCGGGTCCGCGCCGAGGCTGAATGGGCCGTAAGCCGAGCCAAGAAAACCGGTACCAGCAAAGCTGTTGGGCTGGCTTGGAACGCAGACATATGGCGGCAAATCATTGCGCGAGCCAAGTTCGTGCGAAACGATGCTGCCAATGCTGGGATACTGGACCGCGGGACTGGGACGCCAGCCAGTAAACATATTGTGAGTGCCGCGATCGTGATCGGCCTCGCCGTGTGTCATCGAACGAACAACGCAAATCTTGTCAGCTATCTTTGCGGTGTGTTTGAGATGCTCAGAAAAATGAACACCTTCAATGCTCGTTTTGACGGTGCCGAGCGGACCACGATATTCAATTGGCGCGAGAACTTTAGGATCAAAAGATTCCTGCGCCGCAATACCGCCGGGGAGAAAGATGTTGATGACCGATTGTGCGACGGCTTTGGAGCCTGCTGACTGCGCCTGGAGCTTAAACAAATTGCCGAGAGTCAAGCCGACGCTGCCCACAAGGCCCACGAAAAGGAATTCGCGCCGATTTGGCCGCCAAATGTGCTCGATGCTATTACAGAAGCAGGAAATATTGTCGCTCATACGAATGGCCCAATTATTTACAATATTGTCTCTATCCCATTTTGTCGCAGACGACTAATGGGGTCCACTAATTAATACGCCTGTTGAGGGCTATTTATTCATGAGACGATGCAAATGCGGCGTTGGTAACGGGCGAAATTGCCTCACGCGGCGCCCCAAGGAATGCGGCAGGAGTCGGCATTGATTCGGCAGGACTGAAAGCTTCCCGCCACGTAAGCAATGGCTTGAGTGCATTTTTGTTTTCGAGCGTGTCTTGATCCTCAAGGAATTTTCCCAGCTGAGCAATATGAATGACATTCCGGACGGCCGGTTGAATGCCGTTGAAAGTCAGTTTTGCGCCTTGTCGTTGAGCCAATTTTTTCGCGCGGATCAATAATGCGAGACCGGAACTGTCTATAAATCGGACGTCACTTAGATCCAAAGCAAGCTCGCGCTCAGGCCGGGGACTTTCCAAATATGTTCGAGTGTCTTCCCAAACGCGCTCAACATTCGCAGCAGTAATTTCTCCGTGCCAGACGAGTGGCGTAACTGCTGCCGCTGTTCTAAGTGTTACTGAGGCTGATTGTTCGCGAGCACGCACTTGGATAACGTATTCCGCAGATGCTAAATCAGGTGCCGTAAGAAAAAATTCCTCAATACGCATCAATTTGAGCGCACGACGTACGGGCTCGGTAGGTGCGATAAAAACCAGTTCATGACCGGTGTTACGCAATCTTTTTCGTAAGCTGATGAGATATCCGACACCCGTGCTGTCGATCGAAGAGAGGTTTGCCATTTGCAAAAAACAGTGCCGATCACAAGCCTGGACATCGTCCGCTTTTAATATATCAGTTTGGACAGCTGCGGCATCCAATGCCGCCGGGCACACCATGACGTTATGCTGAAATTCCGAGTGGCAATGCGATGAAGATGTCTTCGTCGTTGCCCCCGCGAAAGTTCGCTGGATCCGAAACTGGAGCGCCCACCATTGAGCGAAAAAGCTCCAACTGAATATCCACAAGTCCTTGATGTATCGCCGAAACAGGCGGCGGGGTTCCTGGATCAAGCGGTAAACCCATTCCAGACCACTGTTACGCATCCACATGGGAGCGCGCGGGACCTTGCCGGCAAGAAAATCAATCGTTGCACCCACACCAACGGCAACAGGGACACCGAGGGTGCGATAATGCATAGCGATCCATTTTTCCTGTTTTGGGCAACCAAAGGAGACGAGCAGCAAATCCGGCTTAGCAGCGAGGATTCGAGCTTTGATCTCCTCGTGGTCCATTTCAATAAGCTTGTTGAACGGAGGCGAATAATAACCCGCTATCGGCAGACCGGGATAAGCATCGCGCAAATTCTCTGTGGCACGGTTCACGGAGTCCGGAGTAGCTCCAAGCAAAAAGAGGCGATATTTTCTCTCAGCAGCCAATTGAAGCAGGCGCGGCACAATGTCGGCGCCGGCGACACGCTCGGGCAAGGGGTTACCGAGCAAGCGAGAAACCCAAAGCAGAGGTGTACCGTCGCAGAGGACGAGGTCGGCATCCAAAAGAATACGGCGTAACTCAACGTCGTTGCGAGCCTGGACCAGAAAATCGACATTCGCGGTTGCGAGATAATGCGGCCTGCGCGAAGCAATCATTTCATCAATTTGATCGAGAGCTTCCTCGGCCGTAACATTGTCGAACGGAATACCAAGAATAGTAATGGAAGGGCGTGCATTCATGGGAATTGGTCGATTGAAAACCGAAAATGGGAAATCGAGAACTGCAAATTGCGCGAGGCGACGGCGCCAACGAAACTGCTCGCTGGTTCCAATCGGCGCAAAGTCCAATCGTTGGTTAATCCCGAATTTTGCGGCAAACTGAGAAACTGTGCAGGTTCACCGGGAAGGAATGTTACTTCGACTTGATTCAACAAATCGCCAATGCCTTCGCCTGTCGCTTTGAGCCAGGCTTCTTTGCGTGTCCAGAGGTTGAAAAAGGCGAGATTTTTTTGCTCATCGGGCAATTTCTGAAAGAGAGCGCTTTCGCGCACAGAGAAAAATCGTTCGACAAGTTCGTCTGAGTCGGGCATGGGACGAATCCTCTCGACATCGACGCCGATTGGACCAAGGCGTGTGACCGCAATTAGAGCAAGGTCATCCGAGTGAGCGAGGTTAAAAAACAAACCACTTTGTGAGAGTTCATCAGCTAGTGCCGGTTTGCCGTTTGGGCCATAAGAGAAATTAAGTTTATCCGGTGCACATTCCAAATACGTGGCCAGCAGCGTACGCAAGATTCCACGCCCAGCCATGAAACGATTGCGATGTGTTTCAAAATGAAAGCGATCTGCCCGCTGCAATTCCTCTTGTGAGAGTGCGGATCGACAGCGGCCTAACGCCTCCGGCAGCAAATCAAGGTTTGCCGCCCACACATGCACCTGATTACCGCCGAGGGACCGGTTGCTGGGCGGTAGCGGCCAATGGATGTCACCGGTTACCATTATTTGCAACGAGTTAAACTCGCCAAGCAGCTCGGGCGCGATATCTTCGTTTTCGATTGTGAAAGCCTCAGCCATAGCTTGGCCAAAGATTTTTGTACGCAGCAACCCATCCAGCCCAATCGGATGCCGCAGTTTGTAGTTGCTTTTGCAGAAGGCGTTGGACTATTGGCTCCGCCGTGGTTTCGGATTCCCACAAAAGCAAAGGTAAAGTGTTGAACAATCGCTCCCGCGGATAGCGCCAGGCGAAGGCGTCACGGGTGGCCTTGAGGCCAAATGTTCTTAGGTTCAACAAAAAGTTTCGCCACGCCGGACTTTCAGGACATTTTCTGACGCGATTAAGCGAATATTCTCGTGCATTGTGAAATGACTCCTGCAGCCTGATTCCCTCCAACCAAAGCCACAAATCCGAAGAAAGGCGCGACAGTTCGCGATGAGAGCCTTCGAAGTCAGTCCTGCAGCGATTTTTGCGTTGGGGATGCAATTTGAATGCTGCCCCTGCGTCGTGATGCTTCTGAATCTCAGCAAAGTTGGGCGGTGGTTCCGAAAGTGATAGTTCCGACAGACGTCGATGGCGCTCGCGGCAACTCCAATGGTATTTGCCACAGACAACGAGGACTGCGTCGCCCAGAGCGAGTTGGGCCTTGGCCAAATTGCGTCCTATAAAATCGACTTCTTCACCCGAAAATTTACGCTGCAAGCCGCAACCGATCGCGTTCCGAATCAATTTCTCGCGAACGAGCAAGAGGCCGCTGCACCGGTTAAAAAGTAGTCGGGTAGCTTCCGAAAGTGGGATACCCACAGAGTTCAAATGATGCTGACAATTTCGAAATATTTCTGGATCACCCCAAACAACCTGATGTCCGGCAACGAGATCGTATGTGAACATCGACACCGGGCTGCGTTTGAGCCTTTGAATCGAGTCACACTTGAATTCGACATGAATTCCAGCATCTAGAGACAAGAGCTCCGCTAACACTTCGAGGGCTTGTCCGTACCGTCGCTGGTTGATCAATCGATTACCGCTAAAGAAAACATAAAATTCCAGGTCGTTGTATGGCTCGTCACCCTGATCCGTTTTGAGTACGCCGCCTTCGCCACGACCGTAACCGCCGCCGAGAACCAGTCCTTCCAACTTCAAACCAGGAACGATTCGCCTAACTCCCGTGCGAACCACTTCGCAAAGAGAACCAATCCTTTGTTCGAGGGCGTCGCTGCCGTCAATTGTGAATCGCGTGTTCATCTTGAAATTGCAAGATCGAGTTGACGTCATCTTTGCGATAGAAATCCCAACCGGCGCGAAAGCCCGCAAGACGCGCACGACGTTGCGACCACCGGATGCGGGCAGCGTGTGGAAGTTCCGGGATGCGGCCAATGCGGGCGCAATAAATGAAATCCCGACGCAGATCGTTTAACCAGCCAAGAAAAACTGTGCGAGGCCAATTGAGCTCTGCCGGACTTCCTGTCCAAACAGCCGCCAATGCCTTCGCTTCACCAAAACTGCGTTTGTAAGCCTGCTTTGGAGTGTAATTATGCGAATGCATAACAACCGAGTCGGGGCAATATGCGATTCGATAACCTTGCGCACGGCACCACCGTGTATATTCGTCGTCTTCCGAATATTGCATTTTTTCAAGAAATCCACGCCTGGCCCAGATTTCCTTGCGGATACCGCTGCTGACCATGCTGAAAAAATGTTCCCATGCTGCTGATTTGCGGTTGCGGCCGAAACACCGTTCGTAGTCATGCGCATAGACAGCGCGGCAATCGGGTCGCGGAATTTGGCGGCCGAAAACGGCGGCGGTTTGAGCATCTTGTAACGCGCTGACAAGAGGAGCTAGCCAGTTTGAATTTTGTGGCGTGGCATCGGCGTTAAGGAAAATTCCGAATTCGGAACTGGCAAGCTCCATGCCGCGATTCATCACACGGCTCGGGTTATATTCTTCCGGTTGAATTTGGACAAAGTAACGTGGGTTGGCGCGGCGAATGAGTTCGACCGAACCATCGGTCGAACCGGAATCAATTAAAATGAGTTCCCAATTTTTGTAGGACTGAAATTTCAGAGCCGCAAGCGTATCGCGCAAAGCCCATCCCTCGTTGAACGAGCGCATAATGATACTGACAAGTGGGCCACTCATGACGAAAAGGGTGCAAGAAAACGCGTTTTTAACAATGCGTTGAATACCCCAAAGGAGCAGGTCCAATCGCCAGCCCTTGCACCCACAAAGCTAGGCTGCGACAGGGCCTGGAATCAACGCCGATGTCCGCTCCAAGACGCCTTTGTGTTGCAAGTTTCTTGCTTTGGCCTCGTCCGCGTCCCGGGTCATAAGTCGATAGATGTCAGGTATTGCGGTGATCTGCTCGGGAATATCGCGCTGGTTCGTGCAGAGCGCGGCATAGCTTTGCTTTTCCGTTGGGTGATAGCCGTGCATTCCGCGGATTGGCCGTTGACCCATATGGCTCGGGACAATCAAAACGCCTTCCTTGACGAGAAAAATCAACTCGCCGAAATAACGGTCGGGAAATAGAGCGCCTAGATCGGCCAATTCAGAATCAGGAAGAATTCGGCCTTCCTGAACGTGGCTCAGGCAATCGATCACCCGCTCGCGAGCGCGATCGTTAAAAAACCAGAATCGTGCCATCGTTGAATCATAGACGACCGCGTAGTCGTGCCCCATCTTTAGGGGCAGCGCATCTACTTGAGCTTTGAGGTCCAATAATCGCTCGCAATTGGCCATGCCGTGATCACTGAAAATATAGAGCCGCACGTCGGAATAATGTTGATTACTGACAGCGACAAGTCGATCAAGCCATTGTTCATAATGGGCCAGCTTTTCGCCTATCTCGGTCGATTGATTGCCAACCGAATGGAGAAGCCCGTCGAGGCCTGGCCAATATAAAAATGCGAAATCAACGCGTTCATCTCGGATGCCGTCTGTCAAAGAATCAAGATTTTCCTTTTCGCTACGGCTTGGCGAACTGACGTGAAATGGGATCAGTCGCTCCGTCAGGTAATCAAAAATGTTCTGCCCGCGGTTCATTCCCCCGGGTTGAAGTGGGTTTCGTTTTTCGGTAAAATCATAATGTGAGATATATCTGAAAGGAATGTTATATAGATCGAAATAACCGCGAAAATTGAGTTGAACTTTGACGAATTTCGAAAGCCAGCGCCGAAAAATGCGGCGGCTTGTCAATCGCTCAGGCAGCCATCGCAACGAGCGGAGGGACTTAAATGGCGAATTCGGCGGGTCATAAACGAAATAGCACCAGTTGCGATGTTCGACTGGCCACCGGCCGGAAAGAATAGATGGCACGCATGCCGAACTATAGCCGAACACGGAGGTAAGAGGTTTTCGATTAGGGGCCAAGGCTTTCGCAAATGGGCGGTCTTTGATGATTTCCCAGCCACACGCATCAATGAAAACGAACAGCGGCAAAAGCTCTTTCATGCGCGGGCCAATCTTCGCGCTGCTAAAAGGATGAGCAAATGGGGTAAATTACTTCCGTCCTTCGGAAGGGTTGTTCTGTGGAATTGGAACGACCTGCCGAATTTCGGCGAGCAACTGAGGAGAACTAACGGGTTTGGTCAAAAAACGAACAGCTCCCCCAAGTTCAGATTCCCGGCGAGCCGCGGCATGCTGCTGATTTACTGCGGCGGTCGTGATAATGACGGGAATGGACTTAGTAGCCTCGTTGGATTTCAACGCTCGAAGAGCTGCCAGACCGCTCATCCCGGTCATGATGACATCCAATACGATCAAATCGGGCATTTCACGAGCCGCGACCTCCAGGCCTTCTTCACCGCTTTTTGCCGTTATTAATTGATAGCCTGCGCGCTCGATATGAGCCTTATACAGCGCCAGCGTCAGCCCTTCGTCATCTACGAGTAGAATTTTTGGCGCCGCCATGTAGTCGTCTCAAAACCTGCGGCATGATACGAAAGCGGTTTACGTTTTCAAGCTTGTTTCAACTGGAGCGGTTGTTTCAGACTCCGCGATTTCGAAGATACGGTGCATTCGAGTCAGTTCGAGAATTTGGCGCACCGCCGGTTGTGGGCTCAACAAACGAAGCGCGCCGTGTTTTGCGCAGGCCGTCTTATGCAGCGCAATCAATGCGCCGAGTCCGCAACTGTCGATAAAGTTCGTCTGGGACATGTCGAGCTCAATGTTGCGCTGGCCGTTTGCGAAGCTCGAGCGCACCCAGTCGCGAAAGGCATTGGCGTTGGCCGAACCTAATTCCTTCAGGTCATATACCCGCAACGTGTCCCCCAGGACTTCCATTTTCATAATCGCCTCAAATTAGTGCAGGCGGCGGATAAAGCAAAAAGCTAGGGATGCGGTGTTTCCCTCAATCGCCGTTCAAAACTTCGGGAGAGCGATTGGGTCCACGATGAATGTTTCTACGGAGTGCGGGACGCGTCAACTCAGCAATCCAAAGTTCCCGCGTGCAAATTTAGCCATTTCGTGCGTTGCTTTGAGCATGAACAAGACCTCCAGCCGGTTTGAAGGACTGCTTTCCAGATATTTTGAAACCTTGCTCACAGATGTTCCAACCTTCGCCGCAGCCTATGCGGGTTTGCCCTCCGGCGAGGGAAAACTGGGCCGAATTACGTCGGACTTTCACACGAAGCGCGAACGGGAAAGACAAGCAACCCTTCGCGCTCTGGAAAATATCTCACCACGAGAATTGACCAACGAACAGCATCTTGATCGGCTCGCATTGCGCAGCCAATTGCTGAAGGAATGCGAAGATTACACGCGAGCACGTCATACACTGGAGCCAAATGCACCTGATCATTTGCTGAATATTCTGTTGCATGAGCTGATGCGCGGCGACGATGAACCTCAACGCGCGGCGAAAAATCTCCGTTCGCTGCTCAGACAAGCGCCGGATTTTTTGGACGAAGCCTCCACGACCGTTCGCAAGCCGGAGCGCGTTTGGCTTCGAGTAATGGAACAAAGTGTGGCCGGAGGACAGATATTGCTCGATGGCGTGAAGAAATTTCTTAGCGGGATTGGGCAAAATGGGACCGATAACGTAAATATTGAAGCGGGCAAAAAGGCGCTCCAAAGATACGCAAATAAGGCTCGGCAGCGGCCGATGGCCCCGGCGGGTTCGTTCGCTGTCGGAGCAACACCTTTGCAGCGGCGTATCCGTGACGAATTAGGGCTGGATTACACGTT
>Ga0068857_100001300_pt1 | contig 19613 bp, 17 predicted proteins | sample KBSCornC72_FD_66591 | JGI IMG/M metagenome (GOLD analysis project Ga0068857, IMG submission 66591) | Corn rhizosphere microbial communities from Kellogg Biological Station, Michigan, USA - KBS Corn C7-2 | ecosystem: Host-associated > Plants > Roots > Rhizosphere > Soil ...
TGGCGCTTGCTGCGCTTATTTTCGGCAAATGGCATCCGGTGCGCGCTTCGCTTGCGTGTCTCCTTTTCGGTTTTGCCGAAGCGGCTCAGATTCGGCTGCAAGGTGTCGTCGTTTGGGGAACTCAACCAATTCCGGTTCAATTCATACAGATACTTCCCTACGTTGTAACCATTCTCGTTCTTGCAGGATTCGTTGGCCGCTCACGCGCGCCAAAAGCGCTTGGGACCCCGTTCCTGCGTAGATGATGCGTGACGTTGAGAGATTGCTTGCGTCAAACGCCTATGGTAGCGTCAAAACAATGGAAATCGCGATTCCAACAGCGGTGAGTGAATTTGACACCAGCCTCTTACGCGCCTGGTTTGAAGTTTGGATAAAACTTGCGAACGATTTTAGACAATGGGAGCGCGAAGAACTTATCGAAAAAGCTCCGTCAGCGGAATCTCTGGCCACTCACAAAAGAACTGCGGCTACGCTGATTCGTAGTGCTCATCTCATGCAGTCATTAATGGAGGATCCCGAACATCCATCTCGCGAATTTCTTCCAGAGGTGCAGGGAAAGCTCTTGCAGTTACAGGATACCTGGGACATGATTCATAATCCAATGTCAGACGAAGAGGCTGGCCGGCTGCTTGCTGAGATATTCCCTGATGAACCCAGAGCTCGAGGCGCTGCTTAAAGCCTGGGATTCCTACCAGCAAGACAAACGTGGCGAAGAAGCCAGGATGCTGCGTTCACTTTATGATGCCCTGGTTGAACGCGTAGCTCTCGCTCACAATCGGGACAAGGGAACCATTGACCGGTTGGTTAAGCATTCATATCGCCGCTGGCAACAGGCCAATTCTTCCGAATTTCCCAAACTTCCGCCGAGGGCGTGAGGAGGATGTGTCGCCTATTTTGAGTAATTTTAGATTTTAAGGAGAAGTTTCTTCTAACCCTTCTCAATCGGCGCGGCGACAACGTTCCCGTATTCCGTCCAGCTACCGTCGTAGTTCTTCACGTTCTTGAGCCCGATCAAATGTTTGAGCACAAACCACGTGTGGCTTGAGCGCTCGCCGATGCGGCAATAGGCAATCGTATCCTTATTCGAATCCACGCCTTTCTGCTCGACGTAAATCCTGTGCAGTTCCTCCGGCGATTTGAAGGTTCCATCTGGCCCAACCGCTGTGCTCCAGGGGATGCTTTTTGCGCCTGGAATGTGGCCGCCACGTTGAGCGGTTTCGCTCATGCCCGGAGGCGCAATAACTTTCCCGGTAAATTCGTCCGGACTGCGAACATCGACAAGGTTCCAGTTGCCTTTTTGCGCTTCGAAGACCTGCGGCAACATTGCACGCAATTCCAAGTGGGTCGCAGTCACTTTGTATTGAATCGGTGTCACACTCGGAACTTCGGTCGTGAGTGGCTTATCTTTTTCGTTCAACCACTTCACGCGACCGCCGTTCATCAGGCGCACATCTTTGTGACCATAAATCTCGAACAACCAGAAGCCGTAGGCCGCAAACCAGTTGTTATTGTCGCCGTACAGGATCACTGTATCACTCGGCGAAATTCCCGCGCCACCGACGAGCTTCTCGAAAGCTTCCTTGCTGATTATATCGCGACGGACTTGATCCTGAAGCTGCGTCTGCCAATTAAAGCCAACTGCGCCAGGTATATGTCCGGCTTCGTAAGCTTTGGTGTCCACATCAATCTCGACCAATTTGATTCCGGGTTTGCCAAGATTTTCTTTGACCCAGTCTGTTTCAACCAATGTTTCGGGGTTAGCGTATTTAGCCATAGTGCCTTTCATGCTTGAATTGTTAGCCGCTAATTATTTTCCGACGAACGGCGCTCCGTAGTCCGGTCGCGAGCGGCTTAAGGAGTGGTTCCCGCGCCGAGGCGAGGAATATGTTTCACCATATTGGACGTGTATTTGAAGACGTTGTCCGGAAAAATCATCACACCAAAGCCCTTTTTGTCCCGCATTACGATGTCCAAAGCGCCTTCCAAAATCAGTCCTGAACTCGGCCCGGCCATCAATCCTTCGTTCTGGCAAAGCTCTAGAGCTCGGGTATAAGCCAGCCGAAAATCCACTTCTAAGATGTCATCTATCAGAGAAGAGTCAAATAGTTTGGAAACACCGAGTTGTGACACATTTCGCAACCTCGGAACATCATGACCTTCAGTCGGTTGCACCGCGATGACTTTCACGCCCGGCTTTTTGCTCCGCAGGAACTTGCTTGTGCCACTGACGGTTCCGCAGGTTCCGAGTGACACAAATAAGTGCGTAATTTTTCCCTCCGTTTGCTTCCAGATTTCAGGGCCGGTTGTGCGGAAATGCGCTTCGACATTTTTCTCGTTCTCATATTGATTCGGCATCGCGTACTTATGGCCCGACGCCTTCGCATGCGTTTTGGCGAGGTTAATTGAGCCATCGCCCAAACCGGGAGCAGGGCAAAGTTCATCCGAAATCACGTCGAGATCGGCCCCTGCGATCTGCAGCAGGATTTTCTTCTCCAACGGGACTTTGTTCGGCACGACGGCACGCATATGATAACCGCGCGCTCGGGCCATTGCCGCGAGACTAATTCCTGTGTTGCCGGACGTTGGTTCGACGAGACCCCGTTGTCCGCCAATTTCTCCGCGCTCCTCCAGGTCTTTCAACATCGCCCAGGCGGCGCGGTCCTTCACCGAGCCAAATGGATTCATCCATTCCAACTTTGCATAGAGAGGAAATTCCGCTGACTTATTAATCCGATTGAGCTTTACCATTGGAGTCGGATTCTCCTCGCTCGGCATCATCTCAAAAATATTGTCGTACACACGGGTCGCGTGATTCATACCGCGGGTAACTTAGGGGCGCTTTGACGAAACACAACTCTTTGAGTCCTGTTTTAATGCTTTAATATCTCAACGGATTTAACAATTCCCACACCCACCGCCCGCATTTCCTCAACCGCCTTTTCCACATCACCCGCCCTCAAATTCACACCTCGGCATGCATCCTCTATCAGATGCGTCTTGAATCCGAGCCCGACCGCATCCAACGCCGTAAACTTGACGCAATAATCGGTCGCGAGCCCTGCAATGAAAACTTGCTTCACATTATGTGCTTTCAAGAAGTCTCCCAAATCCGTTTTCTTCCGATGTCCATTGTCAAAGAAACCGCTGTAACTATCGATTCGCGGATCGGTCCCCTTCTGAAACACTTCCGCCACTTGTTTCATGTTTAGCGCCGGTACGAATGCAGCGCCCGCTGTGTTTTGGACACAATGAATCGGCCATAGGGTCTGCTTGAGCCCGTCCAAGTCAATCACGTCACCTGGGTTTTTGCCGGGATGAGTCGCGGCGAAACTTCCGTGGTTTGCGGGATGCCAATCCTGCGTCGCGACCACCAAATCAAAGTGCGCCTGCATGCGATTAACAATCGGAACAATTTGTCCTCCCTTGGTGACAGGCAATGCTCCGCCAGGAACGAAATCGTTTTGAATATCAACGAGAATGAGCGCGTTCAATCGCTCGGCAACATCGCGCCTTACTTTTCCGACGGCAAGCAGGTTTTCAATGCTGGCCAATCCGTTGTGCGTCGACTTCCATGCGCTTCGCCACATTTCTGAAACCCGCAAACCCGCTGCCGCGTATTCATTAATAAAGCGGCAACCATGGTTGCTCAGCTCGAAAAATGAAAGACTTTGCAATGAAACCAACACTCTTGAAATCAATCTCAATTGCGACGTGCCTCTTCGCCGCCGGATTCCATGTTCAGGCCACCCAATTTCAGCGCGCCGATGTCGCCGCTGACGCTGGTTGGGTGCTCCACGTTAATTGCGACGCGCTTCGTCCAACTGTCATCGGAAAACATATCCTCGCCGAGTTGGAAAAGCCCGAAGCGCAAGCCAAACTCGCCGTTTTCCAAAACATATTCAGCTTTGATCTTCGCACCCAGTTGCACGGTTTAACGCTCTATAGTGCAGGCTCCTCGCCACAGGAGGGTGTGTTGATTGTTTATGCCGATTTCGATGCCGATAAGCTGATCACTCTCGCGAAGGCCGCAAACGATTCCAAAAGCAGCGCACATAACGGGCACACCATCTATAACTGGATCGATGATTCAAAGAAGAAGCATCACGGAGAAAAGCAACGTGTCTATGCCACTATCCAGGGCAATCGCATCATTTTCGGTCAACGTGAATCGGCTGTCGCCCAAGCCCTGGACGTTCTCGACGGGTCGATGGCGAACCTCTCGAATGCTCGTAATTCCTTTCCGCAATTAGGCGTCGATAACGACGCCAGCTTCCTCGTCGGCGCAGCCCGGAAACTCGACCTTTCTCATTCCGATCCTAATGCCGCTATTTTCCGCCTCTCCAAAACCATCCGACTTCAGGTTGCTGAAGTTCAACAACGTCTCGTCGGCAGTTTGACACTCGAAGCGAATGACGACGAAATTGCCGGCTCCATGATGGCCATAGCTCAAGGCATGATCGGACTGGTCAAACTTCAAAAAGATAAACCCGAAGCGTCTAAATTCCTTCAGGCCATCGCGCTCAAGCAGGATGGCGCCAGTCTAGTTCTTACCATCGACGTTCCTACCGATGATGTTGTTGGAGCCATGAAAGCTTCTACTGAACGCAAAGCCGCCAAAGCGGCACAAAAGGCCGAAGAAGAAGATAAAAACTAAATGCATAACGCGTGATAGAGGACAGAGGCATGGAGCACGCAATACGCGTCTAAACGGAATTGCCCTCTCATAAATTACAGCGCATTATATTTCACCACACGAAATCGTCTGCATGACGTCCGACCTTCTATCACCTTCTGACGAAGCGCTGGCGCTTCAAACGCAAGGCGGTTCGATGGAGGCATTCGAGGAACTCGTTTTTCGGTACGAGCGGCGAATCTATTCCTTCGTGTCACAATCCTGCCGCAATGGAATCGACGCTGCCGAAATCACACAGGAAACTTTCGTGAAAGCGTACCAGGCAATTGGTCAGTTCGATCCCACGCGGACCTTCGCGCCCTGGTTGTTTACGATCGCTCGCCGCAAATGTGTGGATCACTTTCGCGCGCTAAAAAACATACTTTCCTCTCAACACTCATCACTCGATACTCGGGGGAGCAAGGACTCACCCGCCGAGTTATCCGACACCAACGACCCCGCTAATCAACTGGCCCTCGAAGATGAAAGGCGGCATCTCTGGGCCATTGCTCGGCGCATTCTCCCGCAGTCGCAATTCGACGCGCTTTGGCTGCATTACGTTGAAGACATGAGCGTCGCGGAAATTGCGAGAATTCTTCGTCGCCCGCAAACCTACATCAAAGTCTTGCTTTTCCGCGCGCGCAAAGCGCTTGCCTCCAGACTGAAGCCAACTCGCGCAGCCGCCGCTTCGCCACCTGAAATCCTGCCTCACGCATATGAAATCCCCGCTCGTTAAAACTCAAAATTCTCAGAAAGCTGTGGAATCCGCGTTGCGCGACCCCGTGCCCGGAGGTGAATATCCTGCAGGTCTTCACGAGTCGATCATGCGAGCGGTGAACGCTGTCCGCCGCGACAACAGGACTGCCGTTTCCGGTATTGGCTTGTTTCAGCGTTTCGCCAAAATCTCTTGGTTGCCGGTTACTGGATTCGCTTCGTTGGCAATCTTGGGCATTTGGCTCGTGCTTCATAATCGTTCGGAACAAACCAATCCCGGTTCCCCATCACTCCCCGAAATCTCAACTGCTTTCACCGCAAGCCGAGAGATGGTGGACGCTCTTCCTTCGGTGACAGTCAGACCCCTCTCTGACGAATGGGATAAAGTTAATCAGGATCTTAGCCGAACTGCTGATTTTCTCCTCGCTACCTTGCCCTAAAGGTTGGAATAACTTCCGGACTCCATACCCAACCGACGTATTCAGCCCCGCTCCGGTGGACGCTGCGACTGGCGCTCCTCGCAAACTGATGGTATTGTCCGCCGAACTTAACGACCCGAATCAACTTAAATCCGACACTATGAAACCAACCAAAATCCTCGCTACTGCCTTATTTGCTTCGGTATTCGCCTGTCGAGCGCTCGCGGCCGACACGTTCAACATCGATACGAACCATTCCACCGTGGCATTTTCCGTCAGCCATCTCGTAATCAACAAAGTTCATGGGAAGTTCAATGAGTTTAGCGCGTCTGTCATTGTGGACGGTAATGCCATTAAGGAAGCCAAGGGCACGATTCAGGTCAAAAGCATCGACACCGGCATAGCCAAACGGGATGCTCATTTGAAGACCCCCGATTTCTTTGATGCTCAGAAATATCCGACGATTACGTTCACCAGCAAAAAGGTTGAGAAACAGGGTGATGAAAATGTCGTGACGGGAGACTTCACCATGCACGGAATCACCAAGGAAATAGCACTTCCGATTAAACTCAGCGGCCCAATTACTGATCCCTGGGGCGGAACGCGGATTGGCCTTTATGCTAAAACGAAGTTGAGCCGCAAGGAGTTTGGGATCAGCTATAACGCGAGTTCCAAAACGGGGACCGCGGTGGTGGGCGACGAGATCGAAATCGAAATCAATGCCGAGGCGGTCAAGGGAAAGTAAGGTGAACCCAAAAGCGCCATAGGCTGGCGCGCAATTCGGCATGTCGGGAATTGCGGAGTGCGAGCATCGGTCAAACCCATGCCGTTGGAATTAGCAGCTTGTGGAAATTGGAAATTCCCGCTGAAGTGATCGGTATTTTTACCTGGCTGGGTTATTTACCTACCGCATTTCTCCTAGTTTTAGGCAGTGCGCGGCTGAATAATATTGACCCATGAAAAGGGCAATAGTTGGTTTGCTGCTTTTGAGCTTCATTGGTTCGGCCCTCGCCGTACAGCCATGGGATCTTGATCGCCGCATATACCGGCTCACTGCGAAGTTTGAAGAGATGCAACAAAAGCCCGATAAGCGCATCCCGCCAGACCTCCTTCGCAGAGCCGAGGGAATTATCCTGTTGGACCGCACGAAAGCGGGATTTATTTTTGCGTTTCAAGGCGGGGTTGGTGTTGCAATGACCAAAGATCCGAACACTCGTCAATGGAGTGCCCCGGCATTTATCTCTGCAAATGACGCCAGCCTCGGATTTCAAATCGGCGGCGAACAAGGCTTTTTCGTCATCCTGGTCATGAACTCGAATGCAACGCGCATTTTTACTGATCCGACGTTTCAGGCCGGTGGTGAGGCGAGCGGCACAGCGGGAAATGCGAGCGCCGGCGCGGGGGGCAGCGTAGCGTCGACGGACCTGCCAGTGCTGGTTTTCGATGATCGGAAAGGTTTGTTTGGCGGCGCTGCCGTCAAAGTCGGAAACATATCGCCGGATAACGAGGCCAACAGCGTTTATTACAGGCAATACGTCAGCATGAGAGATATTTTGTTCGACCGTAAAGTCCAACCTACCCCGGCAGCGGTTAATTTGGCTGACAAGCTCAACCTCTACTCGAACCCACCCCAAAGATAGTTGCGATAGCGGGCAGAGCTTAAATCCTCAAATGCCACCAGGGTTGCGAGGATGAGATCGTGGCTCCGGATGATGAGTTTTATCCGGCAGCATTGTCGTGCATGAAGTTGGCGAGAATCTCGAGGCTCGGTCTGCATCGGACTTCTAGAGACAAACTGACAATGAAAGGATTGTGTATGAAAACACGTTCGGCAGTTCTCCTGACGGGATTGGCATGCCTATTGGCGGCGAGCGTTTCGAGCCGGGCCGCGGTAGATGTGTCGTTCTCTGCGGGCATCGAAATCAATTCACCAAACGACTTTTATGAGCCGCTAACACCTTACGGAGAATGGGTTTCCGTGGGTTCGTATGGGCGTTGCTGGCACCCGATAAACGTCGAACGGGGCTGGCGTCCTTATTGCGAAGGCCATTGGGAATGGACCGATTGCGGTTGGTACTGGGTCAGCGATGAACCGTGGTCGTGGGCCTGTTATCACTACGGTTCGTGGGTGGATGACCCCGGCTACGGATGGTGCTGGATTCCGGCTACTGAATGGGCTCCGGCATGGGTGACCTGGCGCGAAGCGCCCGATTACATCGGGTGGGCGCCATGCGGTCCTGGAGGCGCCGTACTTGCTCCGTCGCTATTTGTTTTCGTGGACGTTCATCGTTTCCACGATCGAATTCGTCCCAATACCGTCATCGTAAACAACACTACAATCATCAATCGCACCCGCGTGATTAACGACTTTCGCCGCGAGGATCGTGACTTCGGTGGCAGGCGCGAAAGAGTCGTTGTGAACCAAGGACCGCGCGTGGAGGTCGTCGCGAAGGCTACTGGCAGAACATTCACGCCGAGGCCGATTCGTGAAGTCGTTCGTCAAACTCCCGTTCCTGAGCGAATCAAACGGACCGGGACAATTGAGCGGCCTGTCCTGAGAGAGGAAAACGTTCGGAACCGCGGAACGAACGAGCAGCGTCAACGTGAACGCAATACCGGCGAAAATCAGCGCGAGCGGCAAGTCTCACCTACAGGCCGAGATCAACAACGGACCTATCCACAACAGGAGCAGCAACAAAAGCGCGATCAGCAGCAGCCCGAACAACAGCGGCGTGAACAACAACAGAGGGAGCAGCAACAACGGCGCGAACAAGTTCAGCCGCAGCGCCCGGGACAGGCCACCCCTGAGCGACCGCTGCCTCCAACCGGACGCGAGCAGCCACGAGTTTCTCCGCAGCAGCCGGAACAACGAACCCCAACGCCTCAAAGGCCGGAACAGGTTCGACCTGAGCGCCCTTCTACCCCAAGCGTTCCGGACCGGCGCGAACAAGTTCGTCCCGAACGTCCTTCTCAACCCACACCGGAACGGCCTCTGCCTCCAACGGGTCGTGACCAGCCACGTGTTTCCCCGGGCCAACAGCCTCGGGAGATTCCGCAAAGACCCGAGCAGGCGCGGCCTGAACGTCCTGCGCCGCAGGTTCCACCGGAACGAGTATTGCCTCCAACCGGTCGCGAAGTCCCCAGGGAACAGCCTCGCAGCGAGCAGCCCGCCGTAAGGGAACAGCCCAAGGAAGTTCCGCAACCTCAACGGCCAGCGACTCCTCCGGGCCAGGATCGAGGGCGCGGCCAGGATAAGAGAGACAAGGGACCTGACGGCCAGTAAATCTCTTCTTGAGAGAAATCATCCCCTTTGCTCGATGAACGGGCAAAGGGGTTTTATTTGTTCCAAGGTTTTTCGAGATCGTAAACGCTTTCACCCTTGTTCTTAACCTCCCAGAGAGCTATTAACCCATTATGCCGATTCAACTTCCGCCGATTTCCAGGCGCGCGTTTCTGGCGCGGACCGCGGCTGCGGCCGCAGGACTTGCCCTTAAGCCGTCGTTATTTGCCGATACAAAACCGGTCAATCCGGATGCGTGGGCGTTGTTCTCGGACATTCATCTCGCTGGAGATACCACCCAGATCCAACGCGGCGTGAATATGGCCGAGCATTTTGAAACCGTTTCACGAGAACTGCTTGGGCTTGCCGAAAGGCCTGCCGCTCTCTTTATTACGGGTGATTGCGCACTCAATAGCGGCGAAAAGGAGGATTACGGTACGGTGACGAAAGTTCTCGAGCCAATTCGAGCGCAGCAAATACCGATTCATCTGCTTCTGGGCAATCACGACAATCGCGAGCGATTCTGGGAAGTGCTTCAGGAGGAAAAAGCTGCCAAACGTCCGCTGGCCGACAGACAAGTTGCTATCGTGCGAACTCCACGCGCGAATTGGTTTATTCTCGATTCCCTCGAAAAGACTCTTTCGACGCCCGGTTATCTGGGAAAAGCGCAATTAGATTGGCTGGGCACAGCTTTAGACAAGAATTCGGAGAAACCTGCTATCGTTTTGATTCATCATAACCTCGGGCTCGGAGCGAATATGGGTCTCAAGGATACGTCGGCGCTACTGGATGTGATCCGTCCGCGGAAGCAGGTTAAGGCCTATATTTTTGGCCACACGCACACGTGGAAAGTCGAGCAGGATTCCAGCGGAATTCATCTCATCAATCTTCCACCGGTCGCGTATGTGTTCCAGGAGGGCTATCCTTCAGGCTGGGTGCACGCGAAAGTCGACAACAAGAAGATGCAGTTGGAATTACGTTGCATCGATACGACGCATAAAGAGCATGGGCAGAAGTTGGTGCTCGAATGGAGGACATGAGCGAGGCTAAAAGACCAATCTTGAACGGACCGCGGCTGCTAAAACATCGGCCGGAAATTGATCGACTGCGAACTGGTTTTGATTCGCATCGCATCGATTAACTTACGTCCCTCGAAATCGCCAACGGAAGATGTGTTAAACCAAAGCCCATCGCCGATACGAGTTCGTGTCATGGTATAGGCGAGCTTTTTGAGGGAACCAACGATTCCGCCCAACAGGTTGACTTCAGAGCCGAGGCGTAATTCCGCGCGAGCAATCTCAAATTCCTCGGCATCAATCCACACCATGCCAGACATGCGATCCAAAAGCCGATCAATCACGTGATGACTTGGTGGAGCGGGATTTTTGGGTTGAAAACTGATTTGATATGTTGCACGACCATTAACATTCGTTTGGCTCAGAAGTGTGAAATCGAAGCGGGCAACAATTTCTGGCGTCAAAAAATTTTCGCGATTGTCTCCTTTGTCAGCTTTGGAGCCCGTCATCTGCCGCGCATTCGATTCGTTCTCGGCCTGCTTTTTCAGGTCAGCTTCGCCCGGCGGACGCCCATTTACTTCAACCAATTTGGCGAAGGTTGCGCCGTTGCGAAAATTTACCTGATACACCTTCTCCTTATGTTCTTTGACCTTGCCCGACGAATCAAGCTCCTCGGTCACCGTCAATTTTGTATAGGTAAAAGCGCCCTTGCCCTGTCGTGACTCGGCTCCCTGCGCGCGAGAGACGGCCTTTTGAATCACTTCATCGGCGGACAACAGATTTTCACCACGCGCCGTCGAGAGGCCAATTGCCAATCCGACCGCTAAACCACACCAGACTTTTCCTGACCAAAGGTATGTCATCGATTGTATAGAATATCAGATGCGCTCGCGTAAGATCAAGCCAAGCGGAGTGGTCTTAACCTAGTCATTTCCTGTCAGCATTTCTTACCCTTGACAATCCAAGGTATAGCTAAATTTCGGGCGGGAATTCAAATTCCAGTATTACTGTCGTGTTTTGCCGTTTCGCCTCACTCCCAAATTGCATACTTTACCTGCGAAATGCGACTCATCGGCCATCTAGCGGAAGAGATTTCGGCACGAGCTTTTGCCGACTATTTGTATGTCCAGGGCATCGAAAATCAGCTCGATCACGACAAAAATGACGGTTGGGGCATTTGGATTTCAGACGAGGATAAAATTGCTCGGGCGAACGAATTATTGAACGACTTTCGCAAAAACCCCAGCGATCCGAAATACATAAAAGAAGCCAAGAGCGCGGAAGAATTGCGGGCAAAGGAGGAAAAAGATCAGGAAACTTATCGGAAGAGATTGCATAACCGCCGCCATTTATTCCGTCCGTTAACCGCATACGGTTTTGGGCCGGTGACGTTTGTGATGATCGCGATAAGTGTTGTGGTCTTTTTCATCTCAAACTTCGGCCAAAACGACGATGCTATAATGCGGTTGTTCATTACTGATTTCAGCACGGGCCGCTGGGACCCAACGTTGCCGGAGATACGCCAGGGCGAAGTTTGGCGGTTGCTTACGCCGATTTTCATCCACATGAGTCCCCTCCACATTATCTTTAACATGCTTTGGCTTCGCGATCTTGGCAGTATGATCGAAGGGCGCCAGAGCTGGATTCACCTTCTGATTCTAACCCTTGTTATCGGAGTCTGCTCGAACCTTGGAGAGGTTTATATCGGTCATGTTCCGAATTTCGGCGGGATGTCCGGTGTTGTATATGGCTTGCTCGGTTATATCTGGATGAGGGGAAAATTTGATCCTGGTTCGGGATTATACCTTCACTCCTACACGGTTATGATGATGATAGCCTGGTTTTTCTTGTGCTTTACGGGGATCTTTGGCTCGATTGCAAACGCTGCCCATGCCGTGGGACTGGTGATGGGAATTGCATGGGGTTATCTTTCGAGTTTGCGTTATCGCTAGTTCGTACAATCAATGAAACGCAGCCACAAAATCATTTTCTTTCTGATTGCGCTTTTGGCTTTCGGAACATTTGCTTTCGGAATCCTCCAATTGATGGGTGCACGACAATCCAAACCAACGGATACCCCTCCAACTTCTGCCTTAAATACGAATCGCTAAGTCAAGCCCGGGCGCTTAATTCTTACGCCTGATCGACGGAATGCGAACGGGGCGAAGTTTTTGCTGGGCGGACAAGGCTTTTGCGCACTGTTTCCAAAGGAACCCTCCCAAGCAGACGCTTACAACCAGAGCGAGTCGTGAAAAAGAGGGGGCCAGGGCAAAAATCGCAATTACTGGCAGAAAACTGAACAATTTGTTCATAAAAAAACGCACTTACCGCACAGCCCAAGTCTAATTCACCAGAATGTCCGCGCAACATCGCAACGCGCCAAAAACTACGGAAAGGACCCCAGGGAAAACCTTGGTAAAATTGGGGTCATCTGACCAGTTGATACTCCGATGCGGCAGAGTTCTATTACGTTAAATATTGCTAATGTTGAGATATGGCCGTGGGCGAAACATCAATTTCAATCAATGGTGTTACATTGGGGGCAAGACTTGCGATTCCGTCGGAGGCCGCCGGGTTGGTCGTGTTTGCTCACGGCAGTGGAAGCAGCCGACATAGCCCACGCAATCAATACGTTGCCGGGGCGCTTCGCGAGGCGGGACTCGGAACTTTACTTTTTGACTTACTGACCGCCGAGGAGGAGCAGGCCGAAGCCCAAACGCGTCATCTCCGTTTCAACATACCGTTTTTGGCTGAGCGGTTAGTCGGAGTGACGCGTTGGGCTTTGGAGCATACGGGGTCGCGGGAATTGAGCATTGGCTATTTCGGTTCAAGCACGGGAGCCGCGGCGGCATTGGTCGCCGCGGCGGAACTCGGCGACGCCATAAGCACGGTCGTTTCGCGCGGCGGCAGACCAGATCTGGCTGGCGATGCTTTGGAGCAAGTGAAGGCGCCGACGCTCCTGATGGTCGGTGGAGAGGATTACGACGTGATCAAATTGAACGAGGAGGCTTACAGCCGGTTGGCTTGTGAGAAGGCCCTCCGCATTATTCCCGGTGCATCACATCTGTTTGAGGAGCCAGGCACTTTGGAAAATGCGGCAGGAATTGCGGCAGAATGGTTTGGGCACCATTTTTGTGAAAAAGTTTCGTCTTGAGTCGAGGACGAGAACGGGCACGAGGACGATTGCCCGCTGCTATCTGGGATCATCCGGATCTTCAATTTCAGTCACTTGTCCTGCCTCCCCGGTTGAAGCGCCTCTTTCGAGAATTTCCTTCATTTCGGGCGATAGCCATTTCTTTTTCTTATCTTTCTTTTCTTCGGCCAGGCGGAAATGACCGCCAGCATCTGATTCCAAATACTCTTTTTCAACCATCCGAACCAAAACTGGCAGAGCCCAATTCTGATCTTCGCGAAATCTCCACTTTCCTCCGGCGCGCCGGCAGATTTCACGGCCGGAAACATATTGGCCGGGAAATGATCTGAGGAAATCGCAAATTTCTTTTTCGTCCGCGTCCATGCAGCGGTGTAAATGATGCAGAAGAAATAAACCTAGTCGAATTTATTCGTAGCCGCGGTCCGATCACTGCAGTTTGAACCGCATCAGCAGAAGCAATGGCCAACCCAGATATTTTCCTGCGCGCGGAGACGCCGCCGCCAACTGCGAATCCACGGCGTGCTCGCCGATATGTTCGATTTGCAGGTCGTTTTGAACGGCCGCCATTACATAATCCGAAATCTGGTTAGGTTCGCTTTTCGGATAAATTCGCCGGCCCGAAGCGGGCTCAATAAACCGGGCCTGAACGCCGCGCAACATCATTGCCGGATGCATGGACGATAGGACAATAAAGCCGGTTGGTTTGCAGATGCGTTTCAATTCGCTGAAAAAGCCCTTCAAATCGGCAATGTGGTCGAGCACGAGACAACAAAGGACGCGATCAAATGCGCCGCTTTCCAACGGAAAAGATTGAGTCAAATCATGCCGAATGAACTTCACGGCATCTGCGCCAGTCTTGGCACGGGCGCGTTCGAGCATTCCTTCTGAAAAGTCGAGAGCAGTCACTTTTGCGCCGACCGCAGCGAGTGGAATGGTATGCCTTCCCGTTCCGCATCCGATGTCTGCCACCTGGAGCCCGGCTACATTACCGATCAATGGGGTAATATATTTTTGTTCGAGTAATACGAGCGGATTGTCCTCATTGTCATACAGTTCGGACCAGCGATTATAGCCAATGTTCGTAGGCACCACATCGCCAGAAATGGTGTCGCTCGAAAATTCGCGCTGCCTCAGCAAATCCATATTGGTGCTCATACAATTCAACAAGCACCAACTTGGAGCAGATTATTTATGAATGCAATGGTGCTCCAAATACGCTGTTGCATTGGTGACGGTCGGAGAATCAAAGCCAGCGACTGCGTGATATTTGTGAAAAGCGGCGGTCCCATGCTGCTTTTTTCGCGCACGCCATTGCCATCCGAAGAAACCGTCTTTCGCCAGATCTGAAAAATTAGAGCTATGGCATGACTAACCTGTAATAACGTGCGGTCGCATTAGTGGACGCTGTGTCGTCGAATTGGAAGGCGCCGGGATCGGTTTCGTTTGGGATGCCGATCGTTTCCCACTGCAACAAATCTGCCGAAGCCTGGACGAGATAGATTTGATCAGGCGTGGCAACAAATTTGAGGGACTTGCGGTTGCTGCCTCGATTTTCAATGGAACGCAAGCTCGGTTGCTGTTTCGAGTTCCCTTTTACGGCATCAATGATTTGTTGAGCCGTGTGAATGAGGTTATTTACCTCCGCCGGATCGGATATTTCTTTCAGCACCCTGGACTGGAAAGTGCCCAGGTGCACAATTCCTGCGTTCCAAAGTCCCTTGTCGAACTCGGACTGTGCCGATTGGAGCGGGTCTATCAATTGCTTTAATTCGTTTGGTTTCGTTCCTACGCGAGACCCAATACCGTCCGCGAAATCAATCAATTCTCCCACTGCCTCGCCGGCGGAGAGAACCTGCACTTCAAACAGTTGGACGACAGCCACATGGCCGTCGTTAACCATCAACGTCATTGAATTCGTGCCGAGATTCAATGTATTCGTAGCGACCACGCCCGTGCCAATGAGAATGTTGGTTCCTTGTGAGAACCACGCGAAGGTTAATGAATCGCCATCGACATCGGTTGAGAGTGACGCGTCAAAGAAGACGAGCGCGTTACTGTTATTTGGCGATATGACCTGGAACGCCGAATAATTTGATGACAATAGGAATGATGGATATACACGCACCGTCGGGACCGGTGGATCGTTGACCGGCAACACGGTGATGGAAATCGTCGCCACACCCGAATCTACCTGGCCATCGTTTACTTTGAAGGTGAAGCTGTCCGCGCCGTCGAAATTTTCAGATGGAAGATACGTCACATTCGGCGGAATGCCGTTCAACGTGCCGTGCGACGGTTGACTCACGACGGCATATGTCAACACGTCTCCATCCCAATCCAGCGCGCTCAAATGAATGTTAATCGGCGTATCTTCGTTCTCCGAAACGGATTGAGGAATTGCATAGGGTGGATCATTTACGGGCGTAATCGTAATCTGGAATGTTTGTGGGGCCGAAGTATCCTGTCCACCATTAGCGGTTCCACCGTTGTCTTTCAATATGGCCGTCACGTGAGCAACGCCATTTGAATTGCCCCAGGCAGCGAAGAAAAGATTGCCCGATGGAGTAATACCCGGCTGAGTCGAGAAAATATGTGGGTTATCATTCGTCACGATAAACGTCAGGAGTTGATTGGTTTCAGACGGCGCACCTGGACTGATTTGCATGGTCCAGTTGGTGAACAACTGAATTCCCGAATCTTCGAGAACGGTTATGTCCGGACCCTTTATGAAACTCGGAGCATGATTCGTTGTGGTGACAAGAGTCCCTGTGCACAGGTCACCGAGATTTTTCACCGGTTGCAGATTGGTTTGCAGAACGAACGAGCCGATTCCTAATTGTCCGAAGTTGTTCAATCCCATTGAATAGAGATTGCAGTTGTCTCCGAGAGCCAGGGTATGGCTGTTGCCCGCGCTAACCGCCGTCCAGGAGTTAACCCCAGGGGGATTCGTAACCACCGTGGGCAAGTATATAAATGGCAGGCTTGCGCCAACAACTGGAACTCCCCAAACGTAGAGTTTGCCATTGTCACCGATGCCAGCGCTGTGCTCCAGGCCGGCAGCTATGTCGATCCACGTCGAAACGTTCGTCGGCGCCGTGACCGGGACCGGGTAAGGTACATCGCCTCCGAATCCGATTCCCAATTGCCCGGCGAATCCTGCACCCCACGCGTAGAGTTTGCCATTGTCGGCGAGAGCTAGACTGTGACTGCTGCCCGCGCAAATTTTCTTCCAAAAACTCACGCCTTTAGGGACAACGACCCTAATTGGCCGTGTCGAGTTGGTAGTGCCGCCCGTCCCCAGGATCCCATCGATGCCACTGCCCCACGCATAAAGATTTCCTGCGCCGTCCAAAGCCAGGCTGTGATTGTTTCCGGCCGCTATTGCCATCCAATTCGTTACGCCAAACGGGAATGGGACAAATTGCGGAGAACCAACATTATTTGTAGTACTGAGGCCTAATTGCCCAAAAACATTGTAACCCCAGGCATAAAGTCGTCCATCCATCGTAAGCGCCAGACTGTGTTGGCCGCCAGCCGCGACGTCTTTGCAACGGACTAGTCCGCCCGGATTCACTAGAACGCTTGCAATTGTGGTCACATTTGTGCCAGTGCCCGTTTGGCCAAAGCTATTGCCGCCCGTCACATAAACATTCCCCGAAGAACTCAGCAGCAACGTGTGTTGCGCGCCAGCGGAGACTTTCTTCCATCGCGACGCAAGGAATGGATCGATAATCTGGTGAGAACGTTCCGGAAGCGGAATCTGAATGGGCAGACTTACGCCAACCCCGATGTTCGTCAGTCCGCCATCACCAAGATTTCCGTAGCGATCGTCGCCCCAATCGAATAGAGCGCCATTGGCATCTATCACAAACGAAGAATTCGCTGTGGGCATCACGCCAAGTGAAGGAGTTCCCGAATAAAGAACATTTGTGCCCAATACGAGGAAATGAACGGGTGCTGATGTGACGTTGGGGTAGCCAACGGAATAGACCGTGTGCAAACCAGGAGAAAAATTCGTCACGACACTGAAGACAAAGCTTAGACTTCCGGGAGGCGCAGTGGCGGTCGCGAGCAGATTGCTTTCGGTGTACAGTTTGACACTCGAAACATTTGTATTGGCAGCGCGCAACTCAATATTGGACGGCGACGCAAAAATCGAGCCTTCAAGGGGGAATAAAATTCGCGTCGATGCAGTCGGCGGCTGATTGCTGTTAATGATCAAGACAGTAACTTGATTCGGAGAGCCAACCGCATAGCCAATATTTGTCCCAATCTTGAAAATGGCCGTCGCCGGCGAATTGGATAAGAGATTCCCGCGCCCATAGAGCGTAAAAGGAAGAGTCGAGCCCACCATCGATACATAAGCCACGTGAGAGGTCGGCGAGACATGCAGCGCCGGGACCGTATAGTAGTCAACGCCGTAATTTGCGGTGCCGGTAACGGTTAAGATGACGCTCCACGGTTCGATGACAACCCCGCCCGTGCGACGAATTGTGAAGTTCGCGCTATTCGTCGTGCCATCGAAATTCAAGAATTCAGAAGCCACGTTATCCGTCGAGGTGATAGTTACCGTTGGCGTGTTGGTAATTGTTGTGGCTGGGAACAAGCTGATCGTGATGGTGGCCGGCGGCGAATCGGTGTATCCGTCATTTGCCACGAACGTAAATGAGTCCGTGACCGTCGTTAAAAAATTTGTCGTGGAGAAGTACAGAACGTCCGGCGGCGCGCCGGTAAGATAGCCTAATGACGGCGGGCTCACTATCCGGTAAGTCAATGGATCATTGTCCGGATCCGAACCAGTGAGGCTGATGAGTGACACACTCCGCTGAGTTGCAATCAGTGATTGCGAAAAGGCGAACGGCGGTTGATTGCTAGGAATTGCGCATGCTCCACCCAACCCTTGAACCGGCACTTCAATGGTTTGGTTTGCCTGTGAGCCAATCCCAAGCTGACCATAATAATTCGCGCCCCACGCGTAGAGCCGGCAATCATCCCCAATTCCCAGACTATGACTGACTCCCGCACCAATTGCCTTCCAGGAAATCACGTTGGTCGGCGGAGTCACCAATCTCGGCACGGCGCTAAAGGTCGAGCCTCCCGGCCCGAGCTGACCAAATACGCCGGACCCCCAGCTATAAAGATTGCCGTTGTCTGCCAATCCGAGTGTGTGAGTGAAGCCGGCGGCTACTGCGAACCAATTGGTAACGCCGCCCGGCACGACTACCGGTTGAGGAACTCTTGAATTGCCGGCTACGCCGTTGCCGAGCTGACCGGATGAGCCAAGGCCCCAGGCATAAAGGGCGCCGTTTCCGGCAACGGCCAGAACATGCTGGCCGCCTGCATAGACCTTTGTCCAATTTGTCACACCGCTGGGCAATGAAACTGGAACGAAAGTCGAGGAATTGGTAAATCCGCCATTCCCGAGCGTGCCAACATTTCCCAGGCCGCACGCATAGAGTTGACCGTTGTTTCCAAGCGCTATGCTGTAATTGGAGCCGGCTCCGATGGCAGTCCACGTAGTCACCCCGGCAGGAAACGGTATTTGCTGGAAGTGCGAAATGTTTGTAGTGTTCCCCAGACCCAATTGGCCGTAAGTATTGTTCCCGCAAACAACCAAAATACCGTCCTTTGTCAAAGCCAGGCTATGTAACCCCCCTGCTGCAATATCTTTCCAACCAGCAAATTCCGGTGTTGTGACGAATCCTTCAAATGTTGAAGTGTTGTGGCCGGTTCCGGTTTGGCCAGAACTGTTATCGCCGGATGTATAAAGACTTCCGTCCGTCGTCAGTGCCAGCGTGTGACGGCTCCCCGACGAAACTTTCACGAATCGGTTCGTTCCCGCAGGCAATGGAATTTGCATCGGACGCGTTATCGTATCTGACTCCAGATTCGTGCTCACTCCATCCGCCAGCGCGCCATATCGGCCGTCGCCGAAATCGAAGAGGGCTCCATTCGAATCGATAAAAAATGAAGCATTGGCTTCAGCTGCAATTCCCAATGTTGGTGAAAGCGGATTTTGCGCCAATGGGGCAAAAACCATGAAGTGCACTGGTGCGGAGGTTATTGAGTCATTTCCGACCGAATACACAGTATGCGCGCCAACAGAAAAATTCGTGACCCACGCGACTATCCGTGGAACCGGCGAATAAGCCGCCAGCAACTCATTATCAGAATACAATTTGACGCTGCTGAGATTTGTGCTCGCAATCCGCAACTTTATGTCCAGCGTCGAAGCAAAGTTTGCGCCGTTTGGAGGAAAAATAATTTGTGTCCCGGGCACTGGCGGCGGATTACTGTCGAGAATAGACACTGTGATCTGGCTTGGTGAGCCAAGCGCGTAGTTCGAGTTGGTGTTGAT
>Ga0068857_100001307_pt1 | contig 19577 bp, 20 predicted proteins | sample KBSCornC72_FD_66591 | JGI IMG/M metagenome (GOLD analysis project Ga0068857, IMG submission 66591) | Corn rhizosphere microbial communities from Kellogg Biological Station, Michigan, USA - KBS Corn C7-2 | ecosystem: Host-associated > Plants > Roots > Rhizosphere > Soil ...
AGCCGGAGCGCATGCAGCGCCGCTACCACCGCCGCTGGCACCGACGCCACGGCCACTACTCCGCGATCATGCACGAGCCGGAGATGGAGCAAACGCGGCGCGGCCGCCTCCTGGGCGTCCCCGCGCATCGGTATCGTGAGGCATTGACCGCCCTCGGTGGCTGGGTGCGACAGATCGCGAGGCTCGACGGCACTGCCGCGTTCAGTCGCGAGCTCGAGCTGTGGGCCTGCTACGGCTTTCTCACCACCCGCTGGGCGGAATACTTCTCCGGCGGCGGAAAGTCCGGCAAGCGCGCCGGCGCGTCGTGAGCCCCCCGCGGATGCAGATCGCGCACGTCCTGCGGTGGTCGAGCGTGGGCGGCACGGAGATCGCCACCGTCCGGCTCGTGCAGCATCTGCCGGAGTTCGAACACCTGGCCTTCCTGGCGACCGAGCCATCTGCGGCCAGCGCTCTCTTCACCGAAGCCGGCATTCCTGTTCGGCCCTACGACTCCGCCGAGCACAGTCTCCGTCGGCCGCTGCCGTTTCTCCGCGCGTCGGTCCGGATCGCGCAGGGTCTTCGCAAATCACGGGCCACCGTCGTCCATTGCTCCGACGTGATGGCGGCCTTCGACGTCGCGCTCGGAGCCCGGCTGGCTCGTCTTCCGGTCATCTGCCACGTCCGCAACCCACACGAGGAGTTGCCGGCGCGCAGCCGGCCGGTCCTGCGCCTGGTCACTCACTTCGTCTTCGTGTCCGAGCACGCGCGCGAGCGGTTCGCCATGACGGTGCCCGCGCGGCGCGCGTCGGTCATCTACGACGGCCTTCAGGCCCCGCGCGTGGAGCACGACGAGGCACGCAAGGCCATCGGTGCGGAGCTGAAGCTGGCGCCCGAAGCGCGCCTCATCGGCATGGTCGCTCGGCTGGCGTCCCAGAAGGACCACCCGACGTTCGTGCGCGCTGCGCAGCGGATCCTGGCGGTGCACCCGAACAGCCACTTCCTCGTGGTGGGCGATCACGAGGGAGACGCCGACCTGGCGCGACGGCACGCCGAGCTGAACGATCTCATCGCCACCCTGGGCATGATCGGCCGCTTCACGTTCACCGGTTTTCGCTCGGACACCGACAGCTTGCTGGCCGCCATGGACGTGGTGGTGCTCGCCACGCACTACGAGGGCTTCGGGCTGGCCCTGCTGGAGGCGATGGCGCAGGAGCGCCCGGTGGTGGGGACGCGGGTTGGTGGGATTCCGGAGTTCGTGCACCACGATGCCACGGGGCTGCTGCACGCGCACGAGGACGAGGCGGACCTCGCCGCCCAGGTCGTGTCGCTGCTGGACGACCCGGAGAAGGCAGCGCGGCTCGCCCGGGCGGGGCGCGAGCTGGTCGACCGGCAGTTCACGATGGAAGGGCTCGCGAAGCGCATGGGCGACCTCTACCGCGCGGTGAGCGAACGGTGAGCGAGCCGGCGGTATTCATCGTGGTGCTCAACTGGAACGGCCTGGCGGACACCCTCGAGTGCGTTCGCTCGCTCGACGCGCTGACGTACTCCAAGCGGACCGTGGTCGTGGTCGACAACGGCTCCGCCAACGCCGAAGCCGACCGGCTGGAGGCTGCGGTGCCCGGTCTCACGGTGCTTCGTAGCGGGGAGAACCGCGGCTACGCGGGCGGCAACAACCTGGGCATCCGGTACGCTCTGGAGCGCGGCGCGGACTACATATGGCTGCTCAACAACGACACCGTCGTCAGCCCCGGGTGCGTGGCCGAGCTGGTGGCGGCGGGAGAGCACGATCCGCAGGTCGGCATCCTGAGCCCGGTCGTCTACGAGTACGGCAGCGAAGAGCGGGTTCAGTTCAGCGGAACCGTTCTCGACCGCGCCCGGGAGGAGCAGCATACCCTGCGCAGCCTGAGCGCGCTGGAGGCCGCGACAGCGCAGGGACCGGTGCTGCTCTGGGGCACCGCGCTCTTCCTGAAGCGACGCACGGCGGAGACCGTCGGGCTCCTGGACGAGCGGTACTTCGCGTATCACGAGGACGTCGACTATTGCCTGCGCGTCCTGGCGGCAGGCCTGCGTACGCAGGTCGTGCCCTCCGCGAGGGTCTCCCACAAATCCGGGCGCTCCCTCGGCTCCGAGCGGTCACCCGTACGCGAGTACCTGATGGTGCGCAACTGGTACCTGCTGTGGAGGACGCACCTGAGCGGGTGGCAGCGCCGGACCTATCCGCGGCGCTATCTCGCCTGGGCGCTCAACCGGGTCCTCAACGCCCAACGGGACGGGGACGCGGTCCTGGCCGAGCACGCGCTCGACGGGATCTGGGACGGCCTGCGCGGCCGCTGGGGGCCGTGGCTGGGGAAGGGACGGATGCCGACCGCGCTGCGGAGGTTCGTCACGAGGGGCCTTCTCGCCTGGCATCCGTACTTCTGGCTGCTGCTGCTCTCCGGGAATGCCGGCATGGGACGTACGGTCGCCAAGCGCTTCGGCTGGCGACGCGCGTCGCCCGATGAGACGCCGTGATGCACGTGATCGTCGATGGGATCGTCTACGCACGGCAGCGCTTCGGCGGCATCAATACCTACTTCAACGAGATGTTGCCTCGTCTCGCCCGGCAGCCGGACACCCGCGTGGACGTGCTGATTCCCAGTCAGCACGAGGGCGGGCTCCCCGGTCCGCCGGTGCGGCGCCTCGCCCGCGACTTCATCCCGACGCGTACCGGGCTCAACTCGCGGCTGGACCGGCGCCTGGAGCCGCTGGTGGAGACGCTGAAGCTCGGAGCGATCGGTCTCTGGGCCAGCCGCAAGCGGGACGCCGTGTTCCAGTCGAGCTATTTAACCTCCCTCTCCTTGATGACGCAGCCGCAGGTGGCCATCGCGCACGACCTCAACCACGAACGCTTCCCTCACCTGTACACGGATGAGCACGGAGTCTGGCTACGAAGGCGGTACCCGGAGTACTTGCGCCGGGCGACACGAGTCATCGCCGTGTCGGAGACGACGAAGCGAGACGTGGAGCACTACTATCGCGTTCCCGACGACCGGATCGACGTCGTGCACCTGGCCGTGGATCGGGAACGCTTTCACCCCATCGATGCAGAGATCGACCGCGAAGCCCTCGCGCGCACGACCGGCGTCGCATCGCCGTATATCCTGTACGTGGGCGGCCGCTGGCACTACAAGAACTTCGCCTCGGTGCTCGAAGCAATGGATCGAATCCACCGGCGCACCCCGCTGAAGCTCGTGGTCGCCGGCCCTCCGTGGAGCGCGACGGAGTCGGCCAAGCTGACGCATCATCCCGCCGCGGAGGTCGTGCGCCTGGTGCCATATCCAGACGACCGCGTCCTCCGATTGCTCTACGGCTGCGCGACCGCGTTCGTCTTTCCCTCGCTGCACGAGGGCTTCGGCATTCCGCTGCTGGAGGCCATGGCCTGCGGGACCCCGGTCGTGGCAGCCGACACCCTCGTGTTCCATGAGGTCGCCGGCGACGCGGTGATCTTCGTGCGCCCTCAGGATCCCGACGACATCGCCGGGGGGGTCGAGCGCTTGCTGGACGAACGGGTCAGCCGCGATTACCGCGAGCGCGGCATCCAGCAGAGCCGGCGCTATTCGTGGGACGCCACCGCCCGGGGGACCCGGCGGGTTTACGAGCGCGCGCTCGGGATGACCGGGGGCTGACTCACCCATGAGCCTGAAGAAGCTCGCCCGACCCGCGGCGCGGGCCGCGTGGCGCCGGTACTCCGCCCGCTTCGAGCGCCGGGCTGCCGCACGGTATCTGAGGCGGGAGCGCTTCGATCGCCCGCTGGATTTCCCGATTCCCGCCGTGGCGGACCCGCGATTCGCGGCCGCGATGCGTGGCTACGCCCAGGACACCTACCGCGAGTGGGTGTACGACATCGGGGAGCCGTGCTACATCGAGCCCGAGCGCGGCTTCGTGCTGAGCCGGCGCGGAGAATGGCTGGTGGATGCGTTCCTCTACCATCACCGGGTCGAGCAGACGCCGTACCGCGCCCTGCTCGAGCTGCTGCGGCGACGAGGTGCGGTCGAGACGCTCGACCACGCGGTGTCCATGCGCTGCACGACCGAGGGCAACTACTGGCACTTCTATGACGATTTCCTCACCAAGCTGCGCCTGGTGGACGACGTGGGCCTGCCGAAGGACGTGCCGCTGCTGGTGGGAGAGGCCCTGTGGCGGCAGCCGTTCTTTCAGGCCGCCGTACGTGGCCCGCTCTCGCAGCGGAACTGGCTTCGCCACACGGCAGTGCTCGACATCCGGCGCCTGATCGTAGCGGTGCCGATGTCCCTGCAGCGGGCGAATCTCGAGTATTCGCGGGGGCTGCTGGACGCGCCGGCCGCCGTCCCGTCCGAGCGCCGCATTTTCGTCGATCGAAGGCCGAGCCACTCGCGAAGTCTCACGAATGCGAGCGAGCTGCTGCCGGTTCTCCGTGCTGAAGGATTTGAGAGTGTCGACGTGGATGGGCTGAGTCTTCACGAGCAAATGGCCGTCTTCGGCTCCGCACGGCTGGTGGTAGCTAACCACGGAGCCGCCCTCGCCAACCTGGTCTATCGCCTCGGCCAGCCGGCCGATCTCGTGGAGCTCTTCGGACCGCGGTTCATTCGTCCCCACTTCGCGTGGATGGCCCAGACCTTTGGCTTCGGCTATGACGCGCTGGTGGGCGATACGGAGGGCACGGAAGATGGCTTTCGGATCAATCCTGATGCCTTGCGCCGGGCAATCCAACGTGCGGAAAAAGCGATCTGACGCTTTGTGGTGAACCGAACTCACCGTATACTGAATTTGTTAACCAAACCAAAGGGATATCCGCAAGGACTCTTTCCGACATGGCCGAGGAAGTGACCCCCGAAGCACTGACCACGCCTGCCCTTGTCCCGCCCCTCGTGACGACCGTCATCGAGCCGGCCCGCGGGTGGGTGCCGCTCAGGGTTCGGGAGCTCTGGGAGTACCGCGAGGTCCTTTACTACCTGATCTGGCGGGACATCAAAGTGAAATACCGTCAAACCCTGATCGGCGCCGCGTGGGCCATCGTCCAGCCCTTGATGACGATGGTGGTTTTCAGCGTGTTCCTGGGCAAACTTGCCAAGGTGCCTTCGGACGGGGCCCCGTATCCGCTATTCACCTTCGCCGCGCTGGTCCCCTGGTCGTTCTTCGCAAATGGATTGACCCAGTCCGCAACCAGCCTGGTCGCAAGCGGGAACCTGATCACCAAGGTCTATTTCCCGCGCCTCCTTGTCCCCATGGGCCGGGTGCTCGCCGGCCTGCCGGACATCGCTCTCTCTTTCCTCGTGCTCCTCGGCCTGGTGGCCATGTACGGACGCCTCCAGTGGACGCTCTCGGTCCTGTGGCTTCCTTTGATGGCGGTCCTGGCCCTTCTGACCGCGTTCGGGATCGGACTCTGGCTCTCCGCCCTGAACGTTCAGTACCGCGACATCCAGCACGCGGTACCGTTCCTCGTCCAGATCTGGCTTTTCGCCACTCCCATCGCGTATCCGTCGAGCCTGCTGGCGGAGCCCTGGCGGACAATCTACGGCCTGAATCCGATGGTGGGGGTCGTTGAAGGATTCCGCTGGGGCCTGCTCGGCACCGGCCGGCCGCCCGGGATACCGCTCGTGGTTTCCGTCGCGGCGGCCCTCGTCCTGGTCGTCTCGGGAGCTTTCTTTTTCCGGCGGGTCGAGCGCACCTTCGCGGACGTGATCTGATGGATGAGATTGCCGTCCGAGTCGACAACATCGGAAAGCAATACCGGATCGGCACCCGTCGGGGCCCCGGAACGGTCATGCTCAGGGAAGTCCTCACCGATCTCGCGGCGGCTCCCTTTCGGAAACTTCGGGCGCTCGGGCAGCGTCTCGCCGCTGGATCCACGGAAATCCAGCGGCCAGCCCGCGCCGACCATATCTGGGCGCTCCGCAACGCGTCCTTCGAGGTGCCCCGAGGCCAGGTCATTGGCATCATCGGACCCAATGGCGCGGGCAAGAGTACCCTGCTCAAGATCCTGTCACGGATCACCGAGCCGACCGAGGGGCGGGTCGAGATTCATGGTCGGGTCGGGTCTCTCCTCGAGGTGGGAACCGGCTTCCATCCCGAGCTGACCGGGCTGGAGAACGTGTTTCTGAGCGGCGCCCTTCTTGGGATGCGAAAGGCCGAGATCGAACGCAACCTCGACGAGATCGTCGCCTTCTCGGAGATCGACAAGTTCATCGATACGCCGGTCAAGCACTACTCCAGCGGCATGTACGTGCGCCTCGCCTTTTCGGTGGCCGCTCACCTGGAGCCGGAGATCCTGATCGTCGATGAAGTGCTCGCGGTCGGCGACGTGGCCTTTCAGCGCAAGTGCCTGAACAAGATGGAGGACGTTCATCACCACGGCCGCACCATTCTCTTCGTGTCCCACAACATGGACGCGGTCACGCGTCTCTGCGAGCGGGCATTGCTGATCTCCAACGGCGGCATCCAGAAGGACGGGCCGGCCGGCGACGTGGCGAGCGCGTACCTGCTTTCAACTCTGAAGATGGACGCCGTCCAAGAGTGGCCGAGTTCCGATACCGCACCCGGCAACGGTGTCGCTCGGCTGCGTCGACTTCGCGTCCGGGATGAGGCTGGCGCCACGGTCGAGAACGTCGATGTAAGGCAGCCCTTGGGAATCGAGATGGTCTTCGACATGTTGGTCCCAGGTCATGTCGTAATGCCGTCGCTCATGTTTTACACCCGGAGCGGCACGTGCGTGTTCAGCGCACAGGATCTGGATCCGGAGTGGCGGCGTCGTCCTCGCCCCGCTGGACGCTTCACCACTACGGCGTGGATACCCCCAAATTTGCTTGCCGAAGGTGCGCTTCTGGTTTCATGCGGTCTCAGTTCCATTAAGCCGCTCGAAGTTCATTACTTCGTTCGTGACGCAGTTGCGTTCAACGTGACGGATCCGGCAGAGGGCGATTCGGCCAGGGGCGACTGGGATGGGAGCATTCCTGGCGTAATCCGTCCACTCTTGAAGTGGGACACGTCGCACGAGACGCCCGACTCTACCTCGTAAGGCCCGCCGCCTTCCTCGGCGCCGATTGCCCGCGATTCCCGCTTCGCGAACGGCGGGTCGCCTCGGGGCGCGCCCTTCGAGTAGCAGTTCGGTGAGCGATAGAGGGGTGACTGACACGGTAGAGCCCGCTAAGCGACATTGCCGTTCAGTGCGAGCGCGGATTGGAGTTCGGCGAACGCCGCGTCCGGGGAAAACAGCCGATTCGCAAATGTGCGCGCCTGTGCTTCTAGCTCGAGCCGCGCCTGATCATTGGTGAGAAGACCGACCACATGAGCGGCGAACTGAGGCCAAGTGCTTGCTACAAGAAAGGCCGCGCCCTCCCCTTCTTCAAGACCATCCGCTCCCGCACGATTCACCACCAGAGGGCAGCCGGCACTGAGCGCTTCAACGCACTTGATCTTGAGACCGGTGCCGGCGATCTGAGGATTCACGACGACGTGGGCGGCCTGATACTCGCGCGCCAACATTGCATCTGCGACACGGCCGATGTGGAGCACGCGGTCGGCGTCAGCGCAGATCTCCTCCGGGACGGAGCCGACGACTCGCAAGGTGGCGGTCGGCACCTGGGCCAGGATGGAAGGCCAGGCTTGGGCAAGGAACTCCCGGAGGCCGTGTACATTGAAGGGGTTCGATGAGCCGACATACAAGACGGAACCGCGTGTCGGACCTTCGGGGCGTCGCGGGAGCTGGTGATAGGAATGGGGTACCGTGATGACGCGCGCGCGAGGAAACCGGTGGCTTAGCTCTCTGGCATCGTTGCGGTGGATCGCGATCAGCAGGTCTGCCCTGCCAAGAGCGAGCAGTTCCGACTCGGGCGAACACACCTTCGGAGCTACCAGGCCCGGGATGTCGAAGCGTTCCGGATTCCGGAAAAATACCTCGACCGTGTCGATTACCTTGAGAACCGACGAGGGCACCCGCTCAAAGGACTTCGTCAGCAGAGCGTATTCTGCTAGGACAGCAATGGGACGGTCCCGACGCACGGCACGCTCCACCGCGCGACAGGTAACAGACCAGCACCAGCCATCGATATGGTCGTCGCCGCCGATGTCGCCAGAGGCCCCGGATTCGCGGAGCTGAGGCGCCGGAACGCGACGTCGACGCCACATACGCCCGAGAGCTTTCCCGGGACGATCAGGCACAACGACACGGCCGAGGCGGATATAGTCCTTGATCCGACCGAGTACCCGCGCCCCTAGGCCTCGTGGGCGAACCACCTCCAAACGGTTCACGAGCCTTCGCAGCTGGCAAAGCCCGTCTACGCTCTCCACGTCGAGCGGTTGGAGGATGAACGTGACGGCAAACCCTTTGTCGCGGAACCATTCAAGAAGACGGACAAAGCGGCTGCGGTTCCCATGAACCGGAGGGAAGGGACACATGTGAGAGACGACGACGATGCGCGGACGAGTCTTTGAAGCGATGCGAATCGCCTCAGTGCCGCGCCGAGGGCGTGCGCTGCCGCCAGTAGGCGAGTAAATCCGCCAGCGTCCGCTCGAAGGGAATCTCCACCTTCCAGCCGAGCTTCGCGATCTTGGAGGGGTCGCCCTCCAGGATCATGACGTCGGAGGGGCGCATGCGCGCCGGATCCGTCTTCACCGCGATGTCCTTCACCAGCGATTCGCGCAGATAAAAGTCCAGGACCTCCTGGATGAGCCACGACCGCCCCGAGCAGAGGTTGTAGACCTCGCCGGGCTCGCCGCGCTCCAGAAGCGTCCAGTAGCCTCGGACGATGTCCCGCACATCGGAGTAGTCCCGCCGCGGCTTGAGGTCACCGACATAGACGATCGGCTCGCGCAGGCCCGCCTCGATCTCCGCCACCTGCTTCGCGAAGTTCGAGGTGACGAACACGTCGCCGCGCCGAGGCCCCTCGTGATTGAACGCGCGGGTCCGCATGATCGGCAGGCCGTAGCTCTGGAAGTACTGGAACCCCATCATATCCTGCGCCACCTTGCTGACCGCGTACGGCGATAGCGGGCGCAGCGGGTTCGTCTCCTTGATGGGAACCTCGTCCGGGTGGACTAGGCCGTACTCCTCGCTCGTGCCGATCACAAGGATCCGGGGTGCTGTCTTCAGCTCACGGATGGCCTCCAGCAAGTTCACCTGCCCGACCGTGTTGTTGGACACGGTCTCCGCCGGCGTGTGCCACGAGCTGCCGACGAAGCTCTGGGCGGCTAGGTGAATCACGTGGGTGGGTGTCGACGTCGTGAGGAGTCGGCGCACCGACGCGGAGTCCCGCAGATCGCACTCCACCAGCTGGACCTCCCCGCGGAGGTGCTCGATGTTCTCGGTGCGGCTACGCCAGCGCGCGGAGCCGAAGACCGCGGCTCCCTTCGACAGCGCGTACTCCGCCATGTGGCTTCCGACGAATCCGGTGATGCCGGTGATGAGCAGCCGCATAGTGATCATGGTACAGGAGGCGACCCGTAAGAGACGATCTATCCGTTTCAGGACGTCCGAATGCGGCAGCTCGCGATGGAGAAAAACGAAGCGGGCAGGGCGCCGACGCGTCCTGCCCGCTTGGGCGCTAGATGGAGACGACTCGCGGCCTAGGCGGCGTCCTTGCTGCCCCGGAGCCGTCGCCGGACAACCGCGCCGACGCCGGCGAGCGTCGTCCCGAAGAGCAGCAGCGTGGTCGGCTCGGGAACAGGATCCAGGCAGCCCTCGCAGCTGAAGGCGATGCCCGACTCCGTGTGATGGCGATCCGCGAAGAACAGGTCGACCACGTAGTTGTCGGCCACAAGGTCGGCGATGGTAGTCTGGGCCAAGCCGATGGCCTTGACGCCGCCATTGTCCATGGCGAGGGTGCCGTTGAGGAACAGGAAGACGTCGTCGTCAGCACTCAGGGTGAGATGGGCGCCACCTGCGCCGACCAGGAAGTTACCCGTCCAGTGAACGGCCCGGAAGCCACTCCCGTCGTTCAGGTTGCCGTTCGGGAAGAAGCCCGAGGTGAAGCCCGGGCCACCCAGAACGCCGCCCGGCATCCTTGTCGGTGATGGAGCCCGAGCTCGGGCCCAAGGTGCCGCTTGCCACGGGTGCCGCGCCGTCCACATTCTGTGATGGCCGAGCGTGGGCGGCACGGGGATTTGCCATGCTCCGGCTCATGCAACGCCTGCCTCAGTTCACACACGTGCCTCTTCTGGCGACCGAGCCCTCTCCGGCGCGTACCCGGCTTGCCGAGGCGGGGTCCCGGTCCAAGGCTATGAATCCGCCGAGTTGAGCCTTCGGTGTGGCCGCTACTGTGTCTTCGCGCGTCGGTCCGCCTGGCACGTCGACTCCGTCAGCTCGATGTTACGCTCGTGCGCTGCTCCGACGTCGTCGCCGCCCTCGACGCCGCGCTGGGAGCGCGCCTGGCTCGCCTGCCCGTCATCTGCCACGTGCGCACCGTGCCCGAGCACCTGTCGCTCCGCAGCCGGAGGCTGTTGCGCCTCGCCGATCATTTCGTCTTCGTGTCGCTGCACGCAAGGGAGCGCTTCGCCATGGCTGTGCCGGACGACCCTGCGGCGGTGATCTGCGACAGTCTCGACGCCACACGCGTGGACCATGCCAGGGCCCGAAAGGCGAACGGCGGGGAGCTGGGGCGCCCGAAACGCGCCTGACCGACATGGTCGCGCGGCTGACGTCCCAGAAGGACTACGCGACCTTCGTGCGGTGCCGCCGAGCGTACCTTTGCTGCGCACCCGAAACCATGCTGAACGAGCTGATCGCAGCCGTGGGCGCTTCACGTTCACCGGTTTTCGCTCCGACATCGACGTGCTGCTGGCCGCGATGGAGGTGGTAGTGCTGGCGACGCACGCGGCGGGCTTTGGCCTGGCCGTTCTTGAAGCCATGGCGGAGGGAGACCAGTCGTCGCCACCGCCGTTGGTGGAATCCCGGAGTTCGTCCGGGATGGCGAAACCGGGCTAAGGCGTTGCATGCAATGACTCGCCCACCGAGAAGGATCGTGTGGCGCGAAAGTCCGGAACTGAAGCCAGGGCATGCTCCCTCGCCGATACGGAAGTGGTTCTCCCCTCGAATGGGGGCGCCGGTATCTTCGCAAGCCCGTGGATAGTAGTATCCCGAAGCACATTACCGCGCCGTCCGGACCACTCGTCATCAACCACGGTATCCCCAGATATTCAGAGCCATGTCGGCTGGGTCCATTCCGTCGTGGATTTGTCGAGTAAGTAGCGGCTGCGGCGAGGGCTGGACCGTCTCGAGATGGACCCTCAATCCGCCCTCCCGGAGCACCCGGAGTATTGAGTCGAGCTGCTGCGGACGATCGAGCGATGATCGATACCCGACGAAAACACGGTCTACTGCGCCAAGAACGTCCGCGCAGTCCGCGAGCACATCCGCCTCGGCTCCCTGGACGGTGATCTTCAGAAAGTCTATTCGCGTATCGAGCAACTCACGGAGTCGCGCCGTCTTGACCTCGAGAGTGTCGGGTTCTACCTCGCGGACGGTTAGCCGCCCTTCTCCTTTGGGGTGACACCGAAACTGTGCCACGCCAGTGGCGATCCAGGCGGCCTCCCGCCGCAGGTCCACATCCTCAAGTTGAAACCGACGAACATTCACCTCCAGAAGCGCAAAGAGCCCGGGGTCCGGCTCAAATGCGATTACGTGCGCCCTCGGATACAATGCCTTCATGTACAGGACGCTCAACCCAATGCCGGCACCGCAGTCAATTACCTTGGGCGAATCAGTCGACACAACGAACCGATAGAGCTGTCGATGAAATAGTCTGTGGGCAGTCGCCAGGAACGACGCCGCGTCCGCAAACTCGATCTCGGGACCGAGCAGATTCGTTACACCTTTGGTCGACGCCGGAAACATCTGCAGCCGGGCTTCCTCTCGCGCCCAATCCTTGTTAGGTCGATGGTGGAGTCGCCGCACAAGCGCTTTCGCTCCCGGCGGCAGGCAGTAGCCGACGATTCGGCGAGCACTACGCCGCGCCTCCGCAACCGCAAACTGACGCCTGTTCTTCCGGGTCCAACCAAACAGTGCCCGGAGTTCCGCCGGCAAGCGCTTGTGCTTCTCCCCGACTTCTTGCTTCGACCATTCCTGTGTCTGAATTGCCCTCATCGGTTCACGCACGAGGAAGGGGTATTGCCGCGCTATCTCATGCCGCGTGGTGCGTTGAAGCAGCTCTTCGTACCGTAACCGGTTCACGGCGTACGCAGGTGCGTCGCGGAAGTCCTCTAAGCGGTATCCTGCCCAGGGCCCGAAGATGGAGACCTTGCAGCCGAAGTACGCCGCGTATGGAATGTGCGAGCCAAAGCCATTCGTCGTGACAAACTCGAATGATCGGAGCACGTCCGCTAGCCACTCCAAGGCGGGTTTCTGTGGCTGTGCTCCGATGCCCTTGATGATCTCATAGCCACGACGCTGGAAAGTACCAATCCAGTAGCCCCGAGACCAGCAACTCGGGTGGATACAAACAACAACTCGGCTGAACTCCTTCCGGACGGAATCGATCGCCGAAGCGTATCCCTCCTCATCCCAGTCGTGGTATGTGTAACTTAGTGAATGCGGCGGCATCACCAAGAGACTTCCAGGCTCCCTCCACACCGGTGCTCGCGAAACGTACACGATCGGCAGACCAATGGCGTGAACATCCGCGAATCCGTGCTGCATCAGGAACTCGCGTTGAAGCTCCGTCGCCACGAAGTAACGTTCCTCAACTTTGGGAGGATTGTATTGATTAATCACGGTGGCGGGATCGATCATGAGATAAGGAGGGATCCACCCGTGCGTCCATACACCAGCAATCGGAGGTCGTAGCCGGCGTATGCCGCAATACTTCGCCGTGATCGACTCCGCCCCGTAAGCGGAGGACACATTTCGATCGTCCCCAAGCGAGACAGGCGCGAGCTTCAGATCAGAGATGTTCGCCATAGATTAGATGACATAAGACCGCGGTTTTGCTCGAAAGGCAAACTACAGTCTTGTTGCGTAACAGAAACGTGCAGCATCCTGTCTGCTCCGGGAAGGTCCGGTGGCTGCCGCGCTCCGGACCGTGTCCCGGCGGTCGCCCGTCAGCCGGTGGCCGGGCTGGATGATCCGGCCCAGCTTCTTGATATCGACGTGCAACATCTCGCCCGGCGTGGCCCATTCGTACCGCTGCACGGGGGCCGGGAACCCACCTTCGCAGGCGTTCAAAGCCCAAGCGCTGGAGCAGGCGATGCACCGTCGCCGGACTGCGGCCCACCTTCGCCGCGATCAGGGCCCCCGTCCACCGCTGCCGGCGCAGGGTTTCAATGTGGGCGCGGACCGCCGCGGGCAGCGCCGTGGGCATGCGAGGGGGCCGGCTCGAGCGATCGGTCAAGCCCTGTTTCCCCTCCGCGCGGTACCGCGCCAGGCATTTCCGGAGCGTCCGTTCCGTAGCCCCGCAGTCTTCGGCCACCTCGCGGGCGGAATGGCCTTGGAGCACGCGCCGAACCAGTTCGGCCCGGCCCTTCGGTCCGTGCGGAGCGTTCGCAGGCAGTTTCATCGAGTCGTTCAATTGCGGCCGATCGCAGCCGACGAGCGATTCGAGCATCTCGCTACAGGCCATCGCCAGCCCAGAGTTTGCCACACGGTGCGCGGATGGACGCCCAGGATGTCGGTCGCCTGCAGCGAAGGGATGGCTTTAGTCAACGCGCGAACGAAGACGTGCGGTTCTTCGTGGCCGGCACAGCGGGCAGTTCCGTGCTCTCGGAAGCGGACAGATCATGCTACCTACGCAGATCCAGGGGTCGATTGACGGCGGCGGTCTGTTTCGCCTAGCATGTCGCTCACTCTCCCCGCTCGCTCTACCCGCCAGAAGCTTGCTAATATTCACTGCGGCAGCGGCTCGCGGGGCCAGGGACGCCAAAATCGCCGCTGGAGGGTTAGAGTTGCCTTTGCCACTGAGGTGTGACAAGCAAGTTGTTAAAAGGTCACACTGCCGATGGAGACCGTTTACAGGCCTTATGCCGGGCGCTCAGCCGGTGAGGGCACCCCACTGAACATTCTCGTTGCCGCCGCCCATCCCGACGACGAGGTACTCGGCTGCGGCGCTACGATCGCCAAGCATGCGCAGCGCGGGGATCAAGTTCACGTCCTTGTTCTCGCGGAAGGTGTGACCAGTAGAGATCAGGAACGCGACCGCAAAAAGCGACGACAGGAACTGTCGGCGTTGGCGGTCGCCGCGCATCGCGCTAACAAGATCCTTGGTGCGAGTTCGCTCCGCCTTCACGACTTCCCGGACAATCGAATGGATAGCTGCGCGCTTCTCGACATCGTCAAAGTGATCGAGGCGTCAATACGCAAATATAATCCTGAAGTCATATATACGCATCACGGAGGGGATCTGAACATCGATCATCGGCGCGTGCACGAGGCAGTTGTGACTGCCGGTCGGCCGTTGCCGGGCCGCGTTGCTCCCCGCCTCCTCTTCTTCGAGGTAGCCTCGAGCACCGAATGGCAAACGCCGGGTTCAGGGGCGACATTCGCCCCAACGTGGTATGTGGATGTGTCCCTTACTCTACCCTTTAAGATCCAGGCCTTGGAAGCCTATCAGACGGAGCTACGCCCGTTTCCTCATCCGCGGTCCACAGCCTCGGTGGAGTACCTCGCTCGCTGGAGGGGGGCCTCCGTAGGTGTCTCTGCGGCGGAGGCTTTTGTCCTTGGTCGAAACCTGGTGCCGTGACGTGAGACTTCCCTTTCGATGACTGCGGTTGCGATCATTCAGGCACGCATGGGGAGCAGCCGGTTGCCGGGGAAAATCCTCGCGGAGCTGGCAGGCCAGCCGATGCTCGCGCGGTGCGTCGCTCGTCTCGGCCGCGCGCAGATGCTCGACGACTTGCTCGTTGCGACGACGAGAAGTCCGGTCGATGATGTGACCACAGAATTGTGTGCTGCCCGCGGGTGGCGGTGCTTCAGAGGCAGCGAGGATGACGTCCTCGATCGATACTATCAAGCGGCTCGGCTGCAGGACACGGATGTTGTGGTCCGTGTGACCTCGGACTGCCCCTTCATCGAACCGGAGATTGTCGACCGCGTGATCCGTGAATTCATCGAAAGGCAGCCGGACGTCGACTACGCCAGTAACGTTATCCCGGAGCGGACGTATCCCCGTGGGCTCGACGTCGAGGTGTTCACGGTCACAGCGCTTGAGCGGGCATGGCGTGAAGATAATAATGCCGCATGGCGTGAACATGTCACTGAGTACATTCTGCGCAACCCCGATCGTTTCAGACTGCACGGAGTTCGCCACGCGGAGAATCTTTCTCAGTGGCGTTGGACGGTCGACACGGCGGAGGACCTCACGCTCGCTAGGCTCATCTACAAGGCTTTCGGGCATGATCTGTTTTCGTGGCGAGATGTACTTGCCCTACTCGCAGAGCACCCAGAATGGGCGGAGATCAATCGGGACATTCGCCAGAAGTCCGTGGACTAGGTTTTGGAGCCGCGACGACGCCCCCTGCTGATCCGAGTCGACGCCAGTCCCGACATCGGAAGCGGCCATCTCATGCGCTGTATCGCGTTAGCGCAGGCATGGAGTGCGGTCGACGGAGAAGTCGCATTTGCCATACATCGTGCGGGAGCGCCGTGGGAAGACCGCCTGGCCGCCGCGGGACACTCCGTTCATTGGCTGGATCGTTCGGTGCCGGACGAGGCTGATCTTTCCATGACGCTCGCGCTGGCACGCAATCTCGGGACCGACTGGTTGGTTCTCGACGGGTATCATTTCGATCCGGCCTACCAAAAGGCCGTACGGAGGACCGGTTTACGACTCCTGGTGATCGACGACATCGCGCATCACGGGATGTACTTTGCCGATCTCTTGGTCAATCAGAATCTCGAGTCCGAGTCCTTTCGGTATCGCATCTTGCCGGGGAGTAGCGTTCTCATCGGACCGCGTTATGCATTGTTGCGGTCTGAGTTTGAGAGGTGGCGTGGCTGGCAACGGCCTATCGCTCCCGACGCTCGGCGCGTGCTCGTAACATTGGGCGGCGGTGACGCGGGAGACGTGACGGACATGGTTACAGACGAACTCGAAGAGTTTTCGGAGTTCGAGGTACGAATCGTTTTAGGTGCGGGACATCACGGCTGCCGTGATGCGCGGCGCGTGGTACCTCGTGAGGGCACGCGTTATTTGCGGGACGTGCGTACCATGGCGGAACATATGGCCTGGGCTGACTTGGCTATCTCAGGCAGTGGCACTACAGCATGGGAGCTGGCCTTCATGGGATTGCCGAGTCTTCTGCTGACGCTAGCGCCGAATCAGGGGGGAATCGCCCTGGCGTTGAGCCGCCTCCAGGTTGCGGAGAGTGTGGGCGTTCCCGCACGCGGGGCACTCGTCGACGCGTTGCGAAGGCTCGTCCCTGATGTGGGCCGTCGTACACTGATGAGCGTCAGCGGTCGTAAGTTGGTAGATGGGGAGGGCGCGAGACGCGTGGTGGCGGCAATGCGAGAGAGTTTGTCTCGATGAGGCAGTCCTGTCGAGCGGTTGTCCAGGCGCTAGGTCCGGATGGGACTGTGCCGTGCAGCGAGAGTGAATGAGGCCGGCCATGCCGCAGGTCGGCATCGCCGGCCGTCCCGTGGGCGCCGGCCATCCGCCGTTCGTGATCGCGGAGGCCGGGATCAATCACAACGGCCAGCTAGAACTGGCGCTCCGAATGGTTCAAGTGGCGAAGGCGTCGGGTGCTGACGCGATCAAGTTTCAGACCTTCACCGCGGAGGGGTTGGTCGGCGATCCGAAGGTAACTTATACCTACCAGTCCCAGGGCAAGCAAGTAACCGAATCAATGCAGGAAATGTTCAGACGGGTCGAGTTCTCCCCGGACGAATGGCGGGCCATCAAGCAGCGGTGTGACGAGACGGGAATCCTGTTTCTGTCGACGCCCCAGAATGTCGCGGACCTCGACCTCCTGTTGAGTCTGGGCGTCGGCGCCATCAAAGTCGGTTCCGACGACCTTGCCACGCTGCCCCTCCTGAAGCGCTTTGCTTCCACGGGTCTGCCATTGCTCACATCGTGTGGCATGGCGGACCTCGGAGAGGTCTATCAAGCCTTGAGCGCCATCGGGTCGCTGGATGGTTACCCGACCGTCCTTCTTCTGTGTACGTCCGCGTACCCGACTCCGCCCGAAGACGTGCACCTGCTGAAGCTGAGGACGCTGGCAGAAGCGTTTCCGATGGTGGTGCTCGGCTTTTCGGACCATACCCGAGGCATGCTGGCTTCATCGCTCGCCGTGGCGCTGGGAGCCACGGTGTTCGAGAAGCACTTCACACTCGATCACGATCTGCCCGGCCCGGACCACTGGTTCTCGGAAGACCCGGCAAGTCTCAAGGAGTGGGTCGACGCCATCCACAGCGCGTATCGAATGATGGGCAGTGCCGTCGTCCGGCCCACGGCGTCGGAAGCGGAAATGCGCAAGCTGGCACGGCGCAGCGTGGTCGCCCTCAAAGACATCGGCCAGGGCGAAATCTTGAGTTTGGACAACCTCGGCTTGCGGCGGCCAGGCACCGGGCTGCCCCCTAGTTATCTTGAACGCCTCCTAGGTCGGAAGGCGACGAGGCCAGTGGCCAAAGGGAACCTTCTCGAACTGGGCGACTGCACGTAAACCATGCCGGAAAGTGTCCGCATCCTGTTGACTTGTGTCGGAGGTCTCGGGGTTCCCAAGCTGGTCGAATACCTCCGGCGGATCAGAGATCTCGACCTGACCATCGTAGGCGTGGACGCAAACCCGAATGCGGTCGGGGCCTCTTTCGTCGATGAGTTCCACCGCGTTCCCTTTGCCACGGCCCCCGAATACTCCGAGGCCCTGCTCGACGTGTGCAGGAAAGGCGAAGTCGGCTTGATCGTTCCTCTCTCCGACGAAGAAGCGTTGAGGCTATCGAAGGACCGAGACGTTTTCGCCGAACACCACTACTCCGTGCTGTGTTCGCCCTACGAGGCCACAAGAACGGCGTCGAACAAGTACACATTTCTTTGCCGCTTACAGGACAGGGGGCTGCCCACGCCGAAGTTTTATCGGCCCAGTTCCCGGGCGCAGATGGACGCGGCGCTGCGGGAGCTCGAGTACCCAGCTAAGAAAGTTGTCTTCAAGCCTCTGCACGGGCATGGCTCACGAGGCTTCCGACTCATCGACCCGAACTTTGACGAGTGGGACCACATCCTCAGCAGTAAGAAGGAGACGTTGCTGTCGCTGCCCCGGCTCCTGTCACTGTTGGACCGGCGCGAGGAGTATCCGCCTTTCTTGCTCATGGAATATTTGGAGGGCGAGACGTATAGCGTCGAGGTGCTCATGCAGGACGGCCGGCCGAAATACATCATCCCACAGCGGAAGGTGGCCCCGAGGCACGGCTCACTGGAGGTCGGCGTTATCGAGCGGAACGCGGACGTCGAGCGCGTTGTGCCGCCGATTCTCGGCGCTTTCGATTTCCGCTACCTGGTGAACATCGACATGTCCTACCAGGGACACCCCCGACAGGGAGCCGTCCTGCCGTACGACCTCAATGCCCGACCCTCAGCCGTGGTATCGGCTACCGCCGCCGCAGGCTGCTTCCTATTGGAGGAGGCCATCTTCCAGGCCCTGGGGGTGCCACGTCCGATAAAGACATTTGGGGGAGTCAAAATGATGCGGTTCTGGGATGAGAAGTTCATCGCGGGCTGAGACATGAGTCGTCCTGCGTTCATCGACGCCTATCCGCCGTTCGACGCTCGACAGCTGGTCGGCGAGTACGGCAGTCCCCTGTTCGTGTTCTTTCCCGAGGTGTTGCTCGGGAACATCGAGCGATTCCGGGGCGCCCTCACCCGGCACTATCCCAACCACATCCTTGCCTACTCGGTCAAGACAAACTACCTTCCGTATGCCGTGCGGAAGATCCTTGACTACGGCGTCGTCCCCGAGATCATCGCCGGGCTGGAGCTGGACCTTTTGGAGAAGCTCGGGGGCATCGACAGCAAGACAATCGTTAACGGGCCGCTCAAGACCGAAGCCGAGCTGCGCCGCATCATCGGCCACGGCTGCCGGATCAACGTGGACAACTTCACCGAGTTGGAGGTTCTGGAACAGCTGGGGCGGGAAGCCGGGCGCGTGATCGAAGTCGGGCTACGTGTCGGCGCAGCGCTGAGCAAGGCCCACTGGCTGCGATTCGGCTTCCGCTTCGAGGACGGCGAGGTCCTGGAAGCCGCCAGGCGGGTCCGTGCCGATATGCCGCACCTGAAGATCATTGGACTGCACCTCCACGGCGGGACTAATGTCACGGACCTCGATTACTACACGGCCGGCTCACGACTGCTGTGTGACCTGGCCAGGCAGTTGAGCGCCTTGGGGCTGATGGAGATCAAGTACTTGGACTTAGGCGGTGGCTTCGCCACGGACTGTCCCTTCAAAGACAAGGCGGAGTGGGCCGTGCCGACCGCGGATGCCTACGTCACCGCGATGACGGCCCCAATCAGGAATGCCTTCGGGGCAGACGGGCCGACCTTGATCATCGAACCTGGACGTTATTTGATCGACAGTGCCTTCCTGCTACTGACCACCGTCGAACGCATCCGCGGCCTCGATCAGAGCGAAGTGGTCCTGGACGCGGGGATCAACGTCTTTCCGTCCGCCCG
>Ga0068857_100001313_pt1 | contig 19546 bp, 21 predicted proteins | sample KBSCornC72_FD_66591 | JGI IMG/M metagenome (GOLD analysis project Ga0068857, IMG submission 66591) | Corn rhizosphere microbial communities from Kellogg Biological Station, Michigan, USA - KBS Corn C7-2 | ecosystem: Host-associated > Plants > Roots > Rhizosphere > Soil ...
GGTGAAGCTCGCGCATCAGCTCGGCAAGAAGGCCGAGGTGCTGCTGCTGAACTTCAAGGCCGGAGTCGGATTCAGCGACGAGGTCGCCAAGTCGATGCTGTCGACCAAGGCCAACCGCGACTCGGCGGCGGCTTCGTTGGCGGCGGTGGTCTCGAGTTCCCACCTCGACGGCGTCATGTTCGACCTCGAGTCGTTGAGCCGGAGCGACGCCGACGATCTCACCGCCTTCGCGGCGGCCCTGCGCGCCGATGTTGGGCCCGGCATCCACCTGGATGCAGCACTGCAGCCGTCGACCACCGCGGCCGGGTATCGCGGCCTGGGCTACGACGTCGCGGCCCTGCTGAAGTCGCTCGACACCGTCACCGTGATGGGCTACGACCAGCACGGCACCTTCAATCCGACCAACCCCGGACCGGTCGGCGAGCTGACCTGGCAGCGCAAGGTGCTGGCCGCGCTCCTGCTGTCGGCGCAACCCGGGCAGGTCGACCTGGGAGTGGCCGGCTACGGCTACCGCTGGGCGTCGGACGGCACCCACACCGTCGGCGACGTCCGCGCCCGCCGCCTGGTCAAGGAGGCGGGAGTCACCCCGACCTTCGACGAGGGCCGCGGCGAGTGGACCGCGACGACACCGGACGGTCAGGTGTTCTGGTGGGCAGACGCCCGTTCGATCACGCTGCGCGAGAAGCTCGCCGCCTCACTGGGACTGCACGGTGTCGCCGTCTGGTCGATGGCCTTGTCGGATCCGGTTCCGGCGGCGCCCTGAGCCTCCGTTGCCGAAATCGGTGCCGTCGCTAGACTCGCGCCGTGAGCCGCCTCCCCGCCCTGCTGGTCGCGCCGGTCGCCGTGCGGCAGGGGCGCGCGCTGCAGCGGGACACTCCCCGGCTGCCCGAGGCGCACGGCGCCCGCGATGGGCTGATCGGCGGCGCGGGAGCGCGAAGCGGCAAGCCGCTTCGGCTGCTGGTCGTCGGCGATTCGACCGCGATGGGCACCGGCGTGGCGAAGCTGGAGGACGGCATCCCCGGGCAGCTCGGCCGGCTGCTGAGCGCGGGGCCCGCCGCAGACGGCGGAGTCGCCTGGCGCGCGGTCGGCCGGAACGGGGCGACCGCGCAGGAGGCGCTGACCGAGTTCGCGACAGCCGCCGTCGCCGCCCACTTCGACCTCGGTGTCGTCATGGTGGGGTGGAACGACGCGCTACGACTGCGCCCGGGCGCCGAGTTCTCGCGCGCGCTCGGCACCCTGCTCGACGGGCTCCACGCCGCCTCGCCGGATGCGCGGTTGGTCGTGGTGGCGCCGCCCCGCTTCGACCGGTTCGCGGCGCTGCCGAATCCCCTGCGGTGGGCGCTCGGCCGTCACGCGCGCGGGCTCACCCGACGAGCCGAACGCGTCGCCGATGCCCACTCCGCTGTGCTGGCGCCTGGATTCGACGGCCGCTCGGTGGCCTCCGACCGGTTCCACCCGGATGCCGCCGGGTACCACGCGCTGGCCGAGGGCATCGCCGCCGCGATGGCATGACCCCGACACGCGAGAAAGTGCCGCGTCGTCGGCTGATCGGGATCGTCGGCCCACCCGGAGTCGGCAAGTCCACCCTCGCCGAGCGGCTGGCCGCCGCGGACCCCGCGGCCGCCGTGCTCCCGATGGACGGCTTCCACCTCCCGCAGAGCCGACTCCGCGAGCTCGGCCGGCGCGAGCGCATGGGCGCTCCGGACACCTTCGACGTCGACGGATTCACGCGCGTCCTCCGTGCGCTGCGTTCGCGCGAAACCGTGATCGCACCCTCATTCGACCGCTCGATCGAAGAACCGGTGCCCGGCGCGATCACGATCGGACGCGGCATCCGCACGGCGTATGTCGAGGGCAACTACCTGCTGGTCTGGGAGGGCGTCGTCGAGCTGCTGGACGAGACCTGGTACCTCGAGCTTGACCCCGAGGTGCGTCGCCGCCGCCTGGTCGATCGCCACATCGCCGGCGGGAAGAGCCCGGATGCCGCGGCGGCATGGGTCGCCGATGTCGACGAGCCCAACGCTCGACTGATCGCCGCGAGCGCCGCCCGGGCAACTCGCACCGTCGCCGTAGACTGAGGGCATCCCAGCCCGAGCCCGAGGAGCCACCGTGCCCACCATCGTCGTCGAGGTCATGCCGAAGGCCGAACTGCTCGACCCGGCAGGCAAGGCCGTCGCCGGAGCGCTGAGCCGGCTCGGCAAATCGGAATTCAGCGCCGTGCGCATCGGCAAGCGCTTCGAGCTGACCGTCGAGGGCGAGGTGACCGAGGCGGTGCTCGCGGAGGCGCAGCAGCTCGCCGACGACATGCTCAGCAACTCGGTGATCGAAGATGTGGTGCGCGTGTATGTGCTCGAGGCAGCGGGGTCGCCCGCGTGAAGATCGGCGTCGTCACCTTCCCGGGATCCCTCGACGACCGCGACGCTCAGCGCGCGGTCCGCCGAGCAGGCGGCGAATCGGTCGCGCTCTGGCACGGCGACCACGACCTGAAGGGCGTCGACGCGATCGTGCTGCCCGGCGGGTTCAGCTACGGCGACTACCTGCGCTGCGGGGCGATCGCCGCGCGCTCGCCGATCATGAGCGAGGTCATCTCGGCCGCGAACGCGGGGATGCCGGTGCTCGGCATCTGCAACGGCTTCCAGATCCTGGTCGAGGCACACCTGCTGCCCGGCGGCTTGATCCGCAACAACCACGGCGACTTCGTCTGCCGCGACCAGCGGCTGCGCGTCGAGAACGCGTCGACGGCGTGGACGAGCGGATTCGAGGTCGGCCAGGAGATCACCATTCCGCTGAAGAACGCCGAGGGCGGCTTCATCGTGGATGCCGAGACGCTGAAGCGGATCGAGGGCGAGGGGCAGGTGGCGTTCCGCTACGTGGGAGTGAACCCGAACGGCTCGCTCGACGACATCGCGGGGCTCACCAACGCGGCGGGCAACGTGGTCGGATTGATGCCGCATCCTGAGCACGCCACCGAGCCCGGATTCGGGCCGGACACCCCGGATGCCATGCGCTCCGGCACCGACGGCCTCACCTTCTTCACCAGCGTGCTCGAGGGGGCTCTGGCCCGCGCCTGACCTTCCCTGACCCATCTGTGCTATAACTACTAGTACAGATAAGGCAGGTGAAGAATGCTGATCGACATCGACCCAGATTCCGAGTCGCCGCTCTACCAGCAGTTGCACGACCAGGTGGTCGAGGCGATCGCCGACGGCACCCTCCAGCCCGGCGAGGCTCTCGCGTCCGTTCGGCAGCTGGCCGTGCAGTTCGGGATCAACTCTGCGACCGTCGGCAAGGGCTACGAGCTGCTGCGCCACGAGGGACTCGTGCGCACCAGCCGGCGATCCGGCTCGGTCATCGCGCGCGGCCCCGCCGACGAGCAGACACCCGGTTTCGAGCCCGGGTGGACCGCTCGACTGCGCACCCTGCTCGCCGAAGCCGTCGCGCACGGGATGGCCGATGGGGCCATCCGCGCCACCACCGACTCCCTGCTCACCGAGTTCGCGGCGCGCCGCGCCGAGAGGACCTCCTCATGACCCCGTTCGTCCTCGTCTTCGCCCCCGTCTTCACCGCGCTGTTCGGCCTGCTGTTCTCGTCCGTGGTCGCTCTGCGGCCCCCGACCCTGCCGCTGAGCGTGCGCGTGCCCCAGTCGCACAGCGCCGACCCCGTCGTGCTCACGGCGATCCGCCGCTTCCGCTGGGGCCTCGTCGTGGCATGGGCGGTCACTGCGGCGCTCACCGCGGTCCTCGCGTTCACCGACGTCGCGCCCCTCGCCGCTGTGGTGCCCGTCCTGCTGTACACGGCCCTCGCCATCCTGGATCTGGTGCTCAGTCGTCGGCTGATCATCCGCGCCAAGCGCGAGGGCAACTGGTTCGAGGGCGTCCCGGTGCGGGTGAGTGCCCAACTCACGACGCCGGCGTACCGGCACCCGCCGATCATCTGGCCCGCTCTGGCGGCGATCGTGCTGGCGTCGGCAACAGCGGTCGACGTGGCGCTCTATCCGAGCCTGCCCGACCCCATCGCGGTGCACTTCGACGCGGCGGGAGACCCCGACAGATTCGCCGCCAAGTCGGTGTGGAGCGTCTTCGGCATCCTGATGATCGGCGCCGCAGTGGTCGTGCTGCTGTCGGTGATCTCGGTATTCGCTGCTCGGTACGCCGCGCGCACGCAGTCCGACGACACCGCGCAGCAGGCGAGCCTTCGCACGCAGGTGCAGCGCACGCTGCTGACGTCGATGCTGTCCGAACTCGCGTTCGTCATCGCGCTCGGCATCTCGGCGATCGATCTGGCGCAGCGGTTGCTGCCCGGTGCCCGGTGGACGGTCGCCGCCTGCGCCATCGGCCTGGTGGTGCTCGTCATGGTCGTCGTCATCGGCAACGTGGCTCGGGCCCGCGTTCACCTGCGGCCGGCCAACGTGCGTGATCCGGAGCACTCGCGACCCGATGCCGTCGACGACGACCACCACTGGAAGGGCGGGTTGCTCTACGTGAACCGTGACGATCCGGCCCTGGTGGTCCCGCGCCGATTCGGTCTCGGGTGGACGTTCAACCTCGGTCGCCCGGGCGGGATCGTGATCACGATCGCGTTGCTGCTCGTCATCGCCGGGCTGGTCACCAGCGTCATCCTGCTGGCGCACGGCCGGTAGCGAACGGCAGATGGGAAAGGCGGACCGAGCACGCTCGATAGAATCGAGGCGATGAGCGCCCCCCTCGACTCCGTCTCGAACGCGATCGCCACCCCCGAGAAGGAACAGCCCTACGCGGCGCTCGGGCTCAAGAGCGACGAGTACGCCCGCATCAAGAGCATCCTCGGCCGGCGCCCGACCAGCGGCGAGCTCGCCATGTACTCGGTGATGTGGAGCGAGCACTGCTCGTACAAGAGCTCCAAGGTCTGGCTGCGCCAGTTCGGCCAGAAGGTCTCGCCCGAGATGACCAAGAACCTGATGGTCGGCATGGGCGAGAACGCCGGCGTCGTGGACATCGGCGAGGGCTGGGCGGTCACCTTCAAGATCGAGAGCCACAACCACCCGAGCTACATCGAACCGTTCCAGGGCGCCGCGACCGGCGTCGGCGGCATCGTGCGCGACATCATCTCGATGGGCGCGCGGCCGGTCGCCGTGATGGACGCCCTGCGCTTCGGCGCGATCGACGATGCCGACACCGCGCGGGTGGTGCCGGGTGTCGTGAGCGGCATCAGCTTCTACGCCAACTGCCTCGGACTGCCCAACATCGGCGGCGAGACCTGGTTCGACCCGATCTATCAGGCCAATCCGCTGGTCAACGCGCTGGCCGTTGGTGTGCTGCGGCACGAGGATCTGCACCTGGCCAACGCGAAGGGCGCGGGCAACAAGGTGGTGCTGTTCGGGGCGCGCACCGGTGGCGACGGGATCGGTGGGGCATCCATTCTCGCCTCGGACACCTTCAGCGCTGGCGGCCCGACCAAGCGGCCGGCCGTGCAGGTGGGCGACCCCTTCGCCGAGAAGGTGCTCATCGAGTGCTGCCTCGAGCTGTTCGCGGGCGACCTGGTGCAGGGCATCCAGGATCTGGGCGCCGCCGGCATCTCCTGCGCCACCAGCGAGTTGGCCAGCAACGGCGACGGCGGCATGCAGGTGTCGCTCGACGAGGTGCTGCTGCGCGATCCCTCGCTGACCGCCGAAGAGATCCTGATGAGCGAGAGCCAGGAGCGCATGATGGCGATCGTCGAGCCCGGCAAGCTCGACGGCTTCCTCGCGGTCACCAAGAAGTGGGATGTCGAGACCAGCGTGCTCGGCGAGGTCACCGAGACCGGGCGGCTGGTCATCACCTGGCACGGCGAGACGATCGTGGATGTCGACCCGCGCACGGTCGCGGTCGACGGGCCGGTCTACGAGCGCCCGATTGCACGACCCACCTGGATCGACGCCCTGAACGGGGACAGCGCCGCCGCGCTGCCGCGGCCGACCGACGGCCCTGCCCTGAAGGCGCAGTTGCTCGCCCTGACCGGAAGCGCCAACCTCAGCGACAAGAGCTGGATCACCAGCCAGTACGACCGCTACGTGCTCGGCAACACCGCGCTGAGCTACCCCGATGACGCGGGCATGATCCGCGTCGACGAGGAGAGCGGCCTCGGGGTCGCCCTCGCGACCGACGCGAACGGGCGCTACGCCTACCTCAATCCCTATGCCGGAGCGCAGCTCGCCCTGGCCGAGGCGTACCGCAACGTCGCCGTCACGGGCGCAACACCGGTCGCCGTCAGCGACTGCCTCAACTTCGGCTCGCCCGAGAACCCCGAGGTGATGTGGCAGTTCAGCCAGGCCGTCGAGGGTCTCGCCGACGCCTGCCTCGAGCTGGGCATTCCGGTCACCGGAGGCAACGTGAGCTTCTACAACCAGACCGGCGACGTACCGATCCATCCGACGCCGGTCGTGGCCGTTATGGGGACGATCGACGACGTGGGGCGGCGCGTCCCCTCGGGATGGCAGGACTCCGGCGACAACCTCTACCTGCTGGGCAGCACCCACCTCGAGCTCGACGGGTCGGCGTGGGCGGGCGTCATCCACGGGCATCTGGGAGGGACTCCGCCGAAGGTTCACCTGAAGCGTGAGAAAGAGCTGGCCGAACTGCTGGCGGCCGCCGCGCACGAGGGGCTGTTGAACGCGGCCCACGACCTCGCGGATGGCGGGCTCGCCACCGCCCTGGTCGATGGCTGCCTGCGCTTCGGCATCGGCGCGCGGGTCTGGCTCGACGAGCTGCTCGAGCGCGATCAGGTGGATGCCCTCACCGCCCTGTTCAGCGAGTCGGGTGCCCGCGCGATCGTCGCCGTTCCGCGCGAGGAGGACGTGAAGTTCCTCCGTCTCTGCGAAGGACGCGACTTCCCGGTCGCCCGGATCGGCGTCACCGATCGGGGGGCGGCGGGCGCCGGAGCGGCCCTCGAGGTGCAGGACCTCTTCACCGTCGCCTTGGATCAGCTGCGCACCACCTCGCGGGCCACCATGGCCGAGCACTTCGGGCCGGTCGTCGGCTACGCCGCCGACCTCAGCGGCGCCGGAGTGAACGCCCAGGGAACCGACGCCCCGCGCGGCGGTCGCATCTCGGAGTAGCCCTAGTTTGAGCGCATGGAGACTGCCGCGCCCGGTGACCGGCGGAGAAACCGATGGGTCAGGCCCGCCGCGTTCATCGCGGCGGCGGTCCTTCTTGTCGGCGGATTCTCGATCGCTCTCTCACCCGCTCTGGTGTTCCACTCCGGACTGGCAACCCTCTACGGCAGGTACCCCACGACAGGGATGATCGTCGGCCTGCTGAGCCTCATTCCAGCGAACATCGGGGCGGTCTCGGCGTTGCGGTTGCGGATGAGTACCGCGCTGCTCGTCGTGCTCCTCGTCGTGCTGACCGTGGTCGCGGCCGGCATCCTGTTCCTGGCATTCACGGTCATCTATCTGTCGACCATCGACTGGTTCGTGTTCTAAACCGCGAAGGTCACGCCCGTGCGTTGCTCGGCGAACGCCCAGAGGTGAGCACCGAACTCCGGGGTCGCACTCGAGACCACGGGCGCCATGACGACCGGCGGGCCGGACATGTTCCGCGAAGGGCCGTAGAACTGGCCGCTCACGGCGTCCGGGTCGAGCGCCGCGCGGACCGTCGGCCACGCACCCTGATCCTTGCCCTGTGCAGCGAACGAGAGGATGCCGTCGCGAAGCCGTGCCGCGCGCGAGATCTCGTTGATGCCGGCGCGGGCCTGCGAGAGCCCGTCGACCGAGAACCCGGGATGAGCCAGCAGCGACAGCCGGTGCTCGCCCGCGGCGCGGATCCGGCGGTCGAGTTCGAACGCGAATCCGTGCACCGCATGCTTCGAGAATCCGTACGCGCGGAACGGGCGATAGCGGCGATCGCTGAGGAGGTCGCTCGGGTCGAGCCGGACCATCCTGGTCGCCATGCTGCCGAGGCCGACCACGCGCCCCGTGGGCGACATCGCCGGCCAGAGCTGTGCCGTCAGCGCGAAATGCCCGAAGAAGTTGGTGCCGACGATGAGCTCGTGACCGTCGCGAGTTGTCGCGCGCCGGTCCGGAGGGCTGACGAGGCCCGCGTTGTTGATCAGGCCGTCGATGGGGCCGAACGCACGCAGTTGCTCCGCCGCATCGGCAACCGACGTCAGCGAGCTCAGATCGAGACTCACGAACTGCACAGAGGCGCCGCCGACCTGCTCGCCGATCGCCGCTGCTGCGCGCTCCGCCTTCTCGGCCGACCGCGACGCCAGGATGACCCGCGCTCCCGCCGACGCCAACTGCTCGCTCGTGAAGTACCCTATGCCCGCATTGCCGCCGGTGACCACGAAGGTGCGCCCTGCCGCGGAGGGCAGGTGCCGAGGATCCCAGGTCACGAGGCGCTGTCGTCGGTGGATGCGGCGTCGGACGCCGTGACGATGGCCCCGGTGGCCAGTTGCTCGTGGTGGTGGATGACCTCGGCGACCACGAAGTTGAACCATTTCTCGGCGAAGGCCGGATCGAGCTGAGCCTCCATCGCGATCTCGCGCAGCCGGGCGATCTGCACGCGCTCGCGTTCCGGGTCTGACGGAGGCATGCCGCTGGCTGCCTTCAGCCTGCCGACCTTCTGGGTGAACTTGAAGCGCTCGGCGAGCATGTGCACGAGCGCCGCATCGATGTTGTCGATGCTCAGACGGATCGCGGCCAACTCGGCCGCAGCCTCGGCCGCCGCATCATCCGGTGCCGGTCGATCGCTCATGGATCGAGCCTAGATGCTGCGGAACTCGACCGGATGATCGCCCCACGGCCGCAACCGTTCCTCGAGCCCGGCCTTCACTGTGGGCCACTCGTCGATCAGGATCGAGAAGATCGCCGTGTCGCGCCAGGTGCCGTTCGCGCGTCGGGTGTCTCGGCGGGCGACCCCCTCGAACTGCGCGCCGAGCTTGGCGATCGCGGCTTTCGAGCGCGCGTTGAGATCGTCGGCCTGCAGCTTGACCCGCCCGTAGCCGTGCTCGAAGGCGAGGCCGAGCATGAGCAGCTTCGCCTCGGGATTCACCTGGGTGGACCAGACGCGAGGATCCCAGCCGGTCCAGCCGATGTGCGCGTGCTCCTTCACCTCGTCGAAGTCGGCGAGGCTGGATGCACCGACCACCTCGCCCGCGTGCGGTCCGCCCTGCACGATCGCGACGTAGGTGTTGCCGCGGGTGTGCGGAAAGTAGCCCGGCGCCCAATCGTGGAACGCCGCCTCATCCACGGGAAGACCCTCGGGTCCGCCGCCGTATCCCCCCGCGAAGACCTCTGGTCGCCCGAGGGCGGTCCAGAGCGCGGGCAGGTGGTCGAGCCGGAAGGGCTCGAGGCGGATGAAACGCCCGATCAATGTTTCGCGAGCGGGACGGATGGCGGGCACCGTTCCATCCTGGCATCCGCTACGGTGTGGCCATGTCCCGACTGTCCAGCCCGCTCTGGAGGTACCTCGGCTCCGCCGTCTCGTGGCTGCTCTTCACCTTCTGCTTTACCCTGCTCGCCGTGGGCGCCAGCATCGTGATGGGTCTCGGCGGGTTCTGCGCCTCGGGGGGCGCGTACGTCATCCAGACCCAGTGCCCCGATGTCGTGACCTGGTCGGCTCCGGTGTCGATCTTCGGAGGCCTGATCGCCGTCGGCATCGGCGTCATCGTCGCGAGCGGATTCGGCACTCCGCTCGTGTCGTGGGCGTGGCCGATCCTGTTCATCGGACTCGGCTTGGCTTTCGCCGGTTCTGGCATCGTGTCGGGCGTGGACGGCATTGTCTTCGACCTGCTGGCGGTGATGTTCATCCTCATGGGTGGCGTGCCCCTTGTGCTCGAGTTGCGTGCCGATCCCCAGGCCTTCTTCCTCGGCACGACGAACGCCGACGGCACCAAGTTCCTCAGCCGCGAGACCGGTCACCGCTCGCTCTACAGCTTCACCCAGGCCGGCGAGCGCAACCAGCCGTACCCCGGGCTCCAGGCAGCCGATCAGGATGCCGAGCACCTCGGCTCGAACCCGGCCGCCGGCCCGATCGCCCCCACCGCGCGCGACTGGGCGCTGAGCCTCGGCATCCTGCTGGTGTTCGGAGGCCTGGGCGTCTTCCTCGCGCTGCGGATCTTCGCGGCCGCCGGCTGAACTCAGCCCAAACGGCTCAGCCCAGCAGGTCGTGCCGCTCGACGATGGCGTCGCGGCCTGGGCCGACACCGATCGCCGAGATCCGCGAACCGCTCATCGCCTCCACCGCCAGCACGTAGTCGCGGGCATTCTTCGGCAGCTCGTCGAACGAGGTGACACCGGTGATGTCGTCCGACCAGCCGGGGAACTCCTCATAGATCGGCACCGCATGGTGGAAGTCGCTCTGGTTCACCGGCACCTCGTCGACCCGCACACCACGTACGTCGTATGCGACGCAGACCGGAATGGTCTCCAGGCCGGTCAACACATCCAGCTTGGTAAGCACGAAGTCGGTGATCCCGTTGATGCGTGCGGCGTACCGCGCGATCGGCGCGTCGTACCAGCCGCAGCGGCGCGGCCGGCCGGTCGTGGTGCCGAACTCGAATCCGTTGGCGCGCAAGAACTCACCGGACTCGTCGAACAACTCGGTCGGGAACGGGCCGGACCCGACCCGTGTGGTGTACGCCTTCACGATCCCGATCACCCGGTCGAAACGGTTGGGTGCCACGCCTGAGCCGGTCGCGGCGCCACCACTGGTGGCGTTCGACGAGGTGACGAATGGGTAGGTGCCGTGGTCGACATCCAGCATCGTGGCCTGGCCGCCCTCGAAGAGCACGGTCTTTCCAGCGTCGAGAGCCTGGTTGAGCACCAGGCCGGTGTCGGCCACCATCGGGGCCAGTCGGTCGGCGTAGCTCAGCAGCTCGTTCACCACCTCGTCGACCGAGATCGCGCGGCGGTTGTAGACCTTGACCAGCAGGTGGTTCTTCTGGTCGAGAGCGCCCTCGACCTTCTGCCGCAGGATGTTCGCGTCGAACAGATCCTGGATGCGGATGCCCACCCGGTTGATCTTGTCCGCGTAGGCCGGCCCGATGCCGCGGCCAGTGGTGCCGATCTGCCTGCTGCCGAGAAAGCGCTCGGTCACCTTGTCGAGGGTGCGGTGGTACTGCGTGATCACGTGCGCGTTGGCGCTGACCAGCAGCTTCGTCACGTCGACACCGCGGGCGATCAGGCCGTCGAGCTCCTCGAAGAGCACGTCGATGTCGATCACGACGCCGTTGGCGATCACCGGCGTCACGCCGGCAGTCAGGATGCCGGAGGGCAGCAGGTGCAGCGCGTATTTCTCGTCGCCGATGACCACGGTGTGGCCGGCGTTGTTGCCGCCGTTGAACTTGACGACGTAGTCGACGCGGCTGCCGAGCAGGTCGGTGGCCTTGCCCTTGCCTTCATCGCCCCACTGGGCGCCGATGAGAACGATCGCGGGCATACGAGGACTCCCTCAGGTGGGTGATGGGATTACACCCCATCCTACCCGGCGCACACCCTCGTCCTAACTTGCACATCAGTGTGCAAGTTACTACACTCGCGCCGTGACCACTTCCACACGAGCGCCGCGCCGCGACGCCACCGAGAACCGCGCCGCGCTGCTCGATGCAGCGCGCGTCGTGCTGAACCGCGACCCGGATGCCGGCCTCGACGCCATCGCTGTGGAGGCCGGCCTCACGCGCCGGGCCGTCTACGGGCACTTCGCCAACCGCGACGCGCTCCTGTTGGAGCTGGTCGAGCAGGGCACCTCCCGCGTCGTCGAGGCGCTGGTCGCCGTCGACCACCCGCAGCCGCTCGTCCGTATCGCGCTGATCGCCTCGCGGATGTGGCACGAGGTCGAGGCGGTGCGCGTCATGACTCTGTTCGCGGTGCGCGGGCCGTTCCAGGCGCAGGTCGCCGAGCGCCTCCGCCCGCTGCGGCGTCACCTGAGCGACACCGTGCGCGAAGGGGCGCGCCACGGGGTGCGCACCGACATCCCGGCCGACACGCTCGCCCGGCTGATCGAGGGTGCCGCGATCACGGTACTCGACGAGGCGGGCCGTTCCCGCATGGCCGCATCGGCCGCCCGGCGGCTGGCAATGCTCGCCGTGCTCGGAATGGCGGGGCTCGACGCGCACGCCGCCAACCGACTGATCGACGACACTCCGGAGCTGCGCGCATGATCCGCGTCACCCTGCGCGACGCGGCGGTGGGCTCGGGGCGCGAGGCCGCGCTCCCGCCCGTGAGCACCACCTTCGCCCCGGGCTTCCCGACCCTCGTTGCCACCGAGGGAGGCAACCGGCCGACGGTGCTGTCGCTGGTGGCATCCGGGCGCATGAGGCTCGACACGGGTTCGGTCGAGGCCGTCGACGAGGCGGGCGACACCCTCAGCGCGGCTCGGCTGCGACGCGCGACCGCCCTGATCGACACACCGCTCGTCGCCGATCACTCTGGCGACGTGAGCATCGCCACGGTGGTGCGGGAAGAGCTCGCTCTCGCCAGGAGCAACCGCCGACCGGATCGTCCCGCCGAATACTCCGACCGACACGACTTCGGTTCGCTGCCCGCCGACCATCGGCTGCGGCTGCTGATCGACCTCGCACTGCGCCGACCGGAGGTCGGGGCTCTTGTCATCACCTCGCCCGAGCGGCACGGCGGCGACCCCGCGCTCTGGTGGCGCCTGGTGCGCGAGACCGCTGCACGCGGAATCGCCGTGCTCGTCGTCACCGACGCCGCAACGGTCGCTCACCTCGAACGTCTTCCGCGCCCCGAACCCGTCGGCTTCGACGCCCTCCCCCTGTTCGAGCTCATCCCCTCAGCACCGTCATCCGAAAGCCGCATGTCATGACCGTCCCCGCCCTGATCCGCGCCGAGCTGGCCCGGCTGGTCGCCACCCCGCTGGCGCGCCTGGCCCTCGTCGCGCTGATGCTCGTGCCCGTGCTCTACGGAGGGCTCTACCTGTGGGCCAATCGAGACCCTTACGCGGGCCTCGACCACGTGCCCGCGGCGATGGTCGTGCTCGACCAGGGAGTCGCGGTCACTCCGCAGGGCGGGGGAGCCCCCACGATGGTGAACTACGGCGACAAGGTCGCCGACCGCGTGCTCAAGGACGGAAGTTTCGACTGGCACCGGGTGTCGGCGAAGACCGCGGCCGCCGGCGTGAGGAGCGGGAAGTACGACTTCAGCGTGACGTTCCCCGCGAGCTTCTCGGCCGATCTCACCTCGAGCACGCCGACGGTGGATGCCGACGGGAGTACCCGGGTGCAACCGCGCCGCGCCGGCATCCGGCTCGTCACGAACGACACCAACAGCTATCTCGCCTCGACGATCGCTGCCCAGGCAGCGATCACCATCCGCAGCTCGATCGCCTCGCAGGTGAGCAGCGAAGCCGCGGGCCGGTTCCTGCTCGCCCTCTCGGATGTCCGCGACTCCCTCTCGCAGGCGACCGACGGTGCCTCGCAACTGGCGGCGGGTGCGGCGAGCGCCCGGTCGGGGGCGCAGGCACTCTCTGACGGAACCGCGTCGTTGGCGAGCGGCGCAGCCCAGGTCGCGGCCGGCACTCAGAAGCTCGCGTCGACCGGCGATCGGGCCGTCGCGGCCGGCACGCAACTCGCGGGACAGCTCCCCGCGTTGCGCGCCCAGCTGCAGGCGCAGCTCACCGGCGACGGTCTCACCCAGGCCCAGATCGACGGCATCCTCACGCAGCTCGACCCGTTGGCGGCCCAAGCCGGAAGCGCACAGGCGCAACTGAACGCGCTCGCCGCGCAGGTCGACCGGCTGAACGCCGGAGCGCAACAGGTCTCAACCGGTGCCGCCCAGGCGCACGGCGGCGCCGCGGCACTCGCGACCGGACTCGGCGCGCTCGACGCGGGTGCGACATCCCTGCAGAGCGGCCTCGCCGACGGCGTCGCGCAGCTGCCGGACACCACGGCGGCCCAGCGCGACAGCGTGTCGTCGACGATCGGCGACCCCGTGACCGTCGACCGCCGTGCCATCACCGAGGCGAGCGACTACGGCGCCGGGCTCGCGCCGTTCTTCATCTCGCTGGCGGCTTGGATCGGCATCTACGCCCTGTTCCTCATCGTGAAGCCGCTGTCGCGGCGCGCCCTGACCGCTGTGCAGCACCCGCTGAAGGTGACGCTCGCCGGCTGGCTGACACCCGGCATCCTGGGGCTGCTGCAGATGGTGACGGTGTTCCTGATCGTGACACTCGCGCTCGGATTCTCGGTCGCCAACCCGATCGGAGCGCTCGCGTTCATGGTGCTGATCTCGCTGACCTTCGCGGCCATCATCCTGGCGCTGAACGTCTGGCTGGGCAGCGTCGGGCAGTTCCTCGGGCTGGTGCTGATGGTCGTGCAACTGGTGACCGCCGGGGGCACCTTCCCCTGGCAGACCCTGCCCGCGCCGCTCGCCGCCCTGCACCATGTGCTGCCGATGAGCTACGCGGTCGACGGGCTGCGCCAGTTGATGTACGGCGGCAGTGTCACCACCGCGCTGATGGATGCCGGCGTGCTCGCCCTCTGGCTGGCGGTCGCGTTCGGCGCCGCAGCGGCGGGTGCGACGCGGATGACCCGCTTCCGCACCCTGCGGGATCTGCGACCCTCGTTGATCGGCTGACCCGGCAACAGCTCAGCCTGCGTGCTGCTCGATCCACTGGTGCATCACGATCGCGGCGGCCGCGCCCGCGTTGAGCGAGCGGGTCGACCCGAACTGTCGGATCTCGACGACCGCGTCCGCGGCCGCCAGCGCCTCGGGCGTCAGACCGGGGCCTTCCTGCCCGAACAGCAGGATGCACCGCTCGGGGAACGCGAACGAGCCCACCTCGACCGACCCCGGCACGTTGTCGACCGCGATGATCGGCCGCTCGCTCTCGCGCGCGAATGCGACCAGCCCGTCGATGGAGTCGTGATGGACGATGTGCTGGTACCGGTCGGTCACCATGGCGCCGCGCTTGTTCCAGCGCCTGCGCCCCACGATGTGCACCGTCTCAGCCAGGAACGCGTTGGCCGTGCGCACGATCGAGCCGATGTTCATGTCGTGCTGCCAGTTCTCGATCGCGACCGAGAAGCCATGCCGACGGGTGTCGAGGTCGGCGACGATGGCCTCGACCGTCCAGTAGCGGTAGCGATCGACGACGTTGCGCGCGTCGCCGTCGGCCAGCAGCTCGCGGTCGTAGCGCGGGTCGGTGGGCCACGCATCCGGCCCGCCGGGCCACGGGCCGACACCGACCGGCATGCTGTCCTCGTGCGGGCCCTGATACGGCGCTTCGCTCACCTGCCGAGAGTATCGACGCCGGGCTGTTAACGTCAGGACATGCCCGCCGCCGATCCTCTCGAGGATGCCGCGTTCGTCTGGGCGCCAGACGCACCCGACACCGTCGTGCTGGGCGACAACCTCGCGGTGACCGCCCTACTGCCGGATGCGGCATTCCGCCTGATCTACCTCGACCCGCCCTTCAACACGGGCCGCGTGCAGCGCCGGCAGTCGATCAGCACGACCCGCACCGCCGACGGCGCGCGTGTCGGATTCGGCGGCAACAACTACAACACCGTCAAGGGCATGCTGTCGCGCTACGACGACCGCTTCGACGACTACTGGGCCTTTCTCGAGCCGCGCCTGACCGAGGCGTGGCGCCTGCTTGACGACCAGGGCACCCTCTATCTGCACCTCGACTATCGGGAGGCGCACTACGCCAAGGTCGCACTCGACGCGCTGTTCGGGCGCGACAGCTTTCTCAACGAGCTGATCTGGGCGTACGACTACGGGGCCAAGAGCACGCGGCGCTGGCCGGCGAAGCACGACACGATCCTGGTCTACGTCAAGGACCCCGACCGGTACTACTTCGACAGCGACGCCGTCGACCGCGAGCCGTACATGGCGCCCGGCCTGGTCACGCCCGAGAAGGTTGCGCGGGGCAAGCTGCCGACCGACGTCTGGTGGCACACCATCGTGACCACGAACGGCGGCGAGCGCACCGGGTACGCGACCCAGAAGCCGGAGGGCGTGCTGCGCCGCATCGTGCAGGCGTCGAGCGCGCCCGGCGACCGGGTGCTTGACTTCTTCGCGGGCAGCGGCACGACGGGCGCGGTCGCGGGGGCGCTCGGCCGCCGCTACCTTCTCATCGACGAGAGCCCGGATGCCGTGGCGGTCATGCGCGCCCGTCTCCCCGACGCCACCGTCACCGCCTTCGACCCGGGAGCCGCCCCATGATGCACCTGCGCGTGATCTCACCGCCCGACCTCACCGACGGCGTCGTGAAGACCCTGGAAGCCGACCCCGGCACCGCCAACCTCGTGCTGCATCGTGGGGCGGCGCTGTCGCCCACCGGCGACGTCATCATCAGCGACGTCGTGCGGGAGTCGGCCAGCGAACTGGTCGAGAAGCTTCAACGGTCGGGACTCGCCCAGCGTGGGGCGATCGCGCTCGACGAGGTGGCGGTCACCCTGTCGGCCGCCGCGGATCGCGCCGAGTTGCTGGTGCCCGGCGACGGCTCCGAATCGGTGATCTGGGAGCAGCTCGAGCAGCGGTCCGGCGAAGAGACCCACCTCTCGCCGACGTTCCTGGTCTTCATCTCGGTCGCGGCGATGATCGCAGCACTCGGCATCCTGCTCGACCAGCCGATCCTGATCGTCGGGGCGATGGTGGTGGGGCCCGAGTTCGGGCCGCTGGCCGCACTCTGTGTCGGGATCGTCCGTGGCCGACCCCGGGTGATCGGGCGGGCGGTCCTGACCCTGGTGATCGGCTTCGCGGTGGCCCTCGGTGTGACGGTGCTGTTCTCCTGGGCGCTGGCGGCGCTGGGGCTCGCCGGGCCGGAACAGTTGCTCGCCGCGCGTCCGCTCACCTCCTTCATCTGGCGGCCCGACGCGATCTCGTGGATCGTCGCGACCCTTGCCGGGGTCGCCGGGATGCTGTCCCTGTCGACCGCGAAATCCGGCGCCCTGGTGGGCGTGCTCATCTCGGTGACGACCATTCCCGCTGCCGCCAATGCCGGTCTGGCGATCGCATTCGGAGCGGCCGGCCAAGCGAGCGGCGCGGCGACCCAGTTGGGGATCAACCTCGTGGCGATCGTGGTCGGCGGCGCCGTCACCCTCGGCATCCAGCGGCTGCTCGCCGCGCGGGCGCTGCGGGGGCAGAAGAAACCCTCCGGCGCGTCGATATCCTGACTCCATGACCGATCGCGGCCCCGTGCGCACCCGAGCGGACATCGAATGCTGGCTGACCGACATGGACGGCGTGCTCGTTCACGAGAACACCGCCCTCCCCGGTGCGCAGGACCTCATCCGGCAGTGGACGAACGCGGGCACGCCGTTCCTCGTGCTCACGAACAACTCGATCTTCACGCCGCGCGACCTCGCCGCTCGCCTGCGCTCCTCGGGCCTTCACGTGCCCGAGAGCGCGATCTGGACCAGCGCGCTCGCGACCGCCGACTTCTGCGCGTCGCAGATCCCGAATGGCAGCGCATTCGTCATCGGCGAATCCGGGATGACCAACGCACTGCACGAGGTCGGCTTCGTGCTCACCGAGACCGACCCCGACTACGTGGTGGTCGGTGAGACGCGCAACTACTCCTTCGAAGCGATCACCAAGGCGATCCGGTTGATCAACGCCGGCGCACGCTTCATCGCGACGAATCCGGATGCCACCGGGCCGAGCGCCGACGGTGCCCTCCCCGCCACCGGCGCCATCTCGGCTCTCATCACCAAGGCGACCGGCAAGGAGCCCTACGTGGTGGGCAAGCCGAACCCGATGATGTTCCGCTCGGCGATGAACAAGATCGGCGCGCACAGCGAGAACACCGCGATGATCGGCGACCGCATGGACACCGACATCGTCGCCGGCATCGAGGCCGGGCTGCACACGGTGCTGGTGCTCACCGGGATCAGCGATCGGGCCGAGATCGAGCGGTACCCGTTCCGACCGGATGAGGTGCTGGAGGGCGTATTCGAGCTGGTCGATGCCGCCACGGCCGAGACCGAGTTCGCCGAAGGATCGTAGCGCCGGCCCCGGCTACGGGGCGGGAGTCGCCGGCGCCGCGTGAGGCACCGCGACGCTGCCGGTCAACGGCTGACCGGACTTGCGGCTCACGAAGCAGAAGTAGTCGTGCTCGCCCTGCGCCCACTCGTCTTCGGTGACGGGATAGCTGCCCTGCACCTGCGCGTCGCTGTAGGCACCCGCCGCCGCGAGGTCGATCACGCCCGGTGCAGCGCAGAGCAAGGACATCTGAGCCTGGAGCTTGTCGGCCCCGGGGAACGTCGGGTCGGTCTTCGTGTCGAAGGTGCCGCGGAACACCATCTGTGCCGGATGCGGCGTCGCGCAGTCGACGACGGTGAACTTCTCGGCCCACGGATTGGTGAACGGGTTGAGGCACTCGCCGCCGAGCAGGTCGGACCACGCGTGCACCCCGTTGGCGACCGGTCCGACGGGTTTGGCGGTCGACGTCGGAGTCGGAGAGCTCGACGGACTCGCCGATGCGACAGGAGCCTTGTGCGCGAACACGCCGGGCAGGCGCGTTCCGACGAAGAAGAGGGCTACCAGGGCCAGCAGGGCGACCAAGCCGCCGGCCGCCGAGAGCAGGATCCTCTGGGCGCGGGAGATGCCTGCCGGCGTTGTCGACTCCCAACCCGGTTCACCCGACACCGGCTTGGCGACGAAAGGACTCTCACCGGACGACAGAACGCCGGTGTCGTACTCCCGGAACTGGCTCTCGCCGAAGAGGGCGTCGAGAGCGGTATCGGCGCCCTCCGGCCCGGACGGCGTGGATCCGAGCAACTCGGTTGCCGGGGCGACCGCCTCGCTCGCGAACAGTTCGGTCGCGAACAGGTTCGGCTCGGGCTGCGGCAGCAGCTGCGTCACGCCGGGTTGCCAGGGCGGAGCCGGCGTGGGTTCGGCCGGCCGCGGCTCGGCCGGTGCCGGCTCGACCGGCGCGGGGATCACCGGCTCGGGCTCGTCCGCGTCACCACTGGGGCGCAGACCCCAGTCGAACCCTCCGCTCACTGCGGATCCAAGCCGAGGTCGGCCAATCCGATGGCCGCGAAGTACGGGTAGCCCGCCGCCTCGATGACCTGCTGCGCACCGGTTGCACGATCCACGACGACGGCGACTCCGACCACGATGGCCCCGACCTTCTCCAGCGCCTCGGCCGCCTTCAGCGGCGAGCCTCCCGTGGTCGAGGTGTCTTCGAGCACGACGACGCGCTTGCCCTCGAGGTCCGGGCCTTCGACCTGCTTGCCGCGGCCGTGATCCTTGGGCTCCTTGCGCACGACGAACGCGTCGTAGCGGCGGCCGCGCGCGGCGCCCTGGTGCAGGACCGCTGCCGCGATCGGGTCGGCGCCCATCGTCAGGCCGCCCACGGCATCAACGTCGGGGATCCCGTCGATGATGTCGGTCATCACCTCGCCGATCAGCGGCGCGACCCGATGGTCGAGGCTGACCTTGCGCAGGTCGATGTAGTACGTGGCCTTCTTGCCGCTGGTCAGCGTGAAGTCGCCGTGGAAGACGGCCTCGCTCGTGATGTAGTCGATCAGCCGACTGCGCGCGTCCGTCACAGTGAACAGATTAGGGGACCGCAACGCCCTTGCCGATGGCGCGCATCGGCTTCTCGTCGTGCAGCGG
>Ga0068857_100001314_pt1 | contig 19544 bp, 18 predicted proteins | sample KBSCornC72_FD_66591 | JGI IMG/M metagenome (GOLD analysis project Ga0068857, IMG submission 66591) | Corn rhizosphere microbial communities from Kellogg Biological Station, Michigan, USA - KBS Corn C7-2 | ecosystem: Host-associated > Plants > Roots > Rhizosphere > Soil ...
TGACAACTAGACCGAGGAGCCCGGTGAACCGCTCCATTCCCTGGCCGCCTGGTTATCCGACCACTTCTAGAATGAGTGCGCGTTCTTCCGGGGTGGTGGCGGAAATGCGGAAAGCATCTTCCACCAGTTGCGCGGCTTCTTCGACGCGATCTTCGCGCGTGTAATACAAGCGGCACAGCACGCCGCCGGCATCCACCTTCTGGCCGACCTTAACCTCGAGAATCACGCCCACCGCGGGATCGATGGCGTCGTCTTTGTTCTCGCGGGCCGCGCCGATCATGGCCGAAGCCATGCCGATTCCCTCGGCATCGATGGCGCTCACATAACCGGATCGAGGTGAATTGATTTCGCGTGCGCCGGTGGCGTTGGGCAGCAGCTCGAAGCGATCCAGCACGCGAGCGTCGCCGCCCTGCACGGTGATCACTTCTTTGAACTTGCGGTATCCCGAACCATCCAGCAGCTTGGTCTGGGCCAGTTCGCGAGCTTCTTCCAGCGTCGCGGTCACCTTGCCCAGGAAGATCATACGCGCGGCCAGTTCGAGCGAAAGCCGGGTAAGATCCGTCGGGCCGACGTTTTGCAGCGTCTGCGACACTTCCATAATCTCGAGCGCGTTGCCGATGGCGAAGCCCAGCGGCTGATTCATGTCGGTGATCAGCGCCTGAACTTTCTTGTCCATGCGCCGGCCGATTCCGACCATAAGCTGGGCCAGACGCCGGGCGTCCACTTGCCGCTTGATGAATGCTCCGGAACCAACCTTGACGTCGAGCACCAGTGCATCCACGCCGGCGGCGATCTTGCGCGACATGATCGACGTCGCCAGCAGGGCAATCGATCCCAGAGTCGCGGTAGCTTCGCGCAATGCCGTCAATCTGGCGTCGGCGGGTACTACCGTAGCGGGGGCAGCGGCGAAAACCAGCTTGTGCTCCGCGGCTTGCGCACGAAATTCGTCCACGCTCAGATTAACTCGAAGTCCTGGAATGGCCTCCAGCTTGTCCAGTGTGCCGCCGGCGATTCCGAGAGCGCGTCCGGCAGTCATCGGCACCATGGCTCCGGCGGCTGCGGCCAGAGGGGCCGCAACCAGGCTGGTTTTATCCCCGACCCCGCCGGTCGAGAGCTTGTCGACCTTCACGCCGGGAAGGCTCGATAGATCGATGGTTTCCCCCGACGCGATCATGCGCTCGGTCATGGCGCTGACCTCGCGGTCGCTCATGCCAGAGAAATACGTGGCCATGAGGAACGAAGACATCTGATAATCGGGGATTTCTCCGCTAAGATAACCGTCAACGAGAGTAGCGATATCTTCGGGAGACAGTTCTTCGCCATCCCTCTTCTGGTGGATGAGGTCGACAGTTCGCATGTATAAGAACTGAGAGTAGCATACTTGATTGGAAGTAAAGGACAATCGGCTAGAAGCTATGTCCCTAGAGTCCGACTTACTGGAAGCCTTTGAGCTCCATTCGCCCAGCCAGATTCGCCAGGCGCTCGCTGCCGGAGCCAGCCCTGTTGATCCCATTACGGACAAAAGGCCGATCGACATCCTGATTGAGATGTACACCCGATCTGCGGAATTCGCAGATTGCCTGCGGGTGATGCTGGACGCTGGGGCGAAGATCGGCGATCCGCTGCTCGAAGCAGTACTACTGGACGACGACGGCGTCCTGCGCGAAATTCTGAAGACTTCGGCCGCGGAGCTGCATCGAAAACTCTACCCCTTGTGTGCCTACACTTCCTGCAAGGGGGTATCGGCTCTGCATATCTGCGCCGAATTCAACTCGGTTCGGTGTGCCCGTTTCTTGATCGGGGAGGGGGCGGACATCGACGCCCGCGCCGATGTGGATGCCGGCGGCCTGGGCGGACAGACACCTCTGTTCCACACCGTGAATAGCAACCAGAATTATTGCCGCCCGATGATGGAGTTACTGGTCGACGCCGGCGCGGAACTTGATATTCGCCTGAAGGGACTCGTGTGGGGAGACTCGATGCCGTGGGAGACCGTTGTATTCGACGTTACGCCGATCTCCTACGCGCAATGCGGGCTGTACCGCCAGTTTCACAGGCGCGAGCAGGATATCTACAGCAACATCGCGTATCTTCATCGCAAAAGGTACGGAACCGAGCCGATTATTCGGAACGTTCCGAACAAGTACCTGTTTCCCTGAGTATCAACGTTTAAGCTTGGGCCTCCAGTCCGGGCCAAACTGGACGCCTAGCAATAGGCCGGCCACCTCTCCGTAATTCGCTACGCCGGAAGGAATGCGATTCGCCTTGAGATATCGGTCGTACACCATCGAAGAGATGCGCGATGCCCTCGGATTCACCTGCCGGCGCGCCCGTTCAGCGATGGCACGCAAATCCTGTAGCGGCCCGGGAGCCAGCCGCCGAACTAATTCGGAGCGAGCTTCATCACTAACAATGGGCAGCATTTCCTGGAAAACAAATAGCCACGCGCTGTATTGGTCCGCCTCCGATCCATGGATACAGGTCAGCCATCCCGCGAAGCTGGCCTCGGATTCATCGGCGAATCCCGCCAGGTGGCCCCACTCATGCGCGATTACCATCGGACGTTCGATGGGCAGCACGCTATCGTCGATCAGAATTTCGAGAAAAAATGGATCGGTCATCCCGCTGACCCCGGTCATGCGAAAGAACGGATTCAGCAGCGTGCTTTTAGGACGTCCGGGAATGGCGAAAACAGCACCGCCCAGTTCGCGCTCGGCACGGTTGAATCCGTTTACGAGCGACGTCTCCACAAAATCCGCATGAGCCTGACCATAAGTCGCATTCAACCGTTCGATGGACGTGGCGGCAAGTGAACGGGCGCCATCTTGCGAAACCCCGCGAGCATCGACATCGAGTTTGTCGGTTAGTTTCACTCGCCGGTAGTTGAATCCCCACAGGCTGACGAACGCAATGTACAGGATTGACGCCCAAACCACGGAACGCCACAGAACCCGGGCGGTAACGCGCTTTCGCCGGCGTAGGTCCGCCCAAAGAGATGTCACCCACGCAGCGACGATCCCGACGATCAGCACATCGAGCAGCGAGAATGGCGCAAGATTCGAGGCGCTCGTAATGACGCGCTGAAGGTGAATATATAGAAACGTGGAATAGAAACGTTCGACGAATGCCTTCGGGACAGGCAGGATCGCAAGGAGCACAGCAGCGCAGATAGATGCAATTTTCAAGTCTGACGATTCTACCGCGACCATTTGGCCGTGCACGTGCCTCTAGTCGACCAGAGGACATTTCAGATCAAATGAAGAGACTACTACTGGCAGTAATGTTGTTAGGGGGAACGTCCGTATTTGGGCAGGTATCCCTGGGCATCAGGATTGGCGCACCGCCCGCTCCGCGCGTGCTTCGGGTTCGTCCGAACAGTCCGGGTCCGGGATATTCATGGGTGGATGGCTACTGGTATCCGTCAAACAACCGTTACGTTTGGCATGCCGGATACTACACTCGGCCCCCGTATGAAGGCGCAGCGTGGGTTGGCCCGCGCTATGAAGGGCAGCAGTATTATGCGGGCTATTGGTCAGGCAACGACCGCCGGTATGACCATGATCATCGCTGGGATAAGGATAAGCGGAACCGCGACTATAACCGGAATGACGGCAAGGGCTACGGTAACCACTAGAAACCAGGTCTGATCAGCTGACCATATCTGGCCAAATGACCAGGTATGGTCGGCTCTTTTTTGAGTGGTCTAGTGCCCCGATGTACGATTTCGCATCAAATCCGCCATCTCCCGGCTCGCGTGCGAACCCAAACCATCGAGTCCGGCGATCACGCCTTGCTGATCCTCCGCAGAGCGGTTCTGGTTGAGTTTCCACTTGCCTTCGACCCGATCCACCACAATTTCAACGCCTACGATTGCTCTCGCCATACCTTCTATGTACTCCGGCGGAGCGTCCGCTACGGACCAGCGTTCTTCGAAACTGGCTTCGTTGAAATTCGTCAACCCATGCAGGTGTCGCAATAAAGACGGTGAGTCTTCGAACACCGTGGCAGATCCCGATATGTGGACCGCGACGTAGTTCCAGGTAGGAACAACTTTGCCGTGCTTGCGTTTTTCCGGATACCAGTTTGGAGTGATGTAGTGGCTGGCTCCGGTGAAGATCATGAGCACCCGTCCACCGGACGCAAGCTGACGCCACTGCGGATTGCTTCGAGCCATGTGGCAGCGCACTCGTCCTGCGTCTCCTGTATTCACGTCCAAAAAAACCGGCAGGTGAGAAGCTTCAGGGCCATCCGGACCGCTCGTAACCAAAGTACCGAACGGATGAGCCCGGATGAACGCGTGTAGCTCCTCCGGGCGATCCTCCCGAAAGTGAGCCGGGTTATACATGGTATTGCCTTTTAGGCCGCGCGCAGCAGCACTACGGTGATGTTGTCGGGTCCGCCGCGCGAGCGGGCGGAAGCGATTAGTTCTTTGCTCTTGGCCTCGAGCGATGACTGCGAGGACAAACCCTTCTTGATCTCCTCATCGCTCACTACGCCATGCAGCCCGTCGCTCGAAAGCAGAATCAGCATACCCGGAACCGGCTTGACCTGATAGGTGTGCACTCGAAGATTCTCGGAGACTCCGATGGCCATAGTGAGCACATGACGCATAGGATGGCTCTTGAGATTCTCCTCATCGATGCCCAGCCGCCGGCCGACCTCATTGACCCACGTCTGATCCTCGGTGACAGCGTTCAGACTTCCGTTCTCAAACGTGTACACCCGGCTGTCTCCGACGCTGGCGATGAGCAAGTTGCCGTTGTTCTCAAGCGCAGCCACCAGGGTGGTGCCCATCCCTTCCATCTCGGGATTTCCGGCCGCGGCATCCATGACCCGCTGGTTGGCGCGTCCGAAGGCAACCACCAGACCATCGGAATCCATGGTCTTGCCGTTTTGAGTAACAGCCTGCTGGATGGTCTCCGCGGCCAGGCGCGAGGCGTGTTCGCCTGCCTGTGCGCCCCCCATTCCGTCGGCCACTAGATACAGTCCGATGGCGGGGATCACCAGAAAATAGTCTTCATTATTGCTGCGGACGCAACCCGGGTCCGAAGCTCCAAAGGCTTCTAACATTAGCTTTAAGGATTATAACGAAATGCCGCTCACTGTCGTTCGCGGTTCGGTAGGATGCTCAGAACCGCGAACGGCAGTGAGCGGCCAACGTGAACCGCGAGTGTCAATGAGCGGCCGGAGACGGTGATTCCAAAATCGACTTCAGCTGAAAGTACACGCGTTCCTCGTATGTATACTTCAGCCGTTCCAAAGCCTGGAGACGAGCATCGGATGGTGTCGCCGCGCGCAACCCCTGTTTCTTCAAGCAGCGCCCGAGCAGCAGCGTCGACATCTGATCGCCTGGATCTCGGTCCAGCACTTCGCGAAACCGGTCCGCCGCGGCTGCGAAGTCGCCCTTCTTGAACAGCGCGTACCCAAGATTGAAACGAAAATCCGGATCGCTGGGGTCCTGATCCAGCGCCTTGCGAAACGTGTCGATGGATTGCGGCAGATTCTGGCGGCTCTCCGCAGCGCCCAGATTATTCCACACGGCGCTGATGGGCACCTTCGCCGAAATCATCTGGAATGCCTTCTGTGCCGCTTCGAAATCTCCGGCCTGATAACGCGCGATGCCCAGCAGAAAACTCGCCTCGCGATAGTGATTTTCGGTCGCTCCTACTTTCTCCAGCCACTGTGCCGCTTCGCGATAGTCTTTCCGTCCAAAGTGGATCTTGCCCAGCTCGAACGCGGGCGGGGAGAAGTCCGGATCCTGGCGAGCCGCCTGTGCGAAATATTTTTCTTTCTGCTCGGTAGTGGCGGCCAGCAATCCCCTGATATAGTTCTCGAGCGCATCCAGAGGCACCGGCATGCGCAGAGTTCGGAACTCCGATTCCGCCGGAGCCTGCGCCGGAGACACAGCGTTGAGTACTCGCCAAGCCAGATGCGCTTCGAGCGTCGCCAGATCTTCCACCGCGCCGCGTTCCTCGAAGACGGCGCTTTGGCGAAGCCGCCGGCGATCCGAAACGCGAGCTTGAATTTTCAGCGAACCTTTGGAAGTCGTTCCGGACGCGCCCGCAATCGCAGGAGCCGGCGTGTAGAAAAACGTTCCATGCACCACGTGCTCGGCATCCAGCACTTCACCCAGCTTCAAGATTGAGCCTTCGGTAAGCTCCCCACGCTCGCGCAACTGCAATCGGCGATACGCCTCGGCGATTCGATCGCGCTCCAACGTCAGGACGCCGCGGGCGGAAAACGTCGCGCGTAAATTCTCCGCGATGCTTTCGCCGATCCAATCGACATTGGAAGATGTATTCGAAGAAACGTTTGCGAAGGGAAGAACGGCGGTATCGTCCGCGAACAGTGAGATCGCGGCCGCGCCGGCGGCAAGTGCTATGCGCAGGATAAGCCGCATTTCACTAGTCTAACAATCAGGTCTAACAGGGATCAGGTTACTGTTTTGCCGGGCCCGCAAGTTCGCCGGCCGTCTGCATGGGTTTCACGCAGCGTTCTTCGGCTTCCTCGAAGCCGTTCACCGTCAGCGTATAGCGTCCCCCGTCGGTGCGCTGAACAAAGCCTTTGCCTTTCAGGTACCAAAGGGCGGCTTCCAGATGCTCCTTGGGGCAGCCCAGCAGTTCCTCGAAAGAGTGGACCGTCAGAGAGGCGCGTTCGGGATCTTTCACGGTGGTGGCGTACAGCAGCGCGAGGATTCCTTGCCGCTTGCGCCTTTCCACGTCGGGTCCCGTTGCAATCGTGGCTTGGTCGAAAATCTTCCAGCGCAGTTTCTTTTCCGCGGTGTGCCGGGCGTCGTACGCGGCCCGGCGCTCAGGATCGCTGAGCGTTTGATATGCCTCGGTGAGACCCACGAACAGCTCCGAGTTTCCGGTATCGGCATTGTCGGGATGATAACGCTGGGCCAGAAGCCTGTAGACGCGATGCAGAGTCTCCGTGTCGGCGTTCGGACTCAGCTGCATGATTTCGTAGTAATCCTGCTGCTGAAATTCCGATGCCACGGTCCCCTGTTTTTGATGATTCTGGTGGTTCTGATTGTTTTGCTGTTGCGCCTGCTCGCGCTCGGCCTTGCCGTCCAGGAATTCGATCCCGGCCTTGAATCCGCCGTTGGGATCCTCGTTGCACCAGGTTATGGTGGACCGTCTTGAGATTTCGAGACGCTCGTCGCCCAGCTTGCCCCGAACATGGACGGTCGTCCCCGGTTTTATCGGAGCTACCAGAGTGATGCTGAGCCCGGTATCGGACCAATCCACCAGGTCGGCCGTGACGATCCGGGCATTGCCCATCCCGTCCCGCAGTTCCACGCGGATGACCGAGGGCGAAGTGACATTGCGCCTCAGGGCCCGCCGCCGTTGATCTCGTTGGGTAGCGCTCATGAAAGCCTCGTACTCAAGTACCTCCATCGGCTGTTCCGAAGGTTCTCTGTAGAAGCCTAACCGGTCATACTGACAGGAACTTGCGGACCGCCTCCAGACCGGCCGCCGCGATTGTGGCCGATCCGAACCCCTCCAGCCATTGGACACGGGGGTCGCGCCGAAACCAGGTAAGCTGCCGCTTGGCGTATTGCCGGGTCTCGATCTCTGTCGATTCCCGGGCTTGTTCCAGGGTCATCTGGCCTCGCAGATAAGCCAAAACCTGTTTGTATCCCAGCGATTCGAAGGGTTTTTCATCGCCCGACAGGCCCCCTGCAAGCAGCCCCCGAACCTCTTCGATCAATCCCTCGTTGAACATTCTCCGAGTGCGAGCCGCGATAGCCTCAACCAGCAGCGTCCGATCCGGCGCGAGACCGATTTGACATAGTCTGAAGCCCTCGAGAGGGCTAGCCGTGGAAGGCGACGGCAGGGCCGTGCGGGTTAACATCCGAATCTCCAAAGCGCGGGTCAACTTCTGGATATCCCTTGGATGAATGCGAGTTGCCGCAGACGGTTCCAATCGCCGAAGCAGCCTGTGGAGCGAGCCAGGGCGGCGCTGTTCCCGATCGCCCAGCCGGGCGCGCAGCGATTCATCCCTGGAGGGTAGCGACGGCAGTCCGTCCAACAATGCCCGAAGGTAAAATCCCGTCCCGCCGACCGCCACCGGCAACCGCGCACGGGAAGCGATTTTGGCGATGGTTTCGCGGGCGGCGCGACCATAATCACCTGCGGAGTAACTGTTTTGGGGGTCCAGCACGTCGAACAGGTGGTGGGATATGCCGCATCGTGCCGAAACCGGAGTCTTGGCGGTGCCGATATTGAAACCACGATACAGCTGGAGGGCGTCGAAATTGACGATTTCTCCCGAGAACGCTTGGGCGATGCGCAACGCCAAATCGCTCTTACCCGATGCCGTCGGGCCGACGATCGCCACCAAGGGTCTCTCCACGCCTGCCATCGTAACGTGTGCCGAACGGCTGTCACAGCGGGCAGATATACTGAGGGTGTAGGATTCGCCGGTCTAAATCCACGCGAGCAACTGGCCGGTTAAGGAAAACGAATCGATATGCGATTACTGAACGCGGTGTTCCTGATCTTATTGCTGGTCGGCGGGGCATGCTGGGGGCAGGGAAACACTCCCGCTCCGGTCGCGGATCGGGCTACGGCCTACTACCGCTACTCACTAGCGCATATGTATGCCGAGCTGGCCGGAGCCAGTACCAATCGCACCGATTACGTTAATAGCGCCATCGAGAACTACAAAGCTGCGATCAAGGCGGATCCTTCTTCTACTTTGATGCCAGAGGAGCTGTCGGATCTCTACAGCCAGAGCGGCCGCATGCGCGATGGCCAAACCGACGGCGAACAAGCCATCAAGCTGAATCCGAACGATCTGGCGGCGCACCGCATACTCGCCCGGATTTACGTGCGGCAAATCGACGCACAGCGCGGGCGCGTCAACGAACAAATGCTGCGCCAGGCCACGCAGGAGTATCAGAAGATCACCGAGCTCGCCCCCAAGGATGCCAACGCCTGGGTCTGGCTGGGCCGTCTGCAGAGCGCTGCGCAGAATACCGATGCCGCCGAAAAGGCGTTTCGCAAAGCGCTGGATCTGGAACCCGATAACGAAGACGGTCTGACCGGTCTTGCCACTGTATTAGGCATCAAAGGCGATGGAACCGGTGCTGCCGACCTGCTGAAGCGCGCCGCCGACAAAGATCCTAGCGCCGACAGTCTTAATCGCCTCGCGGACGCCTACGAGCAGATGAAGGAATACGGCCTGGCAGCAGACACGCTGCGCCGCGCGCTGGAGTCCAATCCTCCCAATGCTGCCGAACTGGAACGCAAGATGGCGATGTTCCTGATCTCCGCCGAACGCTACGATGACGCGCTTGCGGCCTATCAGGATCTGGTGGGTGACGATCCCACGGATGCCGATTCGTATCTGCGCATGTCGCAGCTCTATCGCCAGAAGCGCGACTTCGCCAAAGCCCGCGAAGCTTCCGACAAAGCCAAGGCGATCGATCCGAATAGTATCGAGATCAAACTAAATGAGACGTACATCCTGCAGTCCGAGGGTAAGTCGCCTGAGGCAATCGAGAATTTGCGCAGCATTCTGCAGCAGACCCAGCGGCCCACCTACACTCCGGATCAAGTGAACGGCCGTGCCCAACTGCTGGAGCAGTTGGCTGTGATGCAATTGATTGCGGATCAAACCCAGCCCGCTGTCGACAGTTACCGCCAGATCGCCACACTGGATGCGGCTCGCGCTCCGCACGCCAGCGCCAGCATCATCGCTGCCTACATGGGCGCCAAGGAGTTCGCCAAGGCTCAGGAAGAAGCGGATGCCGCCGCGAAGAAGTATCCCAATGATCGCGAGGTTCGGGTGAGCCGGGCGTCGCTGCTGGCCGAAATGGGCAAGACCGATGCGGCCGTCGCCGATGTCAAGAAACTGATCGACGGAAAGAACGACTTGGCGATTCAGTTGGCCCTCGCCGATCTCTACATGAAGGGCAAGAAGTTTGACGACGCTGCGAAATCCCTGGACGCTGCCGAGAAACTTGCCGATTCCCAGGAAGAAAAGATCGACGTCTGGTTCAAGCGCGGCGCTATGTTCGAGCGCCAGAAGAACGCTGCCGCTGCGGAAACCGAATTCCGCAAGGTGCTGGCCGTAATGCCCGATAATCCAGCCACGCTGAATTACCTGGGCTACATGCTTACCGACCGCAATGTTCGCCTGACCGAGGCGCTGGCGATGATCCAGAAAGCCGTGGACAGCGAGCCGAATAACGGCGCGTATCTCGACAGTCTGGGTTGGGTGTATTTCCGCATGGGACGCATGCAAGAAGCTGAAGACAATATGCGCCGGGCCGTCGATCTGGTGCCGCACGATCCGACCATGCACGATCATTACGCCGAAGTGCTCTTCAAGGCCTCCAAGGTCAAGGAAGCCATCGCGCAGTGGGAAGAGTCGTTGCGGGAATGGCAAACCAGTTCGCCTTCCGAGCTCGATGCTGCAGAAGTCGCCAAGGTCAAGGACAAGCTCGAAAACGCCCGGGTTCAACTGGCTCGCCAGAGTAACGGCCGGCAGTAATTCACGATTCAGTTTCAGTTGCTAGACTGAAAAATCTCATGCAAAGAAGACTCCTGGTCCTTCTGCTGGGCGTGTGCGCCTGTGCAGATGCGCAACAACGCCCTTCCGCGCAAAATACCGAACCTAAACTGGTGCTGGCGATCGTCGTGGATCAGTTCCGCTACGATTACCTGACTCGCTTTCGCGCCGATTTCACTGGCGGCCTGAAACGCATGCTGGAGCAGGGCGCAGTATTCACCAACGCCCACTACGATGCGTCACCGACCGTTACAGCTGTAGGGCACTCCACGTTTCTCACCGGAGCGATGCCGGCTAAAAGCGGCATCGTCGGGAATCAGTGGTGGGAGCGCACCGAAAACAAAGTCGTCACCAGTGTGTCTGATGACAAGGTGAAGATGCTGGGAGGCATTGGAGTCGGCGCCGGATCGTCGCCCGCACGCCTGTTGGTTTCGACCGTCGGCGACGAGCTAAAGAATTCCGGCAAAGGCGGCAAGGTAATCGGCATGTCACTCAAGGACCGCAGCGCGATTCTTCCCGCCGGCAGGAAAGCCGACGCCGCGTATTGGTTCGACGGACAGTCGGGTAACTTCGTCTCCAGCACGTATTACTTCACGGAGCTTCCATCCTGGGTGCGGGATTTCAACGCCACCCGTCCTGCCGATCGATACGTGGGGCAGGATTGGATGGGCCACAAAATGCCCGCCACCAGCGGTCCGCAGCTGTACAACAACGTGGATGCATCGCCCTTCGGCGACGAACTGTTGCAAGCGCTCGCCCTCCGCACGCTGGACGCTGAAAACCTCGGCGCCGGATCGAAGACCGACCTGCTGGCCGTCAGCTACTCTTCAGTGGATTATGTCGGCCATCGCGACGGGCCGGATTCGCCTGAAATTCACGACATGGTGAAGCGTGTGGATAAGCTCATCGGCGCTTTAATCGATGCCGCCGAAGCGCGCGCCGGGAAGGGAAATGTTCTGGTGGCCTTCAGCGCCGACCACGGATCGACGCCGGTTCCCGAAGAAAACCAGAAGCGCGGGTTCCCCGGTGGCCGGATCCAATGGCCGGCTTATCGGGCCGCTGCGGAAAAAGCCTTGAACGATAAATTCGGCGCCGGACAATGGATCTCTTTCAGTGCCGACGGTGTCATATACTTCAACCCGGATCCGATTCCGGGCAAGAAACTGGATATGGCTGAAGTTCAAAAAGTCGCTGCCGATACGATTCGGGCGCAGCCCCACATCGCGCGCGTGTATACCAAGACCCAGCTCTCCGCGGGCATCTCCGGAAACGATCCAGTCGATCTGCGGGTGCGTAATGGGTTCAACCCGGTCCGCAGCCCCGATATTTTCACCGTGACCGAGCCCTACTATATCTTCAACGCCACCGGCACCACTCACGGATCGCCGTATGATTACGATACTCATGTTCCCGTGATCTTCCTCGGCCTGGCGCGAATCAAGGCGGGAAGCCATGCGGAAACAATCGGCGTCGAGGATCTGGCTCCCACGCTGGCCAGCCTGCTGGGGATCGGGGCTCCCAGCGGAAGCATGGGGCACGTTCTGGCCCGGATAACGAAGTAAAGTAGAATGGTTTAAAAGGAGTTCGACTCGCTCATGCGTTTTTTCCAGCTTCCCGCGGTGGCCTTGTGCGCCGCCGGATTGATTTTCGTTTCCACGGCTCCCCCGGCGCGGGCTCAGGGAGCCACCCAGGTTAAAGTCGCTGTGGTCAACTTCCAGAATGCAGTCCTCAGCACGGCTGAGATCCAGAAGGCTCTCAAGGAACTGGCGGCCAAGTACAAGCCCCGGCAGGACGCGCTCCAAAAAGGCCAGCAGGAGCTGTCCGATATCCAAACCCAGTTGCAGGCCAGCCAGGGCAAACTAAGCTCGTCCGGTGAAGCCGACTTGCAAGCGCGCGGGCAGCGCAAACAGACCCAACTCCAGCGGATGAGCGACGACCTGCAGGCCGATGTCGAAGCCGAGCGTGACGAATCTGTCCGCCGGGCCAGCACGCGTATGCAGGAACTCCTCAAGAAGGTCGGCGAGGAGAAGGGCCTGGAACTGATCGTAGATTCCGCCGCAGCGCCATATGTCAAAGCGGGGATCGATATCACGGATCAAGTCGTAGCTGCCTACGATAAGGCTTATCCTGCAAAATAGAGCAACGAAATAAATCATGCCGGGCTTTCTGGATACCTACGGAGTTGAGGATCATCGCCGCGGGCGCCTGATCATCCGGATCATATTATCCGTAGTGGTGATTGCCGCGGTCGGTTCGGCCGGCTACCTATACTTCCGGACGTGGAGCCAGGAACAAACCGTCAAGCGCTTTTTCGCCGCGCTCGATAAGCAGGATTTTCAGGCCGCGTATAAGATGTGGTGCCCGACGGAAAATATCTGCAAGTACAATCCTTTCGATAAATTCGAGCAGGACTGGGGTCCGTCGACGCCGTATTCGCATGGATCCGCCGCCACGGTCGATAACATCGACTTCTGCGGCGACGGCGTGGTTTTCAACGTCTCCTACCCCAACGCTGAGAAGTTAGTCTTATGGGTGGAGCGGAACACCAACATCATCAGCTTCGCTCCGTCGGATTGGGAACGGTGTCCAGGTAAGCATTGGCAGTTCCGCAGATTCTTCAAGTCCCTCTTTTCGACCTAGCTTTTAACTCGAGGGTTGTTCCAGTGTTTCCAGCCCAATGCAAGCAGGCCGAGAAGGATCAGTGCGGGGAATAGACTCTCTCCACGCTGACCCAGGACAAAGAACACGATGACAGCGGCACCAGCCATTGTCACGGCCAGCAGCGCCACGCCGATCAGTACTGTTCGCGGGATCAAAATCAAAGCGGCGCCAAGAACTTCGACAATCCCCGTGAAATATCGGAACCACTCGCCGAGGCCGATCTGGTTAAACATGCTCACCCAGTGAGAGTTCGGGTTCGTTGCCGAGAATTTCTCCCCGCCAGCGATCAGAAACACGATAGCAACACCCAGGCGAATCATCCAATCGGCGATGTTCACCCGTGGGTGCGTCTCTTCCGGTAGTAGCGTCAGATCAGCCATGGTTTTTGCACTTCTGCTTGTCGGCTAACATTCTACGCCTGGAGCGCGCCGGTTTCCCACTTAGTCCGTGAGTTTAGGTCCCACGGCAGATTTCGGTCCCGCTGTATTTTTGCTACGCTAAATCCTTGCGTCCCTCCATAACGAACTGGTCCATTTGGGGTTACCTGCCGGTCATCGCGGCGATTGCAGTCGTGTGGTCGCATTCCATGGCCAACGCGCAATCGCAGGCCGGCGCACCTCTGAAGCTCGATACGGGCGAGGAGATTTATAAGGCGGCTTGCGTCGGCTGCCATGGCCCCGACGGCAAGGGTCAGCCCAAGTCGACACTGGGATTCGAACCGCCCGCGACCTTTCCGGACTTTACCGATTGCGCCGGCGCCACTCCGGAGCCCAATACTCATTGGGCCACGATGATCCACGAAGGCGGGCGGTCCAAGGGCTTTTCCCCGATCATGCCCGCGTTTGGCGATGCACTGACTAGCGAACAAATCACGCGCGTCGTCGGCTACCTGCGCACGCTCTGTACCGACCAGCACTGGCCGCAGGGTGACATGAATTTCCCCCGGCCGCTGTTCACGGAGAAAGCGTTTCCGGAAAATGAAACCGTGCTGACCACCGCGTTCAATACAACCGGACCTGCCGGCATTACCAACGAACTCGTGGTCGAGAAACGCCTGGGCGCAAGAACGAATATGGAGCTCATCGTTCCAGGAGCGTTTCAGAAACAGCCTTCAGGTTCCTGGTTCGGAGGCGTCGGCGATATCAGCGTGGAACTGAAGCGGACTGTATTTTTCAGCAATCGGACCGGCTCGATCCTGGCGCTGGCCGGCGAGCTTAAGCTTCCGACGGGAGACGCGAATCGCGGATTCGGCAACGGAGTGACTACGCTTGAATCCTTCGCTTCGTTCGGCCAGGCCCTGCCGCGGCAAAGCTTCGTCCAAACGCAGTTCGGCATCGAGGGGCCGTACCGGCGCAATCAGATCCCGGCGGAACTGTACTGGCGAACCGCGGTCGGAAAAACGCTGGCGCAGGACCGGGGATTTGGGCGGGGATGGACTCCCATGGTCGAGACGGTCGGCGTGCGCGAGTTGCGGCCGCAGGCGAAAGTCGAATGGGATGTCGTGCCGCAGATGCAGGTGACGCTCAATAAACGCCAGCATATTCGCGCGAATGTAGGCATTAGCGTGCCGTTTGCCAACACAGCGAACCGGGCGACGCAGGTCGTTTTCTATCTGCTGTGGGATTGGTTCGACGGCGGCTTGCGGGACGGTTGGAAATGAGATTTCTTTTGGTCGGTCTGGCTTCGGCGCTGCTTCTGCAGGGTGCCGAGGCGCATAAGAAGGTTGGTCCGCTGTTCCAGACCTCCGACCGCTGCTTTGCCTGTCACAACGGGCTGACTACTTCCGCCGGAGAAGACGTGTCCATTGGCTTTTCCTGGCGTCCCACCATGATGGCCAACTCCTCGCGCGATCCTTATTGGCAGTCTGGTGTGCGCCGCGAAACCATCGATCATCCCGAAGCGGCCAAGGAAATCCAGGACGAATGTTCCAAGTGCCACATGCCCATGGCGCGGTTCGAGGCCAACGCAAACGGCAAGCTCGGTGAAATCTTTTCCCACTTAGGCGTCGATGACTCCAAGCGCGACGATCGCCTGGCCCAAGACGGCGTGTCTTGTTCGCTGTGCCATCAGATCTCCAAAGACAAACTCGGAACGCGCGAGAGCCTGGTGGGCGGATTCGTTGTGGATACCACGCGTAAGCTCGGCGAGCGCGAAGAGTACGGGCCGTACAAGATCGAAAATGGACAAACCCGCATCATGCGGACGTCGACCGAAGGGTACAAGCCCACCGAATCGGACCACATCCGGAAATCGGAGGTTTGCGCGACCTGTCACACCCTGATCACCAAGGCGCTCGGCCCCGACGGGAAGGTGATCGGCGAGCTTCCTGAGCAGATGCCCTACCAGGAATGGCTGAATAGCGAGTATAAGGACAAGCAGAGCTGCCAGAACTGCCACATGCCGGTAATCAAGGAACCCGTACGCATCACCAGCGTGCTAGGCGTAACTCGCGAGGAAGCCAGCCGCCATGTATTCGTAGGCGGGAACTTCTTTATCCAGAGAATGCTCAATCGCTACCGGGGAGATCTGAACGTCGTCGCGTTGCCGGAAGAATTCGAAGCCGCCGCCACTCGCACGATCGCGCACTTGCAATCGCAGACGGCGCAGGTTTCCATCGGCAATGTGAACGTTACCGCGGGACGGATCCAGGCCGATATCTCGGTAGACAACCTGAGCGGCCATAAGTTTCCCACCGCCTATCCGTCACGCCGTGCATGGCTGCACGTGACCGTGAAGGATCGCAATGGACGGGCGGTATTTGAATCCGGCGCCCTCGATCCCAGCGGCCAGATCCGAGGCAACGATAACGATGCCGACGCCACGAAATACGAGCCGCACTATACCGAAATTACCGCACCCGATCAAGTCCAGATTTATGAGGACATCATGGTCGATCAAGCGGGCAAGGTTACTACCGGCTTGCTAAGTGCGGTCCGTTTCATCAAAGACAACCGGCTGCTCCCGCGCGGCTTCAACAAACAAGGCGCCGATGCGGAGATTGCCGTTCTCGGCGGCGCTGTCCAGGACCAGGATTTCGCCGCGGGTGGCGACAAGATCCGCTATTCGATGAACGTCGCAAACGCGCAGGGTCCATTTCAGGTGGAGGCGGAACTCATGTTCCAGCCGATCGGCTATCGCTGGGCGAATAATCTCAAGCCGTACAATGCGGAAGAGCCGAAACGGTTTGTGGGGTATTACGAATCGATGGCTTCGGGCTCGGCAGTGCGGATCTCACAGGCTACCCGATTACTGCAATAGAGTATCCAGGGCCGGCAACGGTACGCCGCTCTCTTTCAACGCGCGCTCGTTAAATCCCTTCAGCGAGTACGCCGGACCTTTGCGCTGCTTGTAGTGCTCGCGGACATCGAGCCAGCCTTTCCATCCGACGAAGTAGGTCGGCAACTGGCAGGAAGAAAGCTGGGCGCGCTGAAGCTTGGCCGTCGCCTCTTCCTTCTCCTGATAGGTGTCCTTCATCATCAGATCCATCGCCTGCTGATCGGTCATGCCCATCGTCTGGAGCCGAACATCCAGAATTGTGTTCGCCAGCACGCGCAGGATCTGCTTATAGAAGGTGAGCCACAGTTCCTTGCTGTTGTTCATGTATCCCTCATCCGACATCATCTGTTGCGCGTACACAGCCCACCCTTCCACGTACGGAGTGTTGGCGAAGATGGTCCGCAACAGGCGGCGCGAGACCGGCTGGACGTCGTTGGCATATTCCAGTTGGACATAGTGCCCGGGCATCGCTTCGTGGATGGTCAACTGTTGAAGTCCATAGTTGTTGTACTCGCGTAGCTTCGATTCGACACGGGCGGCGGGCCAGCTCTTTGGAATCGGGGTGATCCAGTAGAACGCGCCCAGCTGCGGCTCGAGCGGCGGCGCAGCGTTGAACCCGCCGACACCGTAAATTCCGCGCATGAATTCCGGCGTCTCGATCACTTGCAGATTGGAACGTGCCGGCAGCGTCAGGAGATCCTTCTCCTTGACGAAAGCCGTCGCCTGCGCCAGCGTCTCCCGGGCCTGCGCCAAATACGTATCGGGAGTCGCATGCTTCTTTGCGATGTCCGCCAAGGCTTGTTGAACGGTCTTGGGCGCAGCAAGCTTCGCCATTGTCTCGCGGACAGTTTTCAGATCGCTCTCGGCCGTGGCCAGCAAGTCTTCGGGGGTGCGTCCCGACGCTAACACCAGCGCGAATTTCTTGGCATATTTATCTTTGCCTAAGCGCCAGTCGGAGGTGTGAGCCGATAACTTGTCTTTCAGGAATGAGTTGAAATCCCGCACTGCCGCCAGCGCTTTGTCGGCTGCCTGGCCATAAGTCGCCTTGCGGGATTCCGGCGCAGCGTCGCGCAGGGTCTTGTCGATCAACCCGATGTTTCCGTCGTTCTCTTCCTGGGCAACGCGATTCCAGACCTCCGGGGCATCCACCAGACTAGCCTTGGCTTGGTCGAACAAGGCAGGGAGGCGCTCCAAACGCTTGATAATGTGATCGAATCTTTTTTCGAGAGGCGCGTAATTCAACATGTACGGCGTGAACAGCGCATTGCCCGCCAGCTCGACGTAGATCGTCGGGTTGTGCTTATAGCTCTGGATCGTGTCCAACTCCAGCAGGCTCAGATCGATGTTGTTCTTGATGATGTCCAGATCCACGCGCTGCTCCCGGTCGAGCTTGGTCGCGTCCATCGCGGCGATGCGCATCTGGAAGTCTTTGTAGAAGTTCCGCTGCTGATCTAAACCTCCACCGCTGTAATCATCAATAAGTTCGTCAAGAGGCACGCCATTGTGCACGTGGTAACCGTTCCCGGTGGCGCTTACCGGAGATAGCGCCAGAGATCCATAGATGAAATCCTCGGTCAGTTTCTCGAAGTCCATGGCCGGGTTGGTGCGGTTACTACAGCTTGCCAGGAGCAAAGCGGCGAATACAATCGGCAGACGCTTCATCACACCACTATAAGGTGAACACAGGAAAAAGGGGGACAGGCAGCTCTGTCCACTCCCACGCCCGTGCGAAAAGTCTGGAGCTTGCGAGAGGGGACAGAGTAGCCTGTCCCTTTTTCAGCAAACGAATACTCGCTCGCCTGCCAGGAACGTTTCGATCACTTGAATCCGCCCATCCTCGACGCGGAAGCGCACCACGTCGGATCGATCCCCTGGACTCAATCCGCGCTGCCGGCCCGCGATACGGCCTACGCGCGCAGGATTCACCGTCGCCATGGCGATCGCCTCGGTCAGACTCAGCTTTGCCGTACGCATCACATTCGAAATCGCCGCATCCATCCTCAGGCTCGATCCGGCCAGGCGCGTGCCGCCGCGCAGGACCACGCGCTGGTCTTCCCGTAACTCGACTTCGACCTCGCCCAGCCGATACGGACCCGGCGTGCACATCGCCGGCATTACGGCATCGGTGATGAGGACGCTGCGTTCGACTCCTTTGGCGCGCAGAGCGACCTTGAGGAACGAATGCGGTAAATGGATGCCGTCCACGATGAAACTCGCGGCGAGCTTGTCTTCGGCCAGTTGCTCCCAGATGTAGTTGGGATGGCGGGGAAGTACCGCATCCGCCCCGTTCCCCAGATGCGTGGAAAGAGTCGCGCCTGCACGGACGGCATCGCCGATCTGCTCTCGCGTAGCCCGCGTGTGGCCGATGCTGGTGACCACGCCTTCCTGAGTGAGCTGGTCGATATACTTCGGAGCCCCGGGCCACTCCGGCGAAAGCGTCACCAGACGAACATTGCCTTGAGCAGCATCCTGCCAGCGTTTGAACTCCTCGAAATCCGGCGGACGAACCCAGCGAGCCGGATGCGCCCCGCGCGGACCATCGTGAGGCGAGATGTGCGGACCCTCGACGTGAAACGCCTCCATCGCCGGACCTTCTACCAGCGTTTCGCGCGCGAACGCCAGATTTCGCAGCGCTCCCAGCATGTCTTCCGGCGATCCTGTGATCACGGTCGGAAAGAACCGCGTCACGCCGGTCGAGAACATAGTACGGATAGAACTCGCGATGTCTTCAAGAGCCGCAGTGGGAGAATTGTAATCCACACCCGCGAACCCGTTCACCTGCAAATCGATGAATCCCGGAGTGATGAAGATCCCATCGCGCGCAGGCTCGAGCAGGGAATCGACGTGCGTGATCAGCGGCGCGCCTTCGATCCCGATGAAATCGCTGGTAGAAGTTTCAACGCCGTTACATTTCATCGCGATCCTGGTTTTTACACAGCATACTCACAGAGGCTAGCTGGTAACTTGAGCAAACCGCAAGAGAAACTTCCTGTGAATATCGCGAGATTGACCTGTTCATGAGCGTGCCTCTCCTGGTAGAAAGGAGAACAACAATTTCGCGGAACCGAATCGGTGCGTCAGTCTCG
>Ga0068857_100001324_pt1 | contig 19459 bp, 15 predicted proteins | sample KBSCornC72_FD_66591 | JGI IMG/M metagenome (GOLD analysis project Ga0068857, IMG submission 66591) | Corn rhizosphere microbial communities from Kellogg Biological Station, Michigan, USA - KBS Corn C7-2 | ecosystem: Host-associated > Plants > Roots > Rhizosphere > Soil ...
TACCATAAATCACCTCTCATCCGCAGGACGAGCCAGGTCAGCGCGAGGATAAAACCAAGCGCGGCCTTCCACTCGCCATGTCGCATGTACAACGATGGGCTGAACCGATCCGCCCCCGCGACCGATGGGTCTCGCCACGGCGTCGGTCTTGGAACGAAGGCGGGGACGTTTTGCTCCCAGCGCGCGTACGCCTCCGGAAATCGCGCGCTGATGTTTACCCGCTCCTTCTCGATCGTGGGCCCGTACACGAGCGCGAAGAACGCCACGACGACGAGAAGCAGCGACCAGTGGGCCGCGATCGCGAATCCGGCCGCGATCAGAAAACTGCCGAAGTAGAGTGGGTTTCGAGTATGGGCATACGGCCCTGTGGTCGCGAGCCGGTCGTTCTTCACGATGTGGCCCGCTGCCCACGCGCGCACCGCAAGTCCGATCAACGCCAGCGCGGCGCCCACGGCGAGCGTGAGCGCCGTGGGTCGCGGGCCGAACGCGATGTAAAGCGCCGCCAGCACGAACCCGAGCGGCAACCGCAGGCGTCTGGCGACCTGCTCGAAGGTCAATCCGCCATCTCCCGCAGCAGGCTCCGCGCGATGACGAGGCGCTGAATCTCCGACGTGCCTTCGCCGATCTCGCAGATCTTCGCGTCCCGCATCATCCGCTCGACGGGGTAGTCGCGCGTGTAGCCGTAGCCACCGTGTACCTGAATCGCCTTCAGCGTCGTACGCATCGCGAGCTCGGAGCAGAACAGCTTGGCCATGGCCGCCTGCTTCGTGAACGGCTTGCCCTGCTGGGCGAGCCACGCCGCGTGATACATCAGGTGCTTTCCTGCTTCGATCTCGGTGGCGCAGTCGGACAGCTGGAACTGCAAGCCCTGAAACTCGAAGATCGGTTTGCCGAACTGCCGGCGCACCGTGGCATACCGCATCGCCTGCTCGAACGCGCCCTCCGCCAGGCCTAACGAGAGCGCGGCGAGGCCGATGCGCCCGGCGTCGAGGGTGCGCATGAAGTTCACGAACCCCTGCCCTTCCGCGCCGAGCAGGTTCTCCGCCGGTACCTCGACGTCCTCGAAGATCAGCTCCGAGGTGTCAGAGGCGCGCCACCCGAGCTTGCTTTCCTTCTTTCCCGCTCTGAATCCGGCCATTGCTGGCAGCGATGGATCGTGCCCCACACCAACGTCCGTGGCTTTCGCGAGCTCGCTCGTGGGTTTTGTCAGGATGAACGAGCTGATTCCTCTCGTCCCGCGCTTCTTGTCCGTCACGGCCGTCACGACGAAGATCTCGCCGACGCCGCCGTGGGTAATGAACCGCTTCGAACCGTTGATGACGTAGTACCCGTCCTTGCGAACCGCCGTCGTGCGCGTGCCGCCGGAGTCGCTCCCGGCGCTTTCTTCGGTCAGGCCGAAACCGCCTAACACGCGACCACTGGCAAGGAGCGGAACGAAGCGCCGCTTCTGCTCCTCCGTCCCGAAATGCACGATCGGCGACGTCCCGAGCGTAGTGTGGGCGGAAATCGTGATCGCGTGCGAGGCGCAGACCTTCGCGATCTCGTGGATGGTGATCATGTAGGCGATGTAGTCCAGCCCCGCGCCACCGAGATCCTCGGACCACGGCACGCCGAGTAGACCCAGCTCACCCATCTTCTTGATGTTTTGCCAGGGGAACTCTTCGCGCTCGTCGAGTTGCGCCGCGACCGGCGCGACTTCCTCACGCGCGAACGAGCGCACCATCTCGCGAACCGCCAGGTGCTGCTCAGAGAAGTACAGTGAATCGTCCATGGAGCCTGACGCTGCAGAGCGATGTGTGTGTGTGTGTGTTAGGCGGCTTCGGTTTCGTCGGCGCCCTTGATCGCCGTGAGAAACCGCTCACCGTATTTGTCCAGCTTTGCCTGGCCTACCCCGCGAACCTCGAGCAGGCTCGCCGCCGTCCGCGGTTTCCGCGCGGCGAGCTCGGCGAGCGTTCGATCCGTGAACACGACGTATGGCGGAACTTTCTCCTCGCGTGCGATCGAGCTGCGCAACGTCTTGAGAGAGGCAAAGAGCCGCGCGTCAGCACCCTCCAGGACGAGCTCACTGGCCGGCTTGGCTTCACCACCACCGAATGGGTCCGCGCCTCGCACTCCGCGAGAACGCGACGAACCAGACGCAGCGGCCACTGGGGCGGCTCGCTCACGACGGGTTCGCGCCGAACCCGGCGCATGGCGCTCCTTACCGACGTGCACACCCAGGCAGTTGTCGCACCCCCCGCAAGTTCCGCGGCCAGCCTCGTCGCCGAAATATCGGAGGACAAAAGCTCGGCGGCAACCGGTGGTATACGCGTATTTCTGCATGGCATCGAGCTTTGCGAGTTCAGCCCGACGCCGACGGTCGATCACCGCCCACTCCACGGCGAACGCCGTGAGCGGTTTCCCGGGATCCGTGAGTCGTAAGCCGCCGCCAATACGCTCCCAGGTCAGGAACTGCCGCGATTGCAGCCCGGTCAGGATCGGGACCGCCGTCGCCGAGCCGCTGAAGCCGGGCGGGAGGCCGTCCAGGGAGACGACAGCGCCGTCGTTCAACCGATTGCCTGCGGCCCGCCACAGCGCGCGCAGCAGTCCGAGCTCAGGGTTGTGGGGGTCGGGCAGCTCCCGCTTGATCCGTTCCGGTGTCGCGAGCAGCCGAACGAACACCGACGAGCCGGACTCCGACTCCCGCCGTACGGCATCGGCGCGCATGAGGATGCGAACCGCGGACTCGACATCGCGCCCCGCCACCTTGCCGGCGACGAGCCGCGAAATGCGCTCGGGGCTCAGGTCGGTCAGGCCCGCCGCGTCGACCACCCGCTGCATCGCGGCATAGACCGCCTCCACGAGTGAGCGCTCGGGATACGCGCCTTTGATGAAGAACTCGTGCGTGAAGCGGTCCGGAAAGGCATGGAGGAGAACGCACTCCGAGTGAAGGCCATCGCGCCCCGCGCGGCCGGCCTCCTGGTAGTAGGCCTCCAGTGTGCCGGGCATCGCGTGATGGACGACGAGCCGCACGTTAGGCTTGTCGATCCCCATCCCGAACGCGTTCGTCGCCACGATCGCGCGGACGTCTTCATTCATGAAGCTGTCCTGCACCTCGTGCCGGTGCGCGTCGTCGAGCCCCGCGTGATAGGCGGTGGCCGAGATCCGCGCGCGCTCGAGGACGCCGGCGATTCGCTCGACGTTGCGTCGCGTAGAAGCGTACACCACGGCGAGACCGTCATGCTCTCGCAGCGTGTTCACGAGCGCGTCGTCCTTCTCGGTGTCGTTCCGAGTGGGCAGGACGTGGTAGTGCAGATTCGTGCGATCGAACCCCGTGACGATGATCGAGGGGTTTCTGAGCGCGAGCTGCGCCGCGATGTCGCGCCGGACTTCGGGCGTCGCGGTAGCGGTCAGCGCGACCGTCGGCGGGGCGCCAAGCCGTTCGCGCACGTGACGCATACGCAGATAGCTCGGCCGAAAGTCATGCCCCCATTCGCTGATGCAGTGCGCCTCATCGACGGCGAGGAGCGACACGCCCATCGCTCGAAGCCGCTCGGCCGCCGAACCGGCGTCGAAGCGTTCGGGCGCAACGTAGAGCAGCTTGATGTCGCCGCGCGCCGCGCGCGAAAGGCGATCCGAAACCTGCGACCCGGTGAGCGTGCTATTGATGAACGCCGCGGGAAGGCCACGCGCGGTAAGCGCGTCGACCTGGTCTTTCATGAGCGAGATGAGCGGCGATACGACGATGGTGAGCCCCGGCAGCATCAGCGCCGGAACCTGGTAGCAGAGCGACTTCCCGCCACCCGTGGGCAAAACCACCAGCGTGTCGCGCCCGGTCAGGACCGACGTGATCGCGCGTTCCTGCCCCGGACGAAATCCGGGGTAACCGAACGACTCGCGCAGCGTGGCGCGGGCCTGCTCCAGCAACAGCTCGGCGGAAACCTCGTTGGGCACGTCGAACAATAACGACGTGGCTCGACCGCGACCATCATCGCGCGATTGCGCGCACCGTCATTTCACACGCGGCGTTCAGACGGCGCGCGCAAAATGTCCTCGGGTGAACTTCCCACTCACGAGCTCGCGAACGAGAGACGTCGACGGCGGTGCTTCCACGCGCGACAGCGCGTCCAGCGACGCGCGGTAGCCCGCGACGATCTGTCGTACCGGATCGCCCGGTACGTTGAACACTGCGCGGAAACCGCGGATGTCCGACTGCCACAGTCGTGGCAGATACTCGGACGCTTCGATCGGTCTCGAGTGCAGCAGGCGGTTGCGACACGCGGAGTCGGTCGCCACGCCGAACGTGTAACCGGCCGGATCCGTCAACTCTACCACGGGATGCTTCTGCACGCAGAGGTCACGACATGTCGTCGGCTCGCGATCGAACGCCGCGGACAGCACGCAGTGCTCGATGGTCATCCCCTCCGGGCGGCCGTAGATCAACACGTCGAAGCCGCGCCCGCTCCACGGCGCCGAGACGGCGGCGAGCTCCGCGGTCGTCAGTTCGACCGATAGCACGATCCGGCGGGCACCGAGCCGGAAGAGCTCCGCAGCGGTGTGCTGGTTGAAGCAATTCACGGCGTAATCCGCTACGACGTCGCGGCCGCCACGCCCGAGCTCGGACACCAGGCCGAGGTGTCCTGACAGGATGGGCAAGTCGAGCGCGAGCCATTTGTCGAGCGAACGCCGCTCCTCCGGCCGCACGATCGTCGGCGTGCGGAGACGCAGCGTCACGCCGCGCGCGGCGAGCTCTTCGCCGAGCGCGCGCACGCGGGCTGCTGGTGGCGCCGGATGGCGCAGGAACGGGTCGAACGTGACCTCGGTGGCCCCACCGTCGGCAGCCGCGCGAGCGTCCTCGAGGCGATACACCTCGGCGCTCAGCGAGAACGGCACCTCGCCGGCGATCTCGTTAGGTATCTCATCGGTTTCCGTATCCGATACGCCGCGTACCCTCGCGACCGCCGCGGCGATCGCGCCATCCCGCTCGGCGATTCGCGCGACCTCCGCCCAGTCGCGCCGAACCATGAGCTCATTCACGACCTGCTGGCGGAGGTGATTCAGCTCGCTCACCGGCAGAAAGAGTCCGTTGGTGAGTCCGGCGAGGTCGAGCTCGCCTAACGAGAACGGGGTCTCGCCCAGGCGACCGAGCTGCTCGCGGAGGCGTGGGACATCGAGGGCATGCGCGCGGGCCGGGGCAAGCGGGACCTCGCCGCGGACGCTCACCTGTTCACCGTCTGCGGTGGCCACCACTTTGAGTGGCGCCCCAGGAGTCCCGAACAGCCGCATGTCGACTCGCGTGCGTCGCGCCCGAGCCGGCGCGCTCAGCTCGGCGAAGCTTGCACGCGCTCGCTCGAGCAGTGCCGCGTGTGACGTGCGGAGAATCGTCCACCCCGTTGGTACATTCACGCGACTCGCAATGGCCTGACGCGTGCTGCCTTCCACAGCGCGAACCGACCGCGCGGCCGAAACGGCGAAGCCTAACGCCTGCCCCTTCTGCCCCGCTGGTGGCTCGAAGCCAAGCCCGTCGCCGACCGCCACGGGCGACGTGACGTCGATCAACAGCTCACCACCCTCTCGCCCCATCACGACGCCGATCGCGACGCCGTGATTGTCCGGGTGAGTGCGCGTGATGTAGCCGCGCCCAGGACGGCCCACGTGCATGCCGGGCGTAAAGCCGCGGCTGAAGATCTGGACGAGCGGCTGCACTTCGTCGAACGTCGGCGGCGCGACCTCGCCGTGCTCGAGGCGGTCCAGGAACGTGCGATAGCCCTGCGTGACCGTCGCAACGTACTCCGGCTTCTTCTTACGGCCTTCGACCTTGAGGCAGCTGATCCCTGCGTCGGCAAGTGCTGCGAGCTGGTCGTGAGCGGCGAGGTCCTTCGCGGAGATGAGGAAACCGCGGTCGAGCTCCGAACCCGTGTTGGCATCCGTGAGCACGTAATCCTTTCGGCACGACTGCGCGCACGAGCCGCGGTTCGCGCTGCGCTCGCTGATCATGCCCGACATGAGGCACTGGCCCGAATACGAGATGCAGAGGGCTCCGTGCACGAACGCCTCGAGTCCGAGGTCCGGCACCGCGGCGCGAATCTGTCGAATGTCCTCGAGCGTGTTCTCGCGCGCGAGCACGACCCGGTTGACGCCGAGCTCTCGCATCACGGCCGCCCCGCTCGCGTCGTGCACGGTCGTCTGCGTCGACGCGTGCACCTCGAACCCGGGGTATACAGCGTGAATGAGCTTGATGAGGCCGATGTCCTGCACGATCGCAGCAGCGATTCCGCGGTCGATGGCCTGGCCGAGCAATGCGAGCGCGTCGGCAATCTCGTCTGGCTTGACGAGTGTATTCAGCGTCAGGTAGATGCGAACGCCCCGGGATGCCCCGAGCGCGCAGGCCCGCTCCAGCTCATCGAGGGTGAGCTGCGCGCCCTCGTCGCGCGCATTGAAGCGCTCGGCGCCGAGATAGATGGCGTCGGCACCGTTCGCCACGGCGGCCCGGACTGCATCGAGCGAACCGGCAGGAGCGAGCAATTCGGGGGCGCGACCGTGCGAACGCATCCCGCCAAAGATAACCGGCCTACTCCGGCTTCGTGGTCTTGAAGAACCGGAGGAGGAACGCGACGACGACGAGCCCGATGCCGACCCACCGCACCAGGGTGTCGTCGTACCGGACGCCGAACGCGAAGCTGCCAACGCCCGCGAGCGCCAACGCCAGCTTCGCGACCGTCATGCGATCCATGGCGAGCGCCTCGTGGAGGATGGCGTCCGTGAGCCGCGTTTCACGCCGACGCCAACCCTAGCGACCGCGCCTCGGCGTCCGGCACGTCGATCACCATGCGGAGGAGCGCGGTGGAGAACACCTTTCCCTGCGCATCGGTCTTGAGCGAAAGCGTTCCGCCGCCGTCGAGCGCACCATGAAGCAGGAAGTTCAGCGCTCCCAAGTTCGGCAGCTCGTATCGCTTCACACTTCCCGTAATGACTCCCCGGAAATGATCGGCAACACGACGCTCGCTCAGTTCGCGCACCAGGATCGGGTACCATTCGCGCTTGAGCGCGATCACGCCGACGTTGGCGGTGTCGCCCTTGTCGCCGGATCGTGCGTGGGCGATGTCCACGAGGCGGACCTTCATGCGATCACCTCCACGGCCGTCTGCACCTCGGTCTTGTCGATGAGCGCGGGCCAGTAGGCCACGATCTCCTCGACCTTTGGCCTGCCGCCCGCGAACCCGGTGACGCTTGGCGGTCCGTTCAGCACGAGCGGGGCGAGCTCGCGCGTGAAGCGCTCGACGGCCGCTTTGCTTTCACCCCGCACACCGAAGCGCAGCTGAACCTCGGGCAGGTCGGCGTTAGGCCGTCCCGCGAGCGGCCCGTGCGTGGCGGACACGCCGACGAACTCCGTCATGATCTTGTCGAACCGCAGTCCGAGTCGGTCGAGACGCTCGCGGAGCACCCGGTCGGCTGCCTGGGCTTTCTCGAGCGCATCCGGCCACGCGTACACGAGCGTGCCAACCGCTTTGAATCCGGCACGGTACGCAATCGACACTTTCAGCTTGTCGGTCGGCGCGCCTCCAGCAATTCCAAACACGCGCACGCGGTCGGGGCCGACGGACTCGAGCTGGATCGTCGTGAAGTCCGCGACCACATCCGGCGTGATGTACGCGTGCGGGTCGCCCATCTCGTAGACCAGCTGCTCGGTCACGGTCGGCACCGAGATGCGACCGCCGGTTCCCGGATGCTTCGAGATCTCGAACGTGCCATCCGGATGCGCGTTGACGATCGGATAGCCGACGTTCGCGAGGTCGGGCACGTCGCGCCAGCCGATCAGGCAATTCCCGCCCGAGCACTGCGCGCCGCACTCGATGATGTGTCCGGCGACGATCCCCGCGGCCAACTTGTTCCAGTCGTCAGGCGCCCAGCCGAACTCGAAGCGGAGCGGCGCCATCGTCAGCGCCGTGTCGGTCGACCGGCCCGTCACGACGACCTGCGCACCTCGTGAGAGCGCCTCCACGATCGGCGTCGAGCCGATGTAGGCGTTGGCGGACAGCACGCGGTCGCGCACCGCGGTGAGCGGTTCTCCCGTATCCATGTTCGCGAGCGCATGACCGCGCGCGATCAGGTCGTCGAGGCGAGGGAGCAGGTCGTCGCCCGTGACGACGCCAATCTTGACCTTCCCCGCGGCGCCGCGAGCCGCCGCCAACTCTTTGACGGCCTGCGCGCACGACACCGGATTCACGCCGCCGGCGTTGGCGATGACGCGCACGCCGCGTTCGACGATGGCTGGCAACACGCTCTCGATTGCGCCGAGGAAGTCGCGCGCGTAGCCCATCTTGGGGTCGCGCTCCTTCTGCTTTTGAAGGATCGACATCGTGACTTCGGCGAGATAGTCGAGCATGAGGTAGTCGACCGGCCCGCCCTCGACCTGTCGGCGCGGGGCCTCGAGCCAGTCGCCCCAGAATCCCTGCCCGGCTGCGACACGAACGACCTGCTTCACTCAAGCCTCGGAGAGGAGTGGTGGAAGAACGAAGGCGCCGAGATGCGGCCCGGCGTTATGCAGCGCGGTGCGGAGCGCCATTGCCAGCACGTCACGCGTGTCTTCGGGGTACACGATCGCGTCGACATAGCCACGCGCCGCCGCATAACGAGCGTCCAGCTGATGCTCGTAGTCGGCGCGCATCTCCTCGACGGCCTCGAGCACCCCGGGCGACGGGTCCCGCTTTCCCTTCTTCGCCGCTTCGAGCACGGGCCCGTGTACCGCCTGAATCGCCGCCTCGCCTTCCATGACGCCCATGCGGCCGGTCGGCCAGCTGAAGATGAAATCGGGGTCGAACCCCTGGCCGGCCATCGCGTAATAGCCGGCGCCTGACGCGTGATTCACCGTCAGGACGATCTTCGGCACACGTGCCGTGGCCATCGCTTCGACGAACCGAGCGCCCGCGCGAATGATCCCCTCATGCTCCGCCTCGGCGCCGACCATGAACCCCGATACGTCCTGTACGAACAGGAGCGGGATGCCCTGGCGGTCGCAGCGATCGATGTAGTAGGCGACCTTATCGGCGCTCTCGGCGTAGACGATGCCGCCGAACCGCGGCTTCTCGCCGGGACGCCCTTTGATGAGACCTCGCTGATTGGCGATCACGCCGACCGGAATGCCATCGATGGTGGCGTCCGCGCAGATCATCTCGCGCGCGAGGTTCCCCTGAAATTCGTCGAGCTTCCCGTCGTCGACGATCGCCTTCAGGACCTGGTGCATGTCGTATGACATGCGGTGGTCCTGCGGGAGAAGATTATAAAGCCGGTCCGTTTGGGAACCGGGAACTGGGAACTGGGAACCGTCTGCCCCCGTCGGGACCACTGTTCCCGGTTCCCGGTTCCCTGTTCCCGCCCGAACGGGCAATCGCTCCACGAGATCCCGCAATTTCTCAAGGCAGGCGGCATCATCGTCGAGCGCGTAATGCGCTACGGCGCTGATCTCCGTGTGCGTCACGGCGCCGCCTAACGTTTCCCCGTCGATCGTCTGGCCGGTGGCCCCCTTGACGAGGTTTGGGCCGCCCAGCCCCATGAACGACGTGCCCTTCACCATCAGGATCACGTCCGACAGGGCCGGCAGGTACGCGCCGCCCGCAATGCACGGGCCCATCACCGCGGCCAACTGCGGGATGCGCAGGTACCGGCGCATGATCGAGTTGTAGTAGAAGATCCGCGCCGCGCCGTACTGCCCCGGGAAAACGCCACCCTGGTACGGCAGGTTCACACCGGCCGAGTCCACGAGGTAGATGATCGGGACACGACAGCGCATCGCGATCTCCTGCGCGCGCAAAATCTTCTTGATCGTCTCGGGCCACCACGAGCCGGCCTTCACCGTCGCGTCGTTCGCGACGATCACGACCTCGCGTCCATGGACGGTCCCGATGCCCGTGACGACGCCGGCTCCGGGCGCCTGGCCGTCATACTGATCGTACGCGACGAGGAGGCCCACTTCGATGAATCGCGACGACCGATCACACAGTGTGGCGATCCGTTCGCGCGCGGTGAGCTTGCCCTGCTTGTGCTGCTTGGCGATCCGGTCGGCGCCGCCGCCTTCACGCAGCCTGTCTTCGAGCTTGCGGATGTCGTCGCTCAGCTTCCGGAGCCGAGGCGTCACCGCTCGCCCGACCTGGCGCCGGCGCCCTCGTGCTCCTCGAACCACTCGCGAATGTAATCGACGAGGTCCGAGGTCGACGTCCCGGGCCCGAACAGCTTGCCCATGCCGCGCCGCTGCAGCTCCTCCATGTCCTCTTTCGGGATGATCCCGCCGCCGGTGATCAGCACATCGTCGCGGCCCGCCTCGCGCAACAGGTCGAGCACGCGCGGGAACAGGGTCATGTGCGCACCGCTCAGAATCGACAGCCCGATGACGTCGACGTCCTCCTGAACGGCGGCGTTCGCGATCATCTCCGGCGTCTGATGGAGGCCGGTGTAGATGACCTCCATCCCGGCATCGCGAAGCGCGGCCGCGACGACCTTGGCGCCACGATCGTGGCCGTCGAGGCCGGGCTTGGCGATGAGTACTCGGATTGGGCGCATAATGGGCGTAAAGCTAGCCACCGATTGGAGCCGTGTCATCCTGAGCGAAGCGAACAATCTTCGTCGTCCTGATAGAGGGCGCTCGTCCGCGACCCTGAGGCATCCCTCGCTACGCTCGGGATGACAAGAAAATCAGGAGTCCTTCCGCGCTATCAGGAGCATTTCGCCGCTGCGACGGGTCACCGCGCGATCCGTCCAACCGTCATAGGCCGCTTCGACCACCAGGCCGTGCCGGGCGAACATTTCAGCGAGGTGCGACGCCGAGTACAGGCGAATGCGGTGCTCGCGTTCGCCGGCCGAGCGGCGGCCGCGCCAGGTCGATCGCACGGTCAAGACACCGGATAGTGCGTCGAAGGAACGCTCGTGGCCGATCATGGTGTGATCGTCCGCGAGCCACCAGTCCCGGGAGAGAAAGCGCCGCATGACGCCGTCGCGATTTCCCCCGTGCCAGACCAGGACGCCTCCAGGCTTGAGCACGCGCGACCACTCGGCCACGACGCGCTCATCATCACGCGGCAGGAGAAAGAAGCCAAATGAGGTGAAGAGGTTGACCACCGCGTCGAACCGAGCTGTCCATTTCGCTGGAAGACGGCGCATGTCGCCACGCGCATAGCGCAGCGTTTTGCCGGTTCCCCGTGCGTTCGCGCGGGCGAGCAGCTCACGCGAGAGATCGAGCCCATCGACGTCGTACCCGGCCTCGGCGAGCAGGTGCGCATGGCGGCCCTGGCCGCACGGGACGTCGAGGATCCGCGCCCCGGCCGGAAGGCCGACGACATCGATCAGTCGCGCGACCTCACGACGGTCGCGTGCGAGGTCGAAGATGGGGCTGTACTCGAGGAGGTACTGGGCGTCGAAGTAGGAGGCCCACCACTCGTTGGGAATCGGGAATCGGGAATCGGGAATCGAGGGACGCTCGGGATGCCTGGCCGCCGATCGCCGCTTCGCGCGTACCTGCTTCTTCGATTCCCGATTCCCGATTCCCGATTCCCTTCTCAAAAGAAGACGGGTTCCCGATACGCCCCGAACACCGCCTCCATCGCCGCGCGGATCTCGTACAGCGTGCAGTAGGCGCGCGCGCAATCGAGGATGTGCGGGATCAGATTCGCGTCGGTCGTGGCCGCGGCGGTGAGCTCGGAGAGTCGGCGCTGCACGAGAGCGTCGTCGCGAGTCCTGCGGAGCGTCGACAGCCGCTCACGCTGGAGGATCGTCGTGTCCTCGCCCACCCTGAGCAGCGGGATCGTGAGCTCCGGTTCGTCGGTGACGAACTCGTTCACGCCAACGACCACGCGACGGTGCTGCTCGATCTCCCACTGCTGGCGCGCCGCCGACTCGGCGATCTTCCGCTGGAACCAGCCCTGCTCGAGCCCCGAAACCACGCCGCCCACTTCATCGATCTGCTGAAAGATCTCTTCGGCCTCGCGCTCGAGCCGGTCCGTCAGCGCCTCGACGTAGTACGAGCCGCCGAGTGGATCGATAACGTTAGGCACGCCGGTCTCGTACGCCAGCAGCTGCTGCGTGCGAAGGGCCACCTGCACCGCTTCCTCTGTCGGCAGCGCGAGCGTCTCGTCCATCGAGTTCGTGTGCAGCGACTGCGTTCCGCCCAGCACCGCCGCCATCGCCTGGTACGCGACGCGGACGACGTTGTTCATCGGCTGCTGCGCGGTGAGCGTCACGCCGGCGGTCTGCGAATGGAAACGCAGCATCCACGAGCGCGGATCCTTGGCGCCGTAGCGATCGCGCATGTGACGCGCCCAGATGCGGCGGGCGGCGCGCAGCTTCGCGAGCTCCTCGAAGAAGTCGTTGTGGATGTCGAAAAAGAACGAGAGCCGCGGCGCGAACGTATCAACGTCCAGGCCTCGCGCGATCCCGCGCTCGACGTACGTGAAGCCATCCGCCAGCGTGAACGCGAGCTCCTGCGCGGCCGTCGATCCGGCCTCACGGATGTGGTAGCCCGAGATCGATACCGTATTCCACAGGGGCGCGTGCTCGGCTCCCCACTGGAACAGATCGACGATGAGACGCAGCGCTGGCTCTATGGGATAGCACCACGCGTGCTGCGCCATGTACTCCTTGAGGATGTCGTTCTGCACGGTTCCGCGCAGCTTCGTGCTCGGCACACCCTGACGTTCCGCCGCCGCCACGTAGAAGCAGAACAGGATGACGGCTGGCCCATTGATGGTCATCGACGTCGAGACCTGATCGAGCGGGATGCCATCGAACAGCGTCTCCATGTCGGCGAGACTGGAGATCGCAACGCCCGTCTTCCCGACCTCACCCTCGGATCGCGGGTGATCGGAGTCGTAGCCCATGAGCGTGGGGAAATCGAACGCCGTCGAGAGCCCGGTCTGCCCATGCTCGAGCAGGAACTTGAACCGCGCGTTCGTATCGGCCGCGCTGCCGAACCCGGCGAACTGCCGCATGGTCCACAGCTTCCCGCGGTACCCCGTCGGGTGAATGCCGCGGGTGAATGGGTAGGCCCCCGGCAGCGACTCGTCAGGCACACCCTGGCCGACGGTATCGAGTGCCGTGTACAGCGGCTCGACCTCGCCCTCGCTGTTGTTGAAGGCGATGTCGCGCTTCTCCCCCTTCTCATAACGTGTGCGCCACGCCGCCACTTCAACGCGCAGACGTTCGAGCTCCGCCGCCTGACGACGCAACGTCTCGTCGCGCTCGTCCGTCGTTCCGCTCGCAAGATCTCGCATAGACGTCATGATCGGGTCCGCGTCAAAAGGTCCACGCTTCGACTCAGTAGCTCATCGGCCACGGTGAAGGGTGTTGCCGCCCCTGATTCCATCGCTGACAGCGTCGAGTCGAGGAAGGCATTCGTGTCGGCGTCGCGCCAGAGACGCTGCCGAATCCTGTGCTCGGTCACATCGATCACCTGTTCCCGCAACCGCTGGCGGCGCCGGCGCCGAAGCTCGCCGCTCCCCTCAAGATAACGGAGGTGCCGGTCGAGCGCGGTGATCAGCTCGCCGATCCCTTCCCCCTTGGCGGCCACGGTCCGCAGCACCGGTGGCGTCCATGATTCTGTCTGCGCACCCGCCGCTGCCTCACGCGCGATCCGCGCCGGATTCACGATCTTCTTGAAATCGACGCCGTGATGAGCGGGAATGTTTCGCAGCGCCTCGCCCGCACGCAGGCCGAGCATCAACTCGATGTCCGTGCGCACGCGGTCCGCGCCGGGCCGGTCCGCCTTGTTCACGACAAAAATGTCGGCGATCTCCATGAGGCCGGCCTTGAGCGTCTGAATCGAGTCGCCCGACTCCGGCACCAGAATGACAACCGTCGTGTCGGCCACGCGCGCGATGTCGAGCTCACTCTGGCCGACACCGACGGTCTCCATGAGAATCCGATCGAAGCCGAACGCGTCGAGCACGTCGGCCACGGCGCGTGTCGCCGACGAAAGACCGCCGAGTGAGCCGCGCGTCGCGAGCGACCGGATGTACACGCCGGGATCGAGCGCGACGCTCTCCATACGGATCCGATCGCCGAGGAGCGCACCGCCCGTGAAGGGCGACGTCGGGTCGACGGCAACGATGGCGACCGTGAGCCCCGCTTCCCGATACTGAGCCGCCAGATGCGTCGTGACGGTGCTCTTTCCGGCGCCGGGCGGCCCAGTGATCCCGATTCGGCGCGCACGGCCGATTTTCGAGTGAAGTGCGCCGAGGATGGTGTCGAACCCCTGACGCTGATTCTCGACGATACTGATGGCGCGCGCGAGAGCTGCTGGACGGCGCGCGTCCAGGTCGGCGATGAGCTTCGCCTCGGGCGACGTGGAGGTCGTCACGAGTTGCCGGTCTGGGCGCCGTTGGATGGCGACCGCACGTGCACGCCGGCGGACGTTGGAACCGCTCTCGTCTCGGTGGTGCCCGGGTCATCGTGCTCGTCACGGATGTCACCCACGAGCTCCTCGAGGAGGTCCTCGAGCGCCACGATGCCGGCAAGTTGGCCAGCGCCGTCACGCACGACGGCGAGGTGTCGGCGTCCGCGCAACATCTCGAAGAGAAAGTCGTTGCAGTGCGCCGTGACCGGCGCCTCGCCAACCGGACGGAGCCTAACGTGCTCGCCGCCGGTGTCCTTGAGCACGTCGAATGCGTGGATCATCCCGACAACGTTGTCCAGCGTGCCCGCGTAGATGGGCACGCGGCTGTAGCGCGACTGCGCGATTCTCAGCGCACGCTCGGGACCACGAATGCGCTCATCGAGCGCGAACACGTCAGCGCGGGGCGTCATGATCTCGCCGAGCGTCTTGTTCCCGAATTGGACGACGCCGCTGATGATCGCCATTTCCGTTTTCTCGCCGACCCCTTCCATCTCGCCCTCGCGCAGGAGGTCCTCGAGGTCGTCGCGCTCGGAATGCGCCGGCGCCGGCACTCGCGGCGTGAAGATGGCCGTCACGCGTCGCGCGACGACCACGAACGGCGCCAGCGCAATCTCGACCACGCGGAGCACCGGCAGGAGAATCGGCAGCACGGCCGTGGGCCAGCGCCGAGCAATGGCTCGTGGCAGCAGCTGACCGATAAGCAGCACGGCGAGCGAGAACACGGCAAGCCGTCGCGCCACGTAAGGCAGACCCACTCCTCCGACGGACCCAATGAGCGCGCCCGCGACGTAGACGGTGACTGCAACGCCGGTAGCGGCGGCAAGCAAAAGCCGCTGAGGGCGCTCGAGATAGAGATCGACGCTCGGCGCCCCGCGAAGCCGCCGCTCGGCCCAGTGGCGCAGCCAGATGCGGCTCACGGACCGGATCGCGGTAGCCACCGCCGTTAGGCACGCCACGATGACGAGACAGATGAAGAGTGGCGCCGAGATGGTCATGACAGGCGCTCGCTCATCTGTTCGACGCGCTCGAAGTACACGCGCTCGATCCGACGCTTGACGACGCGCTCGATCACGATACGGAACCCCTCGATCGTGAACGACTCGCCGGCCTCGGGAACGCGCCCAAGCATCTCGTACACAAGCCCGCCGACGGTCGTCACACCGTCGCGGTGAAAGTCGTGACCGACCAGCTCGGACAGCTCGTCCACGGTCATGCGACCCGGAACCCAGAACCGGCGTCCCTCTTCCTGCTCGACCGACGCCTCTTCGACGTCGTACTCGTCACGGATCTCGCCGACGATCTCCTCCAGGATATCCTCGATCGTCACGATGCCGGCAGTTCCACCGAACTCGTCGACGACGATCGCGATGTGCGTTCGGCTCGACTGGAAATCCCTGAGCTGCTGATCGATCGTTTTGCTCGCCGGGATGAACACGGCGGGGCGAATCAGCACCGCCCAACCGCCCGCGGGCGCTTCGTCCGCAATAGCCGCTGGCAGCATATCCTTCGCGTAGAGAATTCCCACGATCTCGTCGAGTGTGCCCTCGAACACCGGGAACCGCGCGTGCTCGGAGCTGCGCACCCTCGCCAGCACATCTGCCCACGGCATCGTTCGGTCGATGCCGACGATGTTTACTCGCGGCAGCATCACCTCGTGAACGGCGGTGTTCCCGAGCGAAAACACTCCGTGCAGGATCGTTTCCTCTCGATCGGTTACATCCGCTTCGGCCGCGACGATCTGCCGAAACTGCTCGGCCGTCGCTTCACGGTCCTCTTCCACCGGGGTCGGCGGAATGAACGACTGGAGCATGTTGTCGAGCCAGGCGCCGACGATCACGACCGGCGCCAGCACCCGTTCGACTACGTTGACCACGGGTGTCAGGCGCTCGATCGACGGTATGCTCACCGCGGCCCCGATGCTGCGCGCAACGCTCTCCGACAGTAGCACCACAACCAGAGCGACGGGCACGGCGATTTCCAGCGAAGACCCGAGCGACCGGTCCGAGAATCGGAGCGCCCAGGCGATCGCACAGCCCGCGACGAGGTGAGCCAGAATGCGCGCGAACGCGAGCGCCCGATGGGGGCGCTCGCGACGCTCCACGAGCGAGCGCAGCAACGCACTGAGCCGTGGGTCCGCGGCGTCGAGCGCGAGCAGCGCGCCGTCGGCCGCCGCGAACAACGCGGCGAGCCCGGACGCGACGATCGCGACCAGGATCGCGACGATGGTCGTCACGGTACGGGGGCGCCGGAGAACGCGCGACGGATAGGGGCGGAGGCCAGCAGGCGCTCCTGTCGGCGCCACATGGGCGACGCCGTGCGCTCGGTCCCGTCCGGGTGATCGTGACCGAGCACGTGCAGCGTGCCGTGAATGACGAGTCGCGCGAGCTCCTCGCGCACGCCTCGACCGAAGCGCATCGCGTTGGCGCGAGCCACGTCGGGCGCTATGTAGATGTCGCCGATGACTGGATGTGCCGTCGACCGCTTCTTCGCTGCGCCGAGGCCGAAGGAGATGACGTCGGTTGGACCCGCGTGCGCGAGGTGGCGTTTGTTGAGTCGCGCGATCTCGCGCGGGGACACGAATGCGATCGAGACGAGTGCATCCCGAACGCCCTCCGCCCTGAGCACGGCGGTTACGACGCGCTTGACCCGAGCCGACGCGAGCGGGCTGCGCGCGCCGTCCGCGGCGACGTCCACGATGATGCTCATGACCGGCTCATCGCGACTTCACCTGCTCGGTCGGCGTGCGAGCTTCGGCAGCGGGCGCCTCGCGCGCGGGAAGCTCGTTAGGCGACGCCGGCGCGCCGCCCGCGGGCACGGACCCGAATTCGGCCGTGATCCCGCCGCTCGCTGCCGGGTATTCGACGCGCGAGTGGTACATCCCGGACAGAACACGGGTAAACTGGTCCTTCACCGTCTCGAGCTGCGCCTGCGTGATCGGCGCATCGCGAAGTTGGCCCTGGTCCATCCGTTGTCGCACGATCCGGTCAATCACTTCGCGGATCTTTTGAGGCGTGGGGTCGTGGAGCACGCGCGCGGCGGCCTCCGCGCCGTCGGCCAGCATGACGATCGCAGTCTCGATGCTCCGTGGCGACGGTCCCGGATACGCAAACTCCGCCGAGTTCGCCGGCGTGCCATCGCGTTCCTTCGCCTTTTCCAGGAAATAGGAGATCGGGCCGGTGCCGTGATGCTCGCGAATGAACGGCATCACGCCGCGCGGGAGCTTGTGCTCCTCGGCGAGCTCGAGGCCCTCGACGACGTGATTTCGAATGATGGCCGCGCTCGTGGTGGGCTTGAGCTTGTCGTGCGGGTTGCGGCCCTTCGCCTGATTCTCCGCGAAGTACTGCGGCTTCTTGAGCTTCCCGATGTCGTGATACAGCGCGCCCACACGTGCCAGTAGACCGTTTGCGCCAATCGCGTTGCTGGCGCTCTCGGCGAGATTCGCGATCGCGATCGTGTGCGCGTAGGTGCCAGGTGCCTCGAGGCTCAGTCGGCGAAGCAGCGGGCGGTTGAGATCGGACCACTCGAGCAGCGTGAGGTCCGTGTCCACGCCGGCGAATTGCTCTGCGCCTGGGATCAACATGATGGCGATGGAGACGGACGCAACGGCGTTGGCCGCGCCCCACAGCGCGCTCAGTCCGATGTCCGCTGCCGGCAGGTCGAGCGTCAGGCCGATCGCCACCGCGCCGATCAGGTATGCGAGCGCGATCGCGAGGATCGCGAGGTGGGTCTGATTCCTCCGGCGCACGATCCGCATCGTGAACGCGGCGGCCGTCCCCCCGATGAGGTTGAGGAACAGCGCGTTCGTCCCGCGAAACTCGTTCTGTCCGCCAATCAGCACCGCCAGGATCATGGCCGCGATCATCCCGATGCGGGGGTCGAATAGCATACTCACGATGACGGCGGCGAACGCGACGGGGACGAGCTCGGGGTGCACGCGTTGCGGCATGTGCGCGATCAACGACGACGTGACGATCACGATCAGGAAGACGATCGCGAACAGCATAACCGCCCGGATCGAAGCGTAGAGCTGCTGGCGGAACAGCAGCAGCGTCAGGCCGAAGATCGTCAGGACGAGCGTGTTGAAGAGGACGGCGCCCACGATCCGGCTGGCGTTGCGGCGGCTGTCGCCGCGTTTCGCGAGCTCATCCTGCAGCGCACGCATCTTCTCGCGCTCCTCGCGCCCCACGACCTCGTGCGCGCCGACGATCTTCTCGCCGAGCTGCAGCGTGAACTTGACGTTAGGCACCGATCTCCGGAGGTCCTGCCGCGCGCGCTCCGTGGCCACGCGATCGTACACGATCGTCGGTCGAAAGAACGCGGTCAGGAGCTTGCGGAACGCGCCATCACCGGCAAGCGACTGCGGGTCGGGGTTGAGAAGCCGCGCGCGCGCCAGCAGCGTCGGGAACGTTGCGATGCTGTCCGCGTTCACCGACGTGACTGACGTATCCTGGCGCAACGTCACTGCGCCCTGAATGCCGTCGAGTGCGCCGCCGGCCGCGATGCCGGTCGCGAGCCAGCGGTCGTACGCACGACGCACGCCGTCCGCCACGGCGTCGCCACGACCTGGCGTGGCGAGGTACTGCGCCTCCGCCGGGGTGAGTTGCACGCCGAGCATCGTGCCAATCTGCTCCACGGAGGTGATACGCTGCGCCTCGGGAATCGAGGCCACCTGGCGCATCTCCTGCGCGAACCGTGCGACCAGGGCACGGGAGGAATCCAGTGCCGAAGAGTCGAACGTGAAGATCGGCTCGACCGACCGCGCGATGTCGTTCTGTTCCTTCGCCAGCTCCTCGGGCGACTTGAGCACCGAGTAGCCAAACGGCGCGATCACGTTGTCGGGCGCGACCGACCCTACTTCGAGAATGGGGGAGTCGACGACCGGTGAGGCGGGAAAGACCAGGTACGTCACGGCGGCGACGAGGAGCGCAATGACCGCGCGCGTCCCGTGGAAGCGGATGGCTCGAGCCCTCGGACTTCCCTCGTCGGCGTCGCCGCCGCCTAACCACCCCGCGATGGCGTTCAATCGCCGCCGTCCTCGGCGTACGCCTTGATGATCTCGCGGACGAGACGGTGTCGGATCACGTCCGTCTCGTTGAGATA